>Ga0265797_10000719_pt1 | contig 60288 bp, 50 predicted proteins | sample P2T30metagenome_FD_192433 | JGI IMG/M metagenome (GOLD analysis project Ga0265797, IMG submission 192433) | Plant litter microbial communities from East Loma Ridge, Irvine, California - P2 T30 | ecosystem: Environmental > Terrestrial > Plant litter > Unclassified | place: USA: California... | reverse complement strand
GAAGTAACCTGGTCTTCCTGTAACATTTTCTCAACACAGGATCACGCAGCAGCGGCAATTGCAGCAGCAGGTATTCCGGTTTATGCCTGGAAAGGTATGAATGAAGAAGAATTCAACTGGTGTATCGAACAAACACTTTTCTTTGGAGAAGACCGTAAGCCTCTGAACATGATTCTTGATGACGGAGGTGATCTTACCAATATGGTTTTTGACGAGTATCCTGAGTTGATTCAAGGTATTAAAGGACTTTCTGAGGAAACTACAACTGGTGTTCTTCGTCTATACGACCGCCTTAAAAATGGTACACTTCATTTACCTGCAATCAATGTAAATGATTCAGTTACCAAATCTAAGTTTGACAACAAATACGGTTGCCGTGAATCGCTTGTAGATTCAATCCGTCGCGCAACGGATTTGATGCTTGCTGGTAAAGTTGCCGTAGTAGCTGGTTACGGTGATGTTGGTAAAGGCTCTGCGGAATCTTTGAGAGGTGCAGGCTGCCGCGTATTAGTTACTGAAATCGATCCGATCTGTGCGCTTCAGGCTGCAATGGACGGATTTGAAGTAGTAACTATGGACGAAGCTGCAACACGTGCAAATATTTTTGTTACTGCTACTGGAAATTATAAGATCATAACGGATCGTCATTTCCTTGCTATGCGTGATAAAGCTGTTGTTTGTAACATCGGTCACTTCGACAATGAAATCGATATGGCTTGGTTGAACGGCACTTATGGAGCAAGCAAATCGCAGATCAAACCACAGGTTGATATTTATTCAGTTGAAGGTAAAGACATTATCGTTCTTGCCGAAGGCCGTCTGGTAAACCTGGGTTGCGCAATGGGTCACCCATCTTTTGTAATGTCATGCTCTTTCTCAAATCAGACACTTGCTCAAATTGAACTTTGGACAAACACGGATGCATATGAGAAAAAGGTATATGTTTTGCCAAAAGCACTGGATGAAAAAGTGGCTGCTTTCCACCTTGCTCACGTAGGTGCGAAACTGGAAACACTTTCTGATGAACAGGCTGCTTACATTGGTGTTACCATCGAAGGTCCTTACAAAGCTGATACTTACAGATATTAATCTGCTTGTAATATAAGGTTCGTGAATGTAAAAAGGTGCTTCCGGAAATTCCGGAAGCACCTTTTTTTGGTCTGTACACTAACCATTCTTATGAAATATTATATTAAAAAAAGCGAGCTTAGGTCTAACAGATCTGAGCTCGCTTTTTTTAATAATTGAACTATAATTACACCACCTTGCCCATTACATACATTTCTTCCATGGTAGGAGAAGGAACACCACCGGTTTTTTCCAGCGTAATGGCAAAGGCTACTGAACCTTTTTTTGTATTTTTCATTTTGAGTAATTTCTTTTCATACTCCTCATCAAGCATACCCAAATCCACCGGAGCATCCCCAACAATACTCCAAAGCTGATACTGCTTGCCGGCAGGTGCAGGCGGGAGTTTTTGAATGTCAAGCATCACCTCATTGGTCTGCTGATTCCAAAACGCCGATACATAACTTTCAGGTGACTTTGGAAGCCCGGCAAGCTTTACAATCTTAAACTGCGGATCCCGATACATGGCAGCCACCTGCTCTGAATAAACTACCTCCTTTTTCATATTCTGCATTTCCACAGATATGGCTTCGTTGGTTTTTCTCATTTCTGATACCTGCATGGCAGACCATCCCGCAAACAAAGCCAGAATAACAGAAGCAGCAATAGCAAGTTTAGCCCAGAATGGCGTTACTACTTTGGTTTCTTCTCTGACAAATACATCGCTGATAACCTTTGTATCAGCAGAATCAATTGGGACAGGGATTTCTACAAAATCCCCGTTACGAATATCATTACTTATATTTTTAGCAACATTCGACTCTTCAACTGCAAATTCCTCATCAGGTTTCTGAGCATCGGGAGAATCAAAATTCATTTTAGCAAAAAGTGATTCTTTTAACGATGCCGGTGGTGCTGTCTGGTGTTTCAGTGCATATTCTTCCAAAGCGCTTTCGGTTCTCAACAGCTCTTCTTTTATCTCAGGGTAAATATGAGACATACACTCCACTTCCTGCTTTTCCTGAGGAGAAACAGTGCCCAATACATATTCCTCTAATATACCGGACTCTATGTAGGCTTGGATATTCATACTGCAAAGTATTGTTTTAACTCTTGTAATGCTGTTCGGATTCTTGATTTTACCGTACCCAAAGGGATACGTAATTCTTCGGAAATTTCTTCATGTGTATAGCCTTGAAAATAAGCCATATCAATCAGAATTTTCCTTTCGGGTCTCAGCATATCAATGATTGCTTTCATTTCCGAACTGGTTGTCATTGAATCCTCAGATACGTCTCTCTCATTCAGGACTGTTCTGTCGTCAATATCATCCATAATCGGTTTCCTTCCCTCAACCCGCACGGCATCTATCGCACCATTACGGGCAATATTCATGATCCATGTAAACAGTCTTCCTTTTTCCGGATTATATGAAGCTATATTTTTCCAGATTTTCAGAAAAGATTCCTGTAATACATCGGCCGCTCTTTCCTCGTCCCTCAATGTTTTTGAAATGATATTAAACAAAGCTCCTGAATAGTGATCGTATAGAAATTCAAAAGCGGTGCGCTCGTTTCTTTGCAGAGCCGCCACTAATTCTTCTTCCGAATATTTTAACTTACTGTTCGCCAAGAGATGCTTAACATTAAATTGTATGTTACTTATTGGCAAGCTAATAAAATTTCCGAAGATCTGAAGATGTGGCATGTAAAATAATACAACGACACAGTCCGGTCCGCGAAATGCTATAAGCTGCAGTACAGGTGATTCTGGCGTGAAAGTGCCCCTACTGTTTATCATCTTAGTGTGTTTTAAATCATATACGATTATCACACAAAAATGGATCAACGAATCTGCTTCTCAGTATTGGAAATTGATAATTACTATTAAGACAACCCCTGTGAAGTACCGGTATTATTTCCTTATCAGGTCAATCCGCAGGTATGTGAGGTACAAAAAAAATGCAGTGATACTGAACAGATACACAACGTTTCTTGAATCGATCAATCCTTTTCCCAGGGCAGCATACTGATTGTCCAGTGCAGCCCACGAAAAAATCTGAGCCAGTACACCACTTTCCATAAGTTGTGCCAGCGCGCCAAACCCCACGTACCAGATAAATCCTAGGAAAACGCCCAGTATAAACGCAACGATCTGATTGTCATTCAAGGATGAACTCCATACACCAATGGACACCAATACACCACAAAAGAGCAGCAAACCTATATAGGAACCTGCAACGGCTGCTGAGTCAACATTTCCAACCGGATTACCCAGCTGGTATACACTAAAATAATAAAGAATTGTAGGCAGTATCGTAATGATAACCAAAGCCCAGTTAGCAAAAAACTTTCCCAGGATAAGATCACGATTACGGACAGGCTTTGTCAGCAAGAGTTCCAGCGTGCCGTTACGGCTCTCTTCGGCGAAGGAACGCATGGTAATGGCCGGAATTAAAAAGATCAGCACATAAGGTGCCAGTGTAAAAAATGATCCCAAATCCGCATAACCATAATCCAGAATATTGGAATCAGGAAATACCCACACAATCAGACCAACTGCCGTCAGGAAGACTGCCATAACAATATAGGCAACCAGTGAGTTAAAAAAACTGCCTACTTCCTTGTGAAAAATTGCTAGCACTGTCTAAATAATTGGATGAACAAGAATACTGGTTATTCAAAAACCGGCTTTTCACGGCGCAGAATGGCTGCCAGAATAAGGGAAATAATAAAGCCCATAAAAATATAGCCAAAAACACCAATGGCAAACATAATTCCGGGTGACATAAATTTTTGTGAAAATGCCACTGCCTCATCAATTTTGGCATCATCCATTCCCTTTGCTTCAAAATCAGCACGCACTTTATCGAGGCCCTGTGTAAGTATGGTCGGATCAATAAAACGTATATAAAACATAGAGAACATAGATGCCAGAAAGCCCATCACAGCCGAAAGAAGCGTTCCCAGCCCTAGCCCTTCTCCATAAGACATAAATCCTTTATTTTGCTCCCGGTATTCCTTCATTCCCATCACCATGATCACAATCATGAAGATAAAGGATAACATGGGCAGAAATTTATTTTGTGACAATCCGGAGACATTGATTATGGTGGTGTAAATCATAATCACAACTGACCCGAGAACTCCGTACTTAAGGGCAACACGTGCAGTAGATACATTTTTTTCCATAGCTTTTAAAAGGGTAAGTGGTGGATGTAAGTAAAATAAAAAGCAGCGTTATAGCATTTCCAAAATAATAAAAAAGGCTTTTCCAACGGTCTGATATCAGTAAAATTAAGCTTTATTCTGATAAATGCCGTAATCCTGTTTTCTAAAAATCAATGATATAATCAGTATAGGAATAATCCCCATCAGCATTTTCTTACTGATTTCATCTTTAATTACTACGGACGGCTGCATGTTTTTTACATCCTTATACATTTTAAGATACTCCGGTTCCTGAATATTCTTAATAAGCTCATCTTTACCCTGATCCAGTAAATGAAGCATTTCGGATGTGTATTGCGTAAAAATATCGGGATCAATAAAGGTTATAAAAAGATAGATCAGCCAGCCGTTTACCAAAGCTGCAACACAGTTGATTACATAACCGATCGTAAGCGCTTCCCATAAATGCAGCAGCCCCTTGCCCTTATATTTGCGATAGTACCAGCATGCGCCGGAAATCATAATGACGTAGATCCCATAATCCAGTACTTTGCCAAGCGGCATAACTTCAAGCAGATACAAACCCAGAAAAAAGATGAATGCCAGCAGACCGGTAATTAGGCCAAATACCAGCGACACTTTTAATATCGGCTTGTTAAAATAATCAATTATTGATTGCATAATTTATTTAAAACTAAATTCACTGTTCATACAAACAGTATACTTCTATTCAAACCACTCCCATCTTCCGTTACTTGCAATTCCGCGCACTTTACCTTTTAATGTTTTTCCCAGGAAAGGACTGTTTTTGGATTTGGAATAACTTCTATCAAAAATCCATTCTGTTTCTGTCTCAAAAAAAGTCAGATTTAATTCTGCACCTTCTTCAATAACCTGATTTTCTATCCTTAGAATTCGACGAGGCTGTATAGTAAGTTTTTCTATTATTTCAGCTTCACCAAGTCCGCTGTACATAACCGCCAGGGAAAACGCCGTTTCCAATCCGGTAATACCAAAGTCGGCATGATCGAATTCCAGATTTTTGCTTTCTTCATCATGCGGGTTGTGATCCGAAACGATTGCATCAATCGTACCATCCGCCAGCCCTGCACGTATAGCCTTAGCGTCTTCCTCAGAACGGAAAGGAGGATTAACTTTAAGGTTGGTATCAAAACCGATCAGGTCACTATCCAGATAGGCCAACTGATGGGCGGCTATGTCGCAGGAAACCGGAAGCCCCTTTGCCTTTGCCTGCCTGATCAGTTCAACTGCTTCCTTTGTAGATATTAACGAGACATGCAACGCAGGTTTGTCCGAAACATACAAGCTCTTTTCCAAAGCATATTCCAGCAGTTTTAAATCACGGCTCAGCATCATTTCCTCGGCCAGAGAAGGGATACCCTTCATTCCTACAAGCGTACTGGTGATTCCCTCGTGCATCTGTCCGTACAAAGTTAGCTGTCTGTCTTCGGGACGGTTCATTAGCAGTGCTCCCAGGGGCTGCAGATACAATATTGTTTTCAAGAAAAGGTCCGCATTCTGTACCGCATGTTCTCCGTCTGTAAACGCAATAGCTCCTGCTTCATGCAGGTCAATCATTTCAGTAAAATCCACGCCTTCCGTTTTACGGCTAACTGCCGCTGCGACATGCAGTTTTACCAAGCCCCCTTTCCCTGAATTACGGATATAATTTAGTGTATCCTTACTATGAACAACCGGCTCCGAATTGGGAAGTAAAACGATTTCGGTGAAACCTCCCTTTGCAGCAGCGGCGCGCACGGAAACTAAGTCTTCTTTGTGCTCAAAACCAGGGTCTCTGGATGCCACGCGCATATCAACCCAACCCGGAGAGACACTCATTCCTTTTCCTTCCACGATGGTGGCGTCACCGTATGCAAGGCCTTCACCAATCTGTTTTAAAATACCATCTTCGATGAGCAAATCTTTAACCTGCCCGTTTAAGGAGGATTTTTTATCTGCAATCCGAACCGAGCGAATTAATACTTTCATAAATATTTTAGCAAGATTATAGCTTCCTTATGGCTATAATGTATTTTGGTATTACATAAAAAAAGCTCCCTTCGGAGCTTAAAGCTTTTCTCAGGCACCTATAAATGCCTTATAATCTTCTGCTGAAAGCAGGCCATCGGTATCATCCGGATTGGATAAGCTCATTTTTACCATCCAGCCTTTACCATAAGGATCGGAATTTACCAATTCAGGCTCTCCGTCGAGTGCATCATTTACTTCAAGCACCGTACCGGCAACAGGGATAAACAAGTCAGAAACTGTTTTCACTGCTTCAACTGATCCAAATACTTCTCCTTTTTCCAGTGCATCACCTATTGTATTGATATCTACATAAACAATATCACCCAGTTCCTGCTGTGCGTGCTCCGTGATTCCAATGAATGCTGTATCTCCTTCGATACGTATCCACTCATGATCTTCTGTATATTTCAGTTCCGCCGGAAAATTCATAATTATATAATCGTGTAAGTTTTGGAAGTCTTTTCATCGCAAATTACACGATGTAGACTGTATTTTCCAAATAGAAATTTTATTCTGCCAAATTGAATTTGATCTGAACACCTCCGGAAGTGCTGGCTCTGTAAAAGGAGTTTGACACCAAAGGATCGTTAAATGTTCTGTCAAAGTAAAATTGAAGACTCAACCTATTGTTAACCATATAGTTAACCGTTGGCCTAAGCTGGAAATTAATATTACCGGCAATAGGAATATTTTCTCCGTCAAATTTACGCTGGATGGATCTGGTATCCCGGAACGTCATTCCCAGCTGCATGGTCATATCGTTTTTCAGCTTCTTTTTTACTCCGTTTATTTTAAAAGGCAGCGGAACATTGTTTTTTGTAAATCCTATGTTCAGCGTTACATCCTGATTGAACAGTTCTGCAACCTGGGAATTTGATAAATTTAACGCAACAGTCCGGTCCCGGTTGTATTCAACACGGGCTGTGATCTTGCTTTGCGTACGGAACTCCACTCCGAGTAAAGGCTGGAACCGTTCAGACAGCGTGATGGTACTCATTGCAAAAACCGGAATATATTGTCCCAGATCGTTCAGGCGCGATGACAGCGGATAGCCGGTCACAGCCAGATTTACATAAAGCGAAGAATAATCCAGTGAAGATGTAAAATTACCTACGCTGTAATTTGAGTAATATTTATGCTTAAGTGTAAACGCGCTAAACATTCTCTTAAAGCCGGGAAGCTGTGCAAGCCCATTGTAACTCACATCCCAGTTTGGCATCGGGAATTTCAAAAATGGGTTAGTCCGTACTTTACTTGTATCCGCAGTTCCTTTTCCCGAATAAGCTGCAAAAAATGAGGCAATCAGTACATCCTGTGAGGTTACAGTGTATTCTCCTTTAAGTTCTGATTTATTTCTATTGTTCAATACCTCAATCATTTTATCCCGGTATTCGCGGAATCTGTCAAAAACGGGAGATGAATTATCTCTGTTCATTTTGGTAAAGGCAGTACGGAACGACCAGAACGACATGCTGAACTGACCATTTCTCAGCGGACTTTGAGAAGCAAAATTTCCCGATTCGTCAGGTCTGTAAAATTCCTGGTAAGCATCCTGGCGAATCAGTCGTGCATCAATGATCATCCTGAAATCCTTGAAGGGTTCCAGCGTCGTGTTTGCAGAGAAATTCTTGGCAATGGTTTGCTGGAAAGGCTGATTCTGTACAGCGCTGGTAGTAACCCACCCTTTTTGAGCAGCCTTCACCTGGAAGTTACGATCCTGCTGGCCAAGTACAAACGGAAGGCCCGGTGCATTGGCATTGTCAAGGCCGAAATATTGCGGCGCTCTCAGGTAACCGGGTAACGCTGTGGTTTCTAAAACCGAATAACTGAAATTGATTCCCCTGACAGTCATCAGCAAGCGGGTAATATTTTTGACAAGGTTTGTTGAACGCAAATCAATATCTTCTATGTCCCCGGGACTACGTGCAAAGTTTTTACGTGCTGCGGAAGGAGTATTTGCAAATTTCAGATACCTCAGTTTATTATAAAGCAATACAAAATCGACTTTCCCCGTTACACCGCGCTCACGACTATTCCGGATAATATCTCCAAAAGGAGCACCTGTCGTATCCACCAGACCCAATGCATTTGCCTGATACTGATAACCGATATTGTGTTTATAATCTGCGCTCATCCAGTCCAGCAGCGGAATTTTATCCAGAGGCAGCCGGTAGGTAAAATTGATTTTCTGATCAAAGTTTTTGATACGCCCAAGCTTTTTAAAATTCGTCCAGAGTGAATCTTTCTTCTCTCCCGTATTGATATCGCCCATCGGTTCATCAATCACAGAGTTGGCAGAAGAGTTATAAGCAAGGGTCATGTTCCTGGTCAGATTCCAGTTCAGGTCATAATAACGGTTGAACCAGAAATATTTTTCAAACAGCGGCTGAATGCCTTCCGTTGTCAGGTCTGAATTTCTGAGCTGTGTTTTCAGGAAACGGCGGTCTACATCTGCCCTTAGCGATACCATGTTGGGCAGCAAGGTGAGATTGAAATCCTTAATCAGCTCCATCCACCGGTTTTTAGCTTCCCATTTCTTAAAAGGTTCAATGGCTTTGGGCTGACTGCTATATACATAAGCTATACCGCCTTTGTACATGCGTTGCGCATATTCCTGTGTCAGGATATTTCTCCGGTTATCATCACTAAATGCATAGGTGAAAGCAAAGTTTTCAAAATCATAAAAATGGTTTTTTGCTCCCGGCTTTGTTTTGATTTTCCTTACATTGGAAAAATTAATTCCCCTTTTTACTGCATTATCTTCAACCATTCTCCGATAGCCGTCCCTTTCTTCGTCAGATAACAGGTTATTCAGAGAAGTATTCAGCTCTGTATCCGGATCAAGCGGATCAAAATGGGGTTTGATATTTCTCCGGTCATAACTCAGGAACACGGGAATCTGCATTCCCCAGCTTTGCGGAAATATTTTATCCAGTGCAATATTGGAAGAAAAACCATACTCGCTGGTAAAATTCCGGGACCGTTCTCCTATCCGCTGCTGCACACTTCCAAAACCAAACGTCTCGATACGACCAGATGCGGTAATCGTAGCAAAATCGGCCAGCTTTACATTTGCCTGTGCGATCGCTGCAATACCTCCTGTTTCATCAAAACCTTCCACATGCATTTCATCCACCCAGATACAGAAACTTTTCGAACGCTCGTCTGCGGACTTAGGATTACGCATCCCGATCATCATCACCCTCACAGAACTCAGATCCGGATTTCCTACGATCGTAAGATTATACCGCCCGTCGGAACTTGTAGTAGTAAAAGGCATTCCCTGATTTCTGCCCATTTGTCTGTTCCGCAACGCCTTGGCATTGATCAGGTCAGCCAAAGCAATATTCAGTTCATTGCCTTCTGGCCAAACTTCTGTGGGTGCCTTAGCAGATTCACGGCTTGCCTGCAATGAGGCCAGGTCAATTTCATAATAGTTTTGTGTAAGGTCGGTACCAATCCGCATGAATGCACCAACCATGTTATCTTCCTGCTGTTCATTGTGCATGTGCACATACATGCGTAACCTCTTACGAAACTGAAGATCCAGGTTTACATTTTTGAAAACGGCGCGTGAATCTCCATCCCGGAGATCGGTTACACACAAACTCATTGATTGTTCATTAAGAAGCAGAGGCGGCCTTTGCGTTGCGTCCTGATCACGTATCCAGGTTGGAGGAATAGTGTACTTATATTTATTAGTCTGTTTGCTTTCCTGGCCATTTTCTTCAATGTTAACCGTACCTACGGTAAATTTAGCATCATATGGCTCAGGAACTTCCTGCAATCCTCCTGCAGCGAGATTGGAAGTATACTTGCGGTACTGCTGTCCGATCATCTGAAGCTGCGCAAACCGAAGTATAACAGGCTGATCAAAATCCGTCAGATACATACGCATAAAACGAATAGACTTGAACCCGTTCATATTACCGACCTGCCCTGAAAATTCTTTAATTGGAACCCTGAAAAGATACCAGCTCTGGCCATCTTTTGTATCAATGGTTTTATCAACAATAAAACCTTTTCCGATTTCCATCTCGGTTGGTTTCAGGTTTATTTCATATTCGTAATATGCTTCGTTGTCATTGATCGTATTATCTACGTTAATATCCTCCCCGTCAGGCACATTGGTTGACGACGGTGTAACCGTAGTAGCTCTTCCTGCACTTTCAGGAGAATTATTTTCCATTCCTATGTAGTTCTTGTAACGTTCCGGAACTTTGGCATTAGCCTGATCCAGCTCGTCTCCCAGGAAAAAGGTAAAGTCATCTCCTGAAGGGTCTTCTTCAAACCGGGCTCTTACCCCCTGCGGCAAAGCATCCAGATACCGTCTGAAAAATACCCTTTCTTCCTCATTACTCAATCCGTCAAGGCCAACATCCTGTCTCTGCCGCGCGCCAGCTTCATTGCTGAAAGCATTGATAAGATACTGAGATTTGGTAGCATAGCCCCAGGCTGTTGAATCCACATTAACACCAACGACCTTTGGACCAATCGGCAGACCGTTTTCAAAGTTATAACGTTCGTCAGGAATCACATCTTCGGAAATATCGCCCAGGTTAAATACCAGCTTACCTCCTGTCGTATTGTTGACACCAACGTTGTTTCCGGCAGCATCTTTTGTACCATCGCGGATCACGCCATTAGGGCCTGGAATAAACGGATCCAGAATCCAGAACTCAATGCTTTCAATATTTGCATTGTCAAAATCATTGTCAGAAGTGATAGCCCTGCTGATTCCCCCAAAATTCTGTCTTGGCAATTTAAGACGTCCTTCAGAAGTTAAATCCGTGTTGTAATTGTACATTCCCCTTTCGGACGGGTAATAAGCAATATCAAGGATATTCTGCGGATAAGTTATCAATCCGGGGATGGACCGGTTTGGAAATATCTGGTTTGGAAGATATAACTTTTCATAATAATTACTGTCTGCAGCTTCAATATTGGATGGCAGCTCGTATCCGCCACCGCCCAGTCCCTGCTGACCGCCAAAAATATTATCGATCGTATAAGCAGAAATTTTTGCGCGCTTGTAACCAAATGCCAGCGAAGTGCCATTCTGACCGGCAGAGAACTTGGGAGGTACGCCGGCAAGTCTCCATTTTTGCGGCTGACGCGCCAGATCATACACCGTTCTGGTCGCTTCAAAGTCATCAACGAGAGAGCGGTTATTCACATCTTTGGAAACACCGGGAAAAAGCTTGGCAAATTCAGCTTTAAGCTGAATACTGGACATCTCTTTGGTTTGCAGGAAAGGAAGTTTATCGATTAGTTTGGTCAGGAAGGGAAGATCTTTACGCATATTAATATCAAAGCCGATCATGGTGTTGTTCACAGGTTCATTACCAATCGAAACTCTGGTTAGAAACCCGGCAGGCCTCTCACGGTATTTCATCGCAGTCAAGCCAATACTCATATCTCGGCTTACCAAATAGTCAAGCCTCGTTCCGAGCAGGGAACGTGTCTGAGTCTGAAACACGTCGGGACGTTCGAATTCGATTACAATCTCTCTTCCTGAATTCATAACGCTTTGATTCAGTATCCGTACACGCCCGATTTGCGCTTCTACGAGATAGTCAGAACCTGGCGAAAGTGGTACGCCTCCGGAAGTCACCGTAACGGAGGTCTCTACCACACCAAAAGGCAACTGCACCTCCGCTCCTTCACTTGACTGATAAGAACCCCGAAGGAAAAATTTATTTTTTTCAGAAATCTGCTGGGCATCTATCATCGTAGTACGATAGAGCTCATTGAATACATATTTACTTCTTGCCTGCTCATTTCCTGCACCGAATTTACTGGCAAGGTTGGTTCCGAATGGTTCCAGAACGGGGAAAATGATCCGTCCAGTTTTGCTGTCAACAGTGACTCCTTCCACATAGTCAAAATTCCCGTCGGGCTGCAAATCATTAACCGGATTCAGGCGGTCAAGGCCCATCAGGCGAATCAAAGGAATATTAGCAATATCGCTGTCCTGCAAATTAGGATTATCAATTCCGGTTAAATCATCTTTATAAATAATTCTCAGCTGAAAGCCCTGCCGCTCAATCTGGCTGGTTCCCAGAGAATAAATATTCTTCATCATCAGATCCCACATTGGAAGATTGGTATTGTTCCTTATGGTTGAAGATTTAAGCAATTTTAGAACAATTACCTCATCATCTCTTTTTGACTGATAATCTTCGGTAAGCTCACCAACCTTATATGACCTGCCATTCAGCGTGTATTCATAAGCAACAGCCAGCACCTCATCATTGCGGAGTGTGTTGGTAAGCGAAATATACCCAAGCTGCGGATGGAAAATATAATCCCTTTCCGCAACAAGCTTCTTTGCACCTCTCAGCAATTCATAATCGGTCGTTTTGGTAAGGCCCAAAGCAGTGACGGCAGCATTGGTATTATCAACCTGACGAAAAGCTGTGTTTGTCTGAAGGTTAGCAAAAAGGCCATTAGCTGCATTTGCCGCAGGGGACGTTCGGTTAATAGGCTGGAGATTTGCATTGGCATCTTTGTAGGGAGCAGGTTCTCCAAGGTCTGTAAACCCTACAATATTTCTCAGAGATTCGGTAGTAGTTGTACGGTTTGTTACATACACTTCCATCCGTGTGATTGTAACACCAGATGTAATTGTTGGCGTTGTAGTTAACGACCTTTCGTAAATGTTTCTGAAATATTGTGATAGAAAGAAGTTACGGTTTTCATCATAGGTGTCTGCACGAAGTTCAAATTCACGCCCTTGTGCACCGCCTCTTAAAACTATTCTTTCTTTACTCGACTTTTGCTGGGAAGCAACGATAGTCGCTTTTAACCGTCCGAACTGCAAATCGGTTTTAAGCCCGAACAGGTTCTGCACCCCCGGAATAAGCTGACTGTTAATGGCCCAGTTGATGTTACCTGCTTCTATCTTGCGAATAAAACTTTCTTCAGGATTTTTATAATTAAGCTTGATCGCGTTTTCAAAATTAAAATTGGCTTTCGTATCAAAGTTGGTTTGAAAACCCAGCAGATCCCCAAGCCGGGCGTCAAAGTTAATGTTGATCTGTTCGTTGAAGATAAATTGTGTATTTCTTCTCTGACGTATCGGAATGGAAGGATTATCCAGAAACTGATTCATTACACCCAGATCGAGTGCTACGAATCCGGTTGGCTTGAAGTTAATAAAATCATCACCCAATAACTTGGATATAGAAGGAGGAATATCCAGCTTAGGCAACAAACCTCTGGCACCCATGGCACTTTTCCCATCCTGCCTTCCGGCATATTCCCTCAGTAAACTTTTGTAGGCGCGGTCTTCCTGAATCTGATCATACTGTTCCAGGCTCATCGTTTGCGGCGCGCGGTAATCCATGCTGCCGGCAGGCGTCTGAATCTTTTCAGTAATAGCAAGTTTACCGGTACTATCCAGCAATATGCTGGTTGAAATACTGGAAGGATCCTTTAAATAAAATGGTGAATACGGGCGGGGCTGAATAAACCTGTTGGAATAATAATCTTTCCATCGCATAATCAGCTGACTGCCGGACTTATCAATATTCCTTTTTGTAGTATCCTCTGTAAGCGTGTCAGCCAGGACAGCATAGTCCAGCTCAGCATTGGAAACGGTATTCTGACCCATCGGTAAAGAGGCCAGGGCTACCGCGAAGCCGGATATTGTAAATACCTTAAAGAGCAGAGAGTAAAGTGTTGAAGACAAGGCTAATAATCTTATTTAGAGAGGGTTAGAACCAAGATTCATTTCCATCATATACATGCGTACGGGCAAAGTAATTACCATACTATACCAACATCCATATTCCATACATACTACCGTAACGCAAGTTTAATTAACTGCTCAACAGTCATGTCCTGTCCTTCGCGCTTTATGATCGCATCAATACTTTTTTCCGCAGTTGCCTTCGGAATTCCTAATGTTACCAGAGCTGCCAATGCTTCATTTTTTGATGTGTGGGGTTGGTTGGATACGGCTTTATTGTCCGTCACACCCCACTCTTCTTTACGGATTTTGTCCTTTAATTCCAAAATGACCCTTTGCGCAGTTTTTGATCCAATCCCTTTGATAGATTGGATCAGCCGTAGATCCTCATCAACGATACCCTGCCGGATCTCGTGAGATGAAAGCGAAGAAAGCATCACCAGGGCGGTGGATGGTCCGACGCCTGATATACTGATCAGGTCTAAAAAAAGTCTTTTCTCATCAATACCCCAAAAACCATATAGTACATGCGCATCCTCGCGGATGTTCAGATAGGTAACCAGTTTACACCGTTCACCACTTTCAGGCATTGCCGTATAGGTTTGTAAGGAAATCCTGATCTCATATCCTATCCCGTTTACGTCGATAATGGTATATGCAGGATCCTTGTAACTAACTGTACCGTTAACGTAGGCAATCATATATAAGTATGTGTATAAAAATCAATTGCTAGCTTGATATGATCAGCTTTTGTCCGGGTTTAATTTCATTTCCCTTGATCCTGTTAGCCTTTTTCAGGTGGTTCAGCGGCAAGCCGTAACGTTGGGAAATGGTCCATAGCGTATCCCCATGCTGAACTGTATGATAACGCATTTTTACTCTGTGGCTTTTGACAGGTTCGGCCTTAGGTGTTTTAACCGCAAGCCGGCTGGCCGATGGAACTACTTCACGCACCTCCTTCATAATTACCAACCTCTGTCCCTTCATGATGCTGCTTCTGCGTATATGGTTCCACCTTTTCAGATCGGAAATCTGTACGCCATATTTTTTTGAAATTGAATTCAGCGTTTCACCTCTGCGAACAGTGTGCGACGTTTTCCTGGTACGGTTTACGGTGACAGCAGACGGGCTGTCGTCATATTCTTCTTCCCGATCATTGCTTGCATAGGCGTAAGGAAACGAAGCATTTTTACCCAATGAATCAGTACGGCAGCTGTCTGCAACGGCGATCATCATTGCAGCAGGAATGAATTTCCTGGTACAGGAATCCATAATGATGTTTCTGTTGCTAACCAGGTAAGTATATTTCACACTAGGAACTCTGAGTACAAAATCACGTGTCTGATCCGGCAGCGAAGTTTTAGTAATGGATGGATTAAGCTTTCCTAATTCCTGGAAATCAATTCCGCTGTTGCTGCAGAAAGCCATCAGGTCTATATAGCCATTGATGTGAATGGTATCATTAGGGATCTGATATTCCGGATTTTCAGCATAAATACCATGATCATTTCCATAATTCATCATATAGTTCATCGCCACATATTGCGGAACATATGAACGCGTTTCGCGGGGAAGTGCATTGTAGATAGTCCAGAACGTTGTACCATGGGATCTTCGCATAGCACGTTTGATATTACCCGGCCCTGTATTGTATGACGCCAATGCCAGTTCCCAGTCTCCAAAAATGTTGTAAAGCTGCTTCAAATATCTGCATGCAGCCTCAGTCGCTTTGACAGGCTCGAAACGTTCATCAATATAGCTGTCCTGATACAAACCAAATTCACGCCCGGTTGCTGGCATGAATTGCCAAAGCCCGCCGGCACGTGCATGAGATATAACTTTCGGATTAAGACCTGATTCAATCATGGAAAGATATTTCAGCTCTCCGGGTAATCCGTATTTAGATAATGTTTTTTCAAATAATGGAAAAAATAAAGGCATTTTCTCCATCATCGTTTTGGTAAAGCTTGCCTTTTTGTAGATAAAATACTCGACAAACTCATGAGATGACTTATGATAAGTAAGCGGAATCGATTTCTCCAGTCTGGCAAAACGATCTCTCAGTAATTTTTCAGGAATAGAAGGATTTACACCAATTTCTTCAACATCTGGTAAAAGATTTTCAACGACTTGCCCACCAATTCCCAGCGTGTCCTGCCCGGATTCTATCTTCTCCTGTTGAACAAATGACGCAGCTGATACATACGACAAATTCCAAACTCCTGCACACATGGCTCCGAGCCACAACATTTTTTTAGTAATCTTCATCAATAACTTTTTTTTGAAGGTTAATCAATTCCCGGTTTTCAATGGCCTTTCTGTTTGCACAGACTCCTGTTTTATAATTTTCAACATTTGAAAATTAGCCTGCTGAATTAGATAATCTTAATAGATTATAATTACTGATCTTATTTTTTAAGACTTGTGGAGCATTCCCCACTTTTTCTGGCACGATTATTTACTTTAAACATGTATTGAGAACCGCACAATCCTCAAATTTAAAAGAACGTTTTTTATTCAGTTATTTGCTGCTTATCAATTAACTAAAAAATTCTGCTTTTTTTCACTAATCACTGACGTAAGATAATTTGCAAATTTAAGCATCTTTTCTTCTTCAAAATACGGCGCCATGATCTGTAAACCTATAGGTAGCCCCTTTTCGTCATTTCCATTCGGAATTGCTATTGCCGGATTACCTATCACATTAGCCTGTACAGTAAAAATATCAGCAAGATACATTTGTAATGGGTCTTCTGATTTTTCCCCTATTTTAAAGGCAGTAGTTGGCGTTACCGGCGAAATAAAGAAATCAAACTGATCAAAAAAACTTCTTGCTTCTTCCCGCACCAGTCTTCTAACGCGCTGCGCCTTTGTATAGTATGCGTCGTAGTAATTTGCACTCAAAACATAAGTCCCCAGTAAGATTCTTTTCCTAACTTCATCCCCAAAGCCTTCCGTTCTTGAGTTTTTATACAATGATTCAAGATCTGTTATTTCTGATGAACGCTGTCCGTAACGCACTCCGTCAAACCGGGAAAGGTTAGAACTTGCTTCAGCAGTAGTAAGAATATAATAGGTAGGTAGTAAATAATCCAGAAGAGGCATTTTTACAGGTTCCACCTCGTGCCCTTCTGCTCTTAAACGATCCAGAACTTCTAGGGTGTTACGTCTTATTTCAGGTGCAATCGATTCACTTTCCAGTACTTCTTTAATATATCCGATCTTTGCCTTCCCCTTCCATTCACACACCGATTTGCTGTAAGAAGGAACCGGTTTTGAAGAAACGGTACTGTCAAAATTATCGGTACCGGACATAATCTCAAGCAAAAGCGAAGCATCTTCCACGCTTTTTGTAATGGGTCCGATACAATCAAATGATGAAGCATAGGCAATAAGTCCCCATCTCGAAATCCTGCCATAAGAAGGTTTCAATCCGACGACTCCGCAAAATGCAGCAGGCTGCCTTACCGATCCGCCGGTATCGCTACCAATAGAAGCGTGACATAAACCAGCCTGAACGGCCACCGCAGAACCACCCGAAGAGCCACCGGGAACACGGGAATTATCAGCTGCATTACGTACCACACCTAAGGATGAGTTTTCATTGGAAGATCCCATCGCAAATTCATCACAGTTCTGGCGACCAATTATGATGGCATCTTCATCCAGCAGACGCTGTACTGCTGTGGCATTGTAAGGCGCCTGATAGGATTTAAGAATCTGGCTTCCAGCCTGCAGTGCATGACCTTTGTGAGAAAGAACATCCTTTATGCCCAAAACCAGGCCGGCCAAACGACCCGCATTCCCGTCGCTGATCTTCTGATCAACAAGCGATGCAGCCTGTCTGGCCTCTTCGGTATACACATCAACAAAAGCATTAAGATGAGTATTGGACGAGATACGTTCCAAATAATAGTCAACCATCTGCATACAGGTTGTTTTTCCTTCATGCAAATCAATCTGAATCTCACTCAGCGTCAGATACTCTTTCAATGTATATTTCTTTGTGGGGTTATAAATAAAGAATCAGAGCCAGTAAGTTTTAAACTTAACGGCTCTGCCAGTACTACTACAATAAAGCGGAAGAGTTACTTGGTTGTATCTTCCATACTTTTCTCAATATTTTCTTTAACGTCTTTCGTAGCATTTTTGAATTCGTTGATCCCTTGTCCAAGACCACGCATCAGCTCAGGAATCTTCTTTGCACCAAAGAATAGTAAAACGAACAGAGCTACTAAAAATATCTCCTGTCCACCCAATCCCATAATTCCTCCTAAAACAGTTACTGATTCCATATCTATTTCCTTTTTATATGTTTACAAAAATACTTATTCTTTTTTTAAGAACTAAAATTTAAAGCGACTTTATCCTATATTAATTGATTTATTACGCTTTTCCCATTCTCCAAATTTACTAATATCGCTCCCGAGTGTTTTAATAAGCCAGATTACCAGCGCAACATCATCTGTAATACCAATTACCGGAAGAAAATCCGGTATAATGTCAATTGGAGAAACGAAGTAGATTAGTACAGCCACAATGGATACAAGGCTTTTCCAGGGCAATCCTTTATATTCTCCGGAAGCGTATGCTCTGACCATCCGGATCAGCAACTGTACGTTATTGGTAAATTCTGCCATATTACCGCGGAAACCTACTGTCTGAAGCTTGCCCATAACCTGTTTGGCCAAGTCAAACAAACGGGTGGCATTTCCGGCATAGCGGCCGGCTTTCCCCTGTGCCTTTTTAAAGAAGACCGACTTAAGTATGCGTGCTATCAATGAGTCATTATCCATTTCAGGAACGAAAAAGTGGTTGGTTACGGCAATATAACTATCTAATTACGGAAAAAATTGCATATTGGATCGAACCGTATTACTTTTCCGTAGAAAAATAAAATTCTTTATGGTTTTAACAAATTATGTATCCTAACTTAGGCAATCGTTAAAACATTAACTCTTAACATTAATTCTTTATGAAGATTACCGTCGTAGGAGCCGGGGCAGTGGGTGCAACTACTGCTGATAATATTATCCGTCGCGAACTGGCAGAAGAAGTTGTTCTTCTGGATATTAAGGAAGGAGTAAGCGAAGGCAAAGCACTGGATATGTATCAGACTGCCGCTTTGCTTGGTTTCAACACCAAACCGGTTGGCTCAACAAATGATTACGAAAAAACAAAAGGATCAGATGTGGTGGTCATTACATCAGGCCTTCCCCGGAAACCGGGAATGACCCGTGAAGAACTGATCGGAATCAATGCCGGTATTGTTAAGGGAGTTACTGAAAATATTCTTAAATATTCTCCAAAGGCGATTATAATTGTTGTTTCCAATCCGATGGATACCATGACTTATCTTGCCCTGAGAGAATCCGGCATACCAAAGAAACGCCTGATAGGAATGGGCGGCGCACTGGATAGTGCCCGTTTCAAGACGTATCTTGCACTGGAAATGGATGTATCACCACTTGATATTCATGGTATGGTAATCGGTGGCCATGGCGATACAACCATGATTCCTTTAACACGCCTTGCAACATACAATGGTATTCCTGTAAGCCGTTTTATATCTCCTGAGAAATTAGAAAAAGTTGCTGCTGATACAATGGTTGGCGGAGCTACCCTCACCAAGCTGATCGGTACTTCTGCATGGTATGCACCGGGTGCAGCCACACTTCTGCTGGTTGAAAGCATTGTGCGCAACCAAAAGAGAATTGTTCCGTGCAGCGTATCACTGAATGGTGAATATGGCCAGAAAGATATCTGTATGGGTGTACCTGTTGTACTGGGCCGCAGCGGATGGGAAAAAATTATCAATATCAGGCTAAGCGATCAGGAAAAAGCCGCTTTTGAAAAATCTGCGGAGGCTGTGCGGTCAATGAATGCAGCTTTGAATCTATAAAAAAACATCAGTATTAGAATAAGGGCCGGTTCTTCATGGAGGACCGGCTTTTGTTTTTTGTGACCCAGCTCCACTTTACTGCGTCCGTATAGCTCATAATACAAACCATTTGGAAATGTTTAATCTTAAAATAATTACTTTTCCATTTATCACCTCTTTCAAAGAAGCAAAGAAATAAAACATTCAAAAGGCATGTTGTTTGTAAAATTTTATATTGAATATAAACAACTAGACAATTTATAATTCTAAATATTTTTGTTTAGCATAATAATATTTTACTTCTTGCATACTTCCAACTTATTAATTAATTAACATCAGATAACTTAAAACTTCTTAAACAACCATCTACCATTTAAAAATCAATTTGTATTTATGAGAAAATTACTACTTCTATTAACACTTACGCTTATTTCCGCCATATCCTATGCGCAGGGTATTAAAGGAAAAGTAACAGACGGTAAAAGCGGAGGCGGGCTTCCCGGTGTTTCCATCACTGCGCTCGGCACCAATAACGGAACGGTTACAGACGGAGATGGAAATTACAGCTTACCGATTCCGGCAGGATCCTATCAGCTGACATTTAGTTTTATCGGCTTTGAGACACAAACCATCAGGACCAATGTATCCGTGAGACGGTACTTGATGTAACCTTAAATGAAGGAACATCCACATTGGGCGAAGTTGTAGTAACCGGCTCACGCAGCGGCGGTCGTGTCAACACGGAAAGTCCGGTTCCGGTTGATGTAATCGGTATACAGCAGATTACCACCCAGGTTCCGCAAAACAACCTGAATCAGATTCTGAACGTAGTTGCTCCTTCGTTTACGTCCAACACCACAACGGTCGCTGACGGAACGGACCACATTGACCCGGCTCAGCTTCGTGGATTAGGTCCTGACCAGGTACTTGTGCTTTTAAATGGAAAAAGAAGACATACCTCCTCGCTTGTAAACGTGAATGGTACACCCGGCCGCGGTTCAGTAGGTACGGATTTAAATGCGATTCCTGCTTATGCAATTGAAAAAATCGAGGTTTTGCGTGATGGTGCATCTGCACAATATGGTTCGGATGCGATTGCCGGTGTGATTAACGTAAAGATGAAAGAATCAACAGGAAAATTAAACCTGTCACTTTACAGCGGAGCCAACATCTCGCAAGGTTCAAACGATCATACGGGCGGAATGGACGGTGAAAATCTTCAGATTGATGCCAATTATGGTGTAAGGCTTGGACAAAAAGGATTTATCAATTTCACAGGTTCTGCACTTACAAGAAAACCAACATATCGTGCTGACTTTGCAACCGGAAGCATTTTCAATGCCTACAATGCGATCGAGTACAGAACACAGCAAAGCGGCGGTAATGTTAACAGCCTGGTTACAGATATTGCTGCTATTAAAAAAGGGGCTTTGGGAGTAAGTTACCTGGATGCAGCCACACAGGCTTCTATTGCAGGAGCAGGCACGATTTCTGATCTGCAAAAATTATTGGGAGCTGATGTAACTGAAAATGAGCTTTCTTACAGAGGTTTGGAAAGAAGGGATTTTAACATGCGTATTGGCCAGTCCGAACTGAAAAGCATCCAGCTTTTTGCAAACGCAGCCATTCCAATCAATGAAAACCATGAAGTATACGCTTTTGGCGGTTATGGTAAAAGAAGAGGGAATGCTGCCGGTTTTTATAGAAGACCAAATCAATCCCGCACATATACCGGACTTTTTATCAACGGATTCTTACCAGAAATTCATTCTGATGTAATTGATGCCTCAGCTGCAGCAGGTATTCGCGGGAAAATAGGTTCCTTTAATTACGACCTGAGCAATACTTTTGGCTCTAATACTTTTAACTACGGTGTAGAGAATACGGTTAATACCACCTTACTTCAAAATTCACCGACTGTTTTCAAAGCAGGCGGACTGAATTTCAAACAAAATACGGTTAACCTGGACCTGAGCCGCAAATTTGATATATTATCAGGAATGAACCTGGCATTCGGTGCGGAAGGACGTTTTGAATCATACAGAATTAATGCAGGTGATGAAAACTCATGGGCAAGATATGATGTATCCGGTAATCTGATCACAACATCCACGCAGCTTCCTCCAAATGATTTCTTTGGCGCTGCACGCCCTGGCGGCGCGCAGGTATTCCCTGGTTTCAGACCAGAAAACGCACTGGAAACAAAAAATGCAAACCGCCAGAGTGTGGCTGCTTATGCAGATGCAGAACTGGATGTTACCAGCAAATGGCTGCTTGAAGGAGCCGTGCGTTTTGAGAATTATTCAGATTTTGGAAGTACAACCAACTTTAAATTAGCCACACGTTACAAACTGACGGATAACATCAACATCCGTGCTGCTGCATCAACCGGTTTCCGCGCCCCTTCTCTTGCACAGATTTACTTTAACTCCACTTCAACCCAATTCGTTGGCGGTGTTCCTTTCGAAGTAGGTACTTTCAGCAATGCTTCTCCTGCGGCACAGCTATTAGGTATTCCTAAACTGAAACAGGAAGAATCAAAAAGCATCAGTGCCGGTTTTACTGCCCGGATCCCAAGTGCGAACCTGACCATTACGGCTGACGGTTACTTCGTTCGTATCAATGACAGAGTCATTCTTACAGATCAGTTTTCACGCCCTGGCGGAACCGTTACAGGTTCTTCACTTCGCCTGCAACAATTGTTCGATCAGGCAAATGCAACGGCTGCAACATTCTTCTCCAACGCCATTGACACCGAATCCAAAGGAATTGACCTTGTGATTTCACACAGAGCGACCTTTGACAACAAAGCTACGTTAAGAACGGATCTTGCAGGAACGGTATCACAAACCAAACAGGTTGGTGCAATTAAAGCCTCGGATATTCTTGCAGAAAACGGCCAGATAAACCGCTATTATTCAGAAGCTTCAAGAATTTATTTACAGGAAGCTTTTCCAAGAGTGAAGTTTAACATGAGCCATACGCTGACATTAAACAAGTTTGATATGTTTATCCGAAATGCATATTTCGGAAAAGTTACTGACCCAAATACAGTAGATGTAAACGGCGATGGTTTCATTGGTGCAATCATTGTGAACGGAGAAGCAGTTGAAAACGAGCATCCGGTTTGGGGTGGCCGTACCATTACGGATCTTTCTGTTGGCTATCAGTTTACTAAATTTGTCAAACTGGTAGTTGGAGCGAATAACATCTTCGATATTTATCCGGACAGAAATTATAATTCAATTGCCGCAAGACGTCCGACTGGTGTGGCGAATGGCAAAGTAGTTTACGCCGCTAATGCTGCAACAGTTGACTTGTCTAACGCAAACCAGTTTGTTTATTCAAGAAATACATCACAGTACGGAATGAACGGAAGGTTATTATTTGCCCGTCTGAACTTTACTTTCTAAACAGATTTTAAAAATAAAACAAACAAGAACAGGCAGCCGGGTTGGCTGCCTGTTCTTGATTTAAGTCTATAACAATCTATCAGATAGAAACCTGATATTGCAAAATCCAGGACCCTTTTCTTCCGTCTTTCACAAGTTCATTAGGAATCGCACCTGCCTTGTAAACCGGACGGTTTTCATAGTTCAGCGTAAGTTTGCCGTTGTGTCCTTTAATCAGCCAGTTGATACCAAGGTTATAGAGGTTCATCGGATCTTTCAAACGTTCATAATCTGCGTGCTGCAGGGAAGCGAAAGGCATCAGCGTCCCCTGACTTCCCAGCAAACCATCTTTCAATTTATAACCGGCCTGGGCGTAAACAACATTTCCTGTTCCAAACATGGGATAAGCATTTCCCTGCGTTCCGCTCACACCAGAAATTGGCATTGTTGTCCCGGTTGCAGGGTTCATACTTCCATTATAACGAAGATATCCTTTACCGTAATCGGTGTGAAAATACCCTGCATAACCTGAAACAGCCGTGCCTTTTTCCTTATTAACCGGCATATCCGTGTAAACCGCAACCGACCAAAGTTTCATATTGCTGTATAAAGTATCGGCACCCTCTTTACGCCACGTTCCGTTTTTCTGTGTAATAAATCCTGCTTCCAGGTTCAGCACCTTGCGTTTCCCCAGATAGGTTCCTGTCATGTAACCCGGCGCCGTATTGTCTTCGGTATCAAAAATGTTGTAGATCAGTAATCCGTCAAACTGCTTTTTATGTCTTTTTTGGGCAAACACCGAATTTGTTCCCAAAGCAGGAGGCACAGATCCGTTGGTTTCAATTGGAAAAGGATCAGCCACACTTACACGGTAATTGATTTTACCAATCTGTCCACGGCTATAAACCGCCAGCTTACGTGAAAACTGATCCGTCTGATCGACCGTGGCCTGGGCGAAAACCGGAACATCCATCGTCATGATCGTCCCGATGCTTGGCTGCGAAAATCTTGAAAGTCCGTTCACAATGGTTAGCCCTCCACCAAAACGAATAAAACTGTTCCCTTTACGCTGTACTTCATATTCTCCTAACGCATCATGAAAAAATGCCGCCACTTTTCTGTTACTTGGTGTCCCGGCGGTATTATAACCAGGGAAACCATTGACCTTATTAAAATTGTTCATACCAAACTGGGTATAAAAAAAGATCCGGTCGGTAATTTGTCCGAAAAGCTGCATACGTGTTCGTCGTAAACCAATGTCAAAAGTATTGTTTGCCGGATCTGTCAGTACGGTTGTTCCCGGATTATTTTCGTTCAGCCTCAGCCAGGTCTGGTTTGTGAAGGTGGCCTTTACATAATGTGATCCGGAAGGATTAAGATTGTACCGGATATCATTTCTTGTATTGTCGTCGGTTGGCTTGATTTGTGCCATAACCACTGTAGAAGTAAGTACCAGTAATGAAATTACTTTAAACATAAGCGAACGTTATAATAGATCTGTGGGCAATAGCGCATTATACCCTTAATAATGAGTTAAAAGTATATTAAAAGTCAGTTAAAATAAATTCCCCCAAAGTGAAAAAGCACAGTTTCCGGAAGTCATACTTTATCCAACTCTGTAATGTGAAGTCTGGTTGCTATAAGACCTTACTGCTTTTTTTTGCTTTTTTTTCAGTGGCACATGCCCAGGAAATACCTCCTTTAATCAATTATCCGCTGTCGGTTTACAAAGCCCACAAACAAAACTGGGCTATTGATCAAAATAAAGATCACATTATTTATGCTGCAAATTCCGATGGACTTCTGGAATATGACGGAGCCTCATGGAAGCTTTATCCGATGCCTGACCATCAGATCGTCAGGACTATTCTGTGCGATGAAGAACCGGTTCAAAATATGCTACGCGGAAAAACATTCTCTGCCCGGACAACCCGTTCAAAAAGCAGAATTTACGCCGGAGGATATGGGGAATTCGGTTACTGGCAGGATAATGAAAAAGGACAGCTGGTCTATCATTCTTTAAGTAAAGATGCCGGTTTTAAAAGTCTGAAAACAGAAGAGATCTGGCACATTGTTAAAACCACGGAATATATTTACTTTCAGTCCTTTGCCCGTATTTACAGGTATGACGGAAAGAAGCTGATCGAAATAAAAGCCGATGGCAACTTCATGTTTCTGGAGTTTGTGAACAACCGGCTTTTTGTACCCATGATCGGGAAAGGACTTTATGAACTTAAAGGTGAAAAGCTTGAGCCTGTAAAAGGTACGGAAAGGCTTGCCGATGCGATCGTTTCTTCGATTTTGCCTTTCAGCAACCGGCAAATTCTGATCACAACCACAAAACATGGGCTTTTCATTTTGAATGAAGAAAAAATGACGCCCTGGGAAATTCCTGTATCTGCAGAATTAAAAAAAAATATTATCAACCGGGCGATCAGGTTAACCAGTGACAGCAGCTTTGTTTTTGGAACAATTCAGAAAGGGATTTATGTGATTTCACATGAAGGCCAGTTAAAGTATCAGTTCAGGAAAGAGAGCGGACTTCAAAATAATACCGTTCTGGCACTTTATGAAGACAGAGAAAAACAGCTTTGGACAGGAATGGATCAGGGAATTGATTTGATTAAAATATCATCTCCGGTAATATCTTATCAGACCAATGACAATCCGCTCGGATCTACTTATGCCGCTGCAATCTGGCGTGGCGATCTTTATGTAGGTTCTAATAACGGAGTGTTTGTAAAAAAGTGGATGTCGGCAGAGCCATTCCGGGCAATACCGGGACTGGGCGGACAAACCTGGTATTTAAAAGTCATTAATGATCAGTTACTTTGCGGACATAACGATGCTACATTCCGTATTGAAAAAAACGGGATAACGAAAATTTCGGAAGTGACAGGTGGCTGGACCTTCATTCCTGTCAGATCCGGAAAGGATACGCTTTTGCTGCAGGGCGCCTACAACGGGCTTCACGTCTATAAAAAAGATAAAAATAATTTATGGGCCTATCTGTATCGGGTGAAAGGTATGCCAACAATTCCTATAAAGCAGATTGTGCAGGATAAGGATGGTTCTTTATGGCTTGCACATCCGTATAAAGGACTTTTTCTTGCAAAACTGACCGGTAATCTTGACACTGTAAGCTATTGGAAAGAATTCAGGTCACCAAAAGATATTCCCGGCGAATTCTCTGTGGAGATTACCAAACTAAACGATAGAACATATATCAGGTCATCAGAGCAGTTTTTTATAGCAGGTCATAACAATCAGCTGCAGCCAACTTCCGATTTTGTTACAGATTCTGACGAACCGTATAAGTTACGGGCTGGTATGAATAAGGACTGGTTCAAAGTTTTCACAAATCGCATTTTTTTATACAACGAACAGAAAGAACAAAGGTCATTTGATCTGGCACTGGTCAGAAACAGTGAAACCATTATTCCGCTGACAGATAGTTACTATTTCTTTTGTCTGGACAATGGCTATGCATTATACGATCGGTTATCAGCTGGCATCCATCTTTTCAGCCGTGCAAAACCTGCTATCAGAAAAATTGCGAATCTGAGAAATCTCTCCGAAGTATTTAAAATAGCAAATGGTATACAACTTCCTGCCGAAAACCGGTCGGTCAAAATCATGTTTTCACTTCCGGCCTATGGTCAGAATGTTCAGTTTAAATACCGGCTCAGAGGCTTGTCCGACCAATGGTCAGAATGGACCGATCAGGACTTTGCAGATTACACCAATCTTGAATCCGGCAAATATGTTTTTGAGATCCGGAACAGTCTTAACAAGGAAGTAACCAATTACAACTTTTCTATCGCACCCTACTGGCGTGAAACATTTCTGGCCAAACTTCTTCTGGTCATTTTGATTGTCTGTGTTCTGACTGCATTGATTATCTATCAGGAAAGGCGCCTGGTAAGGCACCGCAGAAAACTACTGGAAGAACAGGAAGAAAAACTAAGGCAGGAACGTCTTACCAATGAACGTAAAATCATGGAGATACAAAATGAAAAACTCCAGAGCGAAATCAAAAATAAGAGTCAGCAGATAAGCAACGTGGCGATCAATGTGGTTCGTAAAAATGAAATTCTGGAAGAGATCAGAGATGAACTGAAACAGGTAAAAATGGAAATGGGTTTACAGCTTCCGAACATCCATTACCAAAAGCTTTTGAACAGTATCGAACGTAACGTTGCCGGGAAAGAAGACTGGCAGCTTTTCGAAGAAAATTTCAACGAAGTACATGAACAGTTTTTCCGGAAACTGAGAATAATCTGCCCTACTATTTCTCCTTCTGAACTAAGGTTGGCAGCCTGTCTGCGTATGAATTTATCCACAAAAGAAATGGCTCCAGCCCTGGGAATATCAGTTCGGGGTGTAGAAATTAAACGTTACAGATTAAGAAAAAAACTTGGTTTGGGGCTTGATGCAAATCTTGTTCAGTATATGATGGACGTTTAGCGATTTGCACTAATCTCATATAAACATTCTTTAATTCAATTTTTACTTGCATTATTTTTATTGATGTAGTGGTGATGTAGTCCTTTTTTTGACGTTGCGGTATCAATACGTCTAAATTTGAACACATTTATATTATTTCTTTTAATAATTATATCACTAAATAATCATCAATGAAAACTAATTTACAGCTGCTATTCTTGCTGTTTTTCCTCTGCGGGGCAACTGCTTCGTTCGGGCAGGAAGTTGGCATAACAGGAAAAGTTACTGCTGCAGACGGATCGGCTCTTCCGGGAGCCAGCGTACTTATAAAAGGGACAGCAACCGGGGTCCCGACAGACATTGAAGGAAATTATAGTATCAAAGTTCCTTCAAAAGAATCTGTACTTGTATTTTCTATGATTGGTATGGTTTCACAGGAAATCACAGTCGGCTCGCAAACCACTATTGACATTGCGCTTAAAGATGACTCCCGTGCATTAAATGAAGTTGTTGTCATTGGTTATGGAACGGCAAGCAAGAGAGATCTTACAGGTTCAATCGTAACCATTAAGGGTGCAGAGATTGCAGATAAGCCATCAGCTAACCCTATTAATTCTCTTCAGGGAAAAGTGGCTGGTTTGTCAGTTGTCAATTCCGGACGCCCCGGAGAAGAACCGGATATCCGTATCCGTGGTACAAATTCAATCAATGGTGTGAAACCTGTTTATATTGTTGACGGAATTCTGAATGACAATATCAACTTCCTGAATCCATCTGACATTGAGTCCATTGAGGTATTAAAAGATCCTTCCTCACTGGCTATATTCGGAGTCAGGGGTGCAAACGGAGCGATTGCTGTTACAACCAAAAAGGCGAAGGCTGGCCAGCTGAATGTTAATTTTAACACAACAGTCGGTGTAAAACAGGTTGCTAACAGAATCAAGCTTACGAATGCTGCCCAGTTTAAGGAACTTTATAACGAGCAACTCCAGAATCAGGGAATTGCACCTTATAATTATACAAACTGGAACGCAGATACCGACTGGCAGGACCAGATTTTCCAGAACGCTTTCCTGAATTACAATAACATAAGCATTTCGGGAGCAACTGAAAAGAACCGGTTCTATATGGGTATCGGTACGGTTTCAGAAGAGGGATTGATCAAACATGAAAAATACAGTAAGCTCACATTGAATGTCAATGACGAGATTCAGGTAAATAAAAGATTGAAATTCGGCTTTACATTTAACGGTTACAGAGCTGTCCCTCCTGTTAATAAAGGAGTTGGATCTGCAATTTTGGCCGTTCCAATTGCCCCTGTTATGGATGCAGCTACCGGATTGTATCACTCTCTGCCGGATTTCCAGCGGGCTCAGGTTAGTAATCCTTTGGTAGATGTGGAGTTGCAGAAAGGAACTACCATTGCCAGAGAATTCCGCGCTGTGGGAAGTATTTACGGCGAATGGAATTTTCTTACCGATCTGACTTTCCGTGCTTCACTTTATGCAGACTACGGTTTCAATACATCACGTTCCTATCAGCCAATCATTAATGTTTACAATCCCGACATAGCCGGAACGGACAAAACGGACCAGACTGTAAGGCAAACAACTGTTTCTCAAAGCCAGAACATTTATCCAAAAGTTCAGCAGGACTATTTACTTACTTACAAAAAAAGCTTCGGTGAGCATGATCTGACCGTTCTTGGTGGTATTACCACTTATTATCGCGGATACGAAAGCACGGGTTCAACACTAAGACAAGGAAGCAGCTTTCCTATTCCGAATGATCCAAGATTCTGGTATACTGATAATGTTGGGGATGCTTCAACACGGACAGGTACAGGTTCAGCCTGGGAATCTGCTACACTATCTTATTTGGGCAGGATTCTGTACAACTACAAAGGCAAATATCTTTTTAATGCATCTTACCGGAAAGACGGAAGTTCAGCATTCTTAGGAAATGGCAGATGGCAGGATTTCGGGGCAATTGGTTTAGGATGGGTTGTTAGTGAAGAAGGTTTTTTCAAAGATCAGTCGGTATTTGATTACCTGAAAGTAAAAGGCTCATTTGGTATATTAGGAAATCAGAATATTGATGACCGCTATCGCTACCCTGCCTATCCTACGCTTACTTCAGCCAATTCCGGCGTTTTTGGTGACAACATCGTAGCTGCATTACAGAACGAATATATCGTTGATCCTAACCTGCATTGGGAAAAGGTTCATGCATCTGAGGCTGGCGTAGAATTCAACATGTTTAAAAACAGACTGGCCGTTGAAGCAAATTATTATAACAAACTGACCAAAGATATCCTGGTACTGGTGCCGGGTATTGCAGGTACGGTGCCCGGATTAAGTAATCTTGGCGAAGTAAGAAACCACGGATTGGAATTGTCTGCTTCCTGGAACCAAACCATATCCGATGACTTTTCTTTCTCTGTCAGCGGAAACATGACAACGGTAAATAATAAAGTAAAAAAGCTTTCAACAAAAGGCTATGAGATTATCAACGGAGCTTCACGCACTACAGAAGGTTATCCAATCGGGTATTTCTTTGGCTACGTTGCCGACGGAATCTACCAGTCAGAAGCAGAATTCATCAAATCACCAAGCAGCGCGATAGGCGATGTATTTCCGGGAGATATTAAATACAAGGATATTAACAACGACGGTGTCATCAATGAGTCGGACCGTACCATCATCGGAAATCCAACCCCGGACCTGACTTACGGTGCTTCGGTTTCCGTTAAATACAAAGGATTCGATGCCGGTATTGACATGACGGGTGTTTATGGAAATGAAATTTTCCGCCAGTGGAACAGAAACACCTTTGCTCAGTTTAATTACCAGAGCGAAAGAATGGATCGGTGGAACGGCCCGGGAACATCCAACTGGGAACCAATCCTGAACACGGCCCGCTCCAACAACTATCTGGCATCGTCATACTGGATTGAAGACGGGAGCTTTTTCCGGATCAGAAATGTGCAGTTAGGTTATAATTTTAGCAGAACTGCATTGGAAAAGATAAAGCTTAAATCGTTAAGGGTTTATGTCAATGCACAAAACCTTGCAACTTTTACCAACAGCACAGGATTTACACCGGAAATTGGCGGTAGTGCTACTGCATTTGGTGTAGACAATGGCACGTATCCTGTTCCGGTCATTTATACTTTCGGTTTAAATCTGAATTTTTAAAATAGCAATTGAATATGAAATTCATATCATATAATAAATCACTGGTCATATTAATGACCATCACTGCAACGCTGATCGTGTCAGGCTGTTCTGATTTTCTGGACAGAGAACCATTGGGACGGTATGTAGAAAAAGATATTCCTGCCGGTTCGTTTGACAGTCAGGTATTTAGTGTGTACGCAAAAATGCGGTCATTCGGCGTGGTAGCCATGCCGTATCTGGCAATTCACAACTTCCGTTCTGACGATGCAGATAAAGGCAGTTCTACAACGGATGGTATCCAGCAGGAAAACGTCTATGATAATTTTCAATATGTAAAAGACGAATGGCTGCTGAACAGCTACTGGAGCGATCATTATGCGCTGATCGTTGCCGCAAATGCCGTTATCTCTGATATTGACTCAGTGAAAGCCACCGATGCATCTACATTGATTAACCGGGCAGAAGCCAAATTTATGCGTGCACATGCCTATTTTAATCTGGTTCGCACATACGGAGAAGTACCCAAAATCGATTTTAAGGTTAGAGAATCGTCTCAGGCCAATATAAAGAAATCGCCGGTTTCAGAAATTTTTGCACTGATCGATGCAGATTTGACCGAGGCATCTGCCACTTTGCCTGCAACCTGGGAATCTACCTACACCGGCCGTCTAACAAAAGGTGCGGCACTTGCCCTGCATGCTAAAAGTTATATGTTCCGAAGCAACTGGGCAGCTGCGCTGGCCGCTTCAAAACAAGTCATTGCTTTGGGTACATACAGTCTTGTAAGTGATTACAACAGCATTTTCAGAGAAACGGGAGAGAACAATTCTGAGTCTGTATTTGAGGTGCAGGCAATTTACACGCCAACACAAACAACACTGGGCGTTGAATACGCAATGCATCAGGGGGTCAGAGGCTCAGGAGCATGGGATCTTGGCTGGGGCTGGAATACACCTTCGGAATCCTTAGCTGCCGCATTTGAAACAGGTGATCCTAGAAAGGACGCAACTTTATTGTATTCCGGGAGAGTGAATACGCCTTACAATGAAGCCGTACCGGCTGCAACTACAAGTCTTCCAAGACCATATTGGAACAAGAAAGTTTACACCAACCCGGCAATCCGGCAGTCTACGGCAAGTCGCTTCGGACAATGGATGAATGTGCGTGTAATCCGCTATGCTGATGTATTGCTATGGGCCGCAGAAGCTTCTAACGAAACGGGAGATGCAACCAGTGCACTGGCTTATCTGGAACAGGTACGTTCAAGAGCAAGAGGAAACAATACTGCAATTCTCCCAAAAATAACGGTAACCAATCAGGTACAGCTGAGAGATGCGATCCGTCATGAAAGAAGGGTTGAGCTGGGTATGGAAAACGAAAGATTTTTTGACCTGGTACGCTGGGGAATCGCCGAACAAACCATGCGTGCAGCAGGCAAAACCGGATATCAGGCACGTAACAGGTACCTACCGATACCTCAGCCTGAAATTGATAAATCAGGTGGAGTTCTGGTTCAGAACCCTGAGTATTAATTTGAATATGCGGTTTCCATAGCGGAATCAATTAATCTTAAAATTTCAATCCGAAATAAGAATGAAAAAATATAATCAGATTCTTTTCAGGCTGTTTGCTTTGGGTTTAGCAATTGCCGCCTTTTCCTGCCAGAATTTTGAGAGACCGGAACTTGTTTTAATTTCTGACAACGATCCGTCACTAAACGGCCCCTTACAGAGATTATGGGCTTTTGAGAATGTAGCGACCGACAGTATCTGGGGTTCGCGGGGTACTGTTACCGGTGTATCCTATGTTGATGGTATAAAAGGAAAAGCTTACAAAGGATCCACAACCGGCCAGATTGAATATGCTTCTGCCGGCAAACTGGCAACCATGGAAAGTTTCACGATAGCCTTCTGGATGAACACAGCCAAGCATACCGGTGGGTCACAATGTGTTTTTATGCTCCCGAATACCAATGATTTTTGGGGGAATTCATTCATGCTCATTGAAGGGAATACTGCAGCAAATGACTCGATGCTGGTTAAATTCAATTTTGCAGGTAACTGGGCAGAATTTTCCGGAACAAAAAATGCGAATGGTTTAAACAAATGGCCTAACGCATACAACAGATGGAAGCATGTTGCCTTTTCTTACGACGGCACAACGTCAAAATTTGCCACTTATATCGACGGTGTTAAGCTGCCACTGGATGCATCCGTTACCGACCGCAAAAAAGATGGTGCACCGTTAGGCCCTTTGAAAATGACCAATGCTTCCAAATTTGTGTTAGGCGGCTTTCAGCAGCACATTGGCATTAAAGCCCCTGCCGATTCGTGGATGCTTCACTACACAGGGATGCTGGATCAGTTCCGCGTTTACACCAAGGCATTAACAGATGCTGAAGTGTCAGATCTGTTTACAAAAAAAATGTAGTACATATCAAAACAGACAGGTAAATAACTGCCTGTCTGTTTTAAATCTTTTAATAAAATTCCTTAGCCAGCCAAGACCGGGTGACAGGATCACTGTTTTTTCCATAAAAATGAAACTGATTTTTTATCCACTGCTTTTTCTCATCCTGATTTGGGGATGTAAGCAAAAAGAGGTTGATACCGTGGAGAGGCCTTCTGTTTTTTCGTTAAACAGTGTTTTTATTAATGGAAAAAACAGCGGATTCGTTTACAAAGATCTGAACACAAATCCTGTGATAAAACTTGCATTCTCAAATCGTATTGATAATGCTTCTCTGCAAAAAGGAATCATTTTATATAACAGCCGGAACGAAAGTATTGCTTATAAATCAACCTTTGAAGGTAATGGGAGTGAACTTACGATTCAGCCGGATGTACTGCTGTCACAGCTTTCAAATTATAAATTAGCATTATCTGATGCATTAAAATCACCCGATGGCGGAAAACTTCAGATACCTGTTACAATTTCTTTAACTACTTCCATCGATTCCACAGACAAGTTCCCAAGACTGACCGATGAGGAGTTGCTTGCACTGGTACAGAAACAGACCTTCAAATATTTCTGGGATTTTGCTCATCCTGTCAGCGGACTGGCAAGGGAACGCAATTCTTCCGGAGATGTGGTGACCAGCGGCGGCAGCGGATTTGGCATCATGACCATTCCGGTAGCAATCGAAAGAAAGTTTATTACCCGCGCTCAAGGTTTGGAGCGGATGCAAAAGATCGTTGCCTTTCTGAAAGACAAAACGCAAAAATTTCACGGCGCTTTTCCGCATTGGATCCATGGCGCTACCGGAGCTGTGGTACCATTTAGTACAAAAGATAATGGTGCAGACTTAGTTGAAACTTCATTTCTGATGCAGGGCTTGCTGACCAGCCGGCAATATTTTAATAATCCGGATGAAACAGAAAAAACACTAAGAGCGGATATCAATAGCTTATGGCGCGGAGTAGAATGGAACTGGTTTCAAAAAAACAAGGAAGATGTACTTTACTGGCACTGGAGTCCGCAGTACAACTGGGATATGAACCTTCCGGTAAAAGGCTGGAATGAGTCGCTGATTACTTATGTACTGGCAGCTTCCTCTCCAACTTTTCCAATCACAAAACAGGTTTATGAAAATGGCTGGACGGGCAACGGAAATTTTATCAATGGCAAAGAATTTTATGGCATCCGGCTGCCTTTGGGGGAAGATTATGGCGGCCCTCTTTTCTTTGCACATTATTCGTTTCTGGGAATTAATCCTACTGGTCTAACCGACAAGTTTACCAACTACTTTACCCAGAATAGAAATCACAGTTTAATAAATTACAATTATTGCAGAACAAACCCTTTAAAGCATAGCGGATATAGTGATTCCTGCTGGGGATTAACAGCCAGCGATATCCCGGATGGATATAATGCCAATTCGCCATACAGTGACAAAGGTGTTATTGCCCCAACGGCCGCCTTGTCATCTTTTCCCTACACGCCGACAGAATCCATGCAGGCCCTGAAATTCTTTTATTATAAACTGGGTGATAAAACCTGGGGTGAATATGGTTTCCGGGATGCTTTCTCAATCAATCAGCTGTGGTTCGCAGAATCTTATCTCGCAATTGACCAGGGACCCATTATCATAATGATTGAAAATTACAGGAGTGCACTATTATGGAATCTTTTCATGAGCTGTCCGGAAGTCAAAATCGGAATGAGAGATTTAGGGTTTCAAAGTCCTGCTCTGTAAATCAGATATTGCTTTAATAATTACAAACAAAAATATAAATTATGAGGATATCCACATACCTGTTACTCATCTGCCTGACCTTCCTTTCTATTGAAGGCTTTGGACAAAAGAAAAAAACCGTTAATAATAAAAAGATTGGATTTAATGCCGCTGAAAGACCTAAAAATCTTTCGGATACAGCTTTGCTCGAACTGGTTCAAAAACAAACATTCCGCTATTTCTGGGAGTTCGGGCATCCGGTGAGCGGAATGTCACGCGAAAGAAGCAACGTAGCTTTCGACTATGGAAATGAAGTAGTCACGACCGGAGGTACCGGTTTTGGTATCATGGCAATGATCGTAGCGGCTGAAAGACAATGGCAGCCGCGTGATTCAGTTGCTGCAAGGCTTTTAAAAATGGTTAAATTCCTTTCCAAGGCAGATGCTTATCATGGCGTATTTCCACACTGGCTCAATGGTTCAACCGGTAAAACAATTCCATTTAGCCGGAAAGATGATGGAGGCGACCTGGTTGAATCTTCGTTTCTTTTTCAGGGATTAATTGCAGCACGTCAGTATTTTAATGCAGATACAGATCTGGAAAGAGAGCTGCGCAACCGGATCACATGGATTTGGGATGATGTGGAGTGGAACTGGCATACCAGAGATGGGCGGGATCAGTTGTACTGGCACTGGAGCCCGAATAACGGGTGGACTATGAACTTTGAATTACGAGGTTATAATGAAGCGCTCATTACGTACATTCTGGCAGCCTCTTCTCCCCGCTATCCTATCTCCCGGCAGATTTATGATAAATGCTGGGCGCAAAGCAGTCATTTCAAAAACAGCAAAGATTTCTATGGTGTTAAATTACCATTGGGTTTTGATTATGGAGGACCGCTATTTTTTGCACATTATTCGTTTTTAGGACTGGATCCACGGAATCTGAAAGATCAATATGCCGATTACTGGGAGCAGAACGTAAATCATACGCTGATCAATTATAAACATTGTGTAGCCAATCCCGGTAAGTTCAAAGGTTATGGAGAAAATAGCTGGGGGTTAACTGCGAGCGATACCTACAACGGATACAACGCACATTCACCGTCAAATGATTTCGGAACGATCACGCCCACGGCTGCATTATCTTCTTTCCCATATACACCAGAGCAATCGATGAAAGCGTTACGACATTTTTATGATGATCTGGGAGATAAAATATGGAGTGAATATGGTTTCACAGATGCTTTCAACGAATCTCAAAACTGGTATGCAAACTCGCATCTGGCGATTGACCAGGGACCGATTATTGTCATGATTGAAAATTACAGAACCGGTTTACTTTGGAAACTATTTATGCAGGATCCAGATATTCAGAAGGGTTTAAATAAACTGGGTTATCAAAGTCCGGCCTTAAAGTAAAGCACAAAAATTAACACTTCATTTTCATAAATTAACCGAAAGACCGGCCTGTGCCGGTCTTTCGGTTTTATAGATTATATTGTAACTTCATCCAAGTTTGTCGGCATTTTCACCGGATTTAAATAAACGCATTTCAGTTATGCCCAAAAAGAAAAGATTACCCTTCATTATCCTTTTTTCGTTTTTGTTTTGTCAGCAACTCGCCGCTCAAAACACTGAATTTACGCATGCAGATACGCTGAGAGGTTCAATTACACCTGAACGTGCCTGGTGGGACCTTACTTATTACCATCTTAGCGTAAAACCAAATGCAGGCGACAGCACAATTTCCGGCAGTACAGAAATCCGTTATAAAGTGCTGAAACCTTATCAGGTCATACAGGTTGATTTGCAGGAACCGCTGCTTATTGATAAAGTTACTCAGGACGGGCAGTCTTTAAAGTACCGGCGTGATGGCAATGCCTTTTTTATTACACTCAACAAAAAACAAGAAACGGGAAAACAGGAAGCAATTACTGTTTTTTATGCCGGAAAACCCAAATTAGCAAAACGTCCGCCATGGGATGGAGGCGTGCAGTGGGAACATGATAACAACAAAAATTCATGGATTGCTACTTCCTGCCAGGGTCTTGGATCAAGTGTTTGGTGGCCTTGCAAAGATCATATGTACGATGAGCCGGACAGCATGCTGATCAGTGTAACCGTGCCGGAAAATCTGTATGATGTTTCTAATGGAAAGCTTCGAAATGTGGTTGCGAACTCCGACGGAACGAAGACATTCAACTGGGTTGTGAATAATCCGATCAACAATTATGGTGTAAATATGAATGTTGGCAACTATGAAACCTGGAAGGAAGTTTACAAGGGAGAAAAAGGCGATCTGGATGTTAGTTATTATGCGCTAAAAGAAGACATTATCAAAGCAAAAGAACAGTTCAAACAGGTTCCCATGATGCTGAAAGCCTTTGAGCATTGGTTTGGTCCTTATCCATTTTATGAGGATGGCTACAAACTGGTACAGGTTCCGTATCTGGGTATGGAGCATCAGAGCTCGGTCACTTATGGCAATAAATTTCAAAACGGCTATCTCGGACGTGACTTGTCACAAACAGGCTGGGGACTGAAATGGGATTTTATCATAATTCATGAAAGCGGTCATGAATGGTTTGCCAATAACATTACTTATAAGGATGTGGCTGATATGTGGGTTCATGAAAGTTTTACCAATTACTCTGAAAATCTATATACAGAATATTATTTCGGAAAAGAGGCCGGAGCGGATTATGTGATTGGTACACGTAAAATAATCGCAAACAAGGCCCCGATCGTTGGAACTTACAATGTGAATAAAGAGGGTTCGGGAGATATGTATTACAAAGGGGGAAACATGCTGCACACCATCCGTCAGATTGTGAACGACGATGAAAAATGGCGGGGAATTTTAAGAGGGCTAAATAAAACTTTTTATCACCAGACCGTCGACGGATCTCAGATAGAAGCATACGTAAGCAAAAATGCAGGAAGAGATATATCCAAAGTATTTGATCAGTACCTGCGTGATATACGGATTCCGGTGCTCGAATACACATTTAAGGACAACACTTTACAGTATCGCTGGTCCAATGTGATTGACGGTTTTGATATGCCGGTAAAAATCAAAATTGGAAATGGAAAAGAACAAATGGTTTATCCGGTAAACAACTGGAAATCGATGAAAGTAAAAGGCGAAAAGACGTTATCTGTGGACCGGAATTTCTATGTAGAATCAAAGCAGGTTTCGCTATAAATCCCAGCACTCCATTATAAGCAAATCACCTTGTGAAGCAGAGATACGAACCATTCCATCGGTCTCTGCTTCATTGCTGTTACCGGTACGATAACCCAGCGTGAGCGTTTCCTGATCAAGATTATATTTTAAACCGCTCGTTTTTATTCCTTTCACTTCACCCACCGGAATCAGTGAAATTGGCGTGCCGGCCACATACCATTTTTCGAAAACACCGCGTAACGGAAAAATTTTAGAATAATCATCAAATAAAACCAATCGGATCTCTTCCTTATACCGCACAAGATTGGTAATATTTGTAATCGCATGATCGGCCCGCCGGCCAGTCGCCCAGACAATGTTTGCTGCCGGGAAACCTCTTCCAATCAAAAAATCAATGGCCTTTTCAAGATCCGTCTTATCCTGATCCGGCGTGCTGACAATTTCAAGCGGCTCCTGGCTGGACCGGATAGCATCAAAGTCGTGGTCTTTATCGAAGTCACCTAACCATACATCTATCTTAATACCAAGTTCCAGAACCCGGTAAATGGCATGATCCAGAACAACAATATAGGGACTCCATTCCAGTAACTGGCCTAAAAGCTCTTCACTGCATGCTTCACCATTCGCAATAATCAGCGCCGGTTCCTGCTTTTCTTTTACAATATGGTGGGACGACATTTAATACTATTTACTTTTAATAAGCATGATGAGCTCATCAAACCGATGATCCATTTTCTGATTTACTCCGTCGATCTTTTGATTTACTTCATCAAATTTTTGATTTACTTCATTGAACCGGTGATTTACCTGATCGAATTTTTGATCTACTTCATTGAACCGGTGATTTACCTGATCGAATTTCTGATCTACTTCATTGAACCGGTGATTTACCTGATCGAATTTCTGATTTACTTCATTGAACCGGTGATTTACCTGATCGAATTTCTGATTTACCTCATCAAAACGGTAATTCACTATTTCCTTAAATTTTGATAAATCGTATTTTACACTGGACAAGTCTTTCTTAACATCTGACAAGTCCGTCCTAACATCTGATAAGTCTGACTTAACATCAGAAATATCCTGATGCACCAATGCAAATCCTTTTTGTACATCTATTGTAAGCAATGCAAGACCCGATGCGATCGTTTCCATATTTTTACCCTGATCCACTGCCAAATTTTCTAATTGTTCAACCCGCCTTGTCAGATTCATGTGTGTATAAGTTAATGCTGATGATTTTATTAACTCATGAAGATCCGAAAGTTATGAATCGTCTGCAAGCGATAGTCGCCAAAGTGCTGCGTTTTTCAAATTACTGACCTCAAACAAATTATATTTTTAATTCCTTTGCCCTATTCCAATAGGCATCCATTTCGTTCAATGTCATTTCACTCAGTGATTTACCGTCTGCTTTTGAGGCCTCTTCCAGATATTGAAATCTTCTGATAAATTTCTTATTGGTACGTTCCAGTGCCGTTTCGGGATTAATATCTACAAATCTGGAATAATTTACAAGAGAAAATAACAGATCTCCAAATTCTCCCTCGGCTTCTTTCTGATCAATTACGTCCTGGGTTTCAATGTTAAAATGATATTTAAATTCCTGCAATTCTTCTTCCACCTTTTCCCATACCTGCTGCTTTTCATCCCAGTCAAATCCTGCACCACGGGCTTTTTCCTGAATACGCATTGCTTTTACCAATGCGGGCAGGGAAGCAGGAACGCCGGACAAAACCGATTTATTTCCTTCTTTCAACTTAAGCTTTTCCCAATTCTGCTTTACCGCTTCCTCCGTATCAGCAACGGCATCTCCGTAAATATGCGGATGACGCGAAATGAGTTTATCGCAAATTCCATTCAAAACATCTTTTATATCAAACTGAGCTGAATTCTCAGAGTTATTTTCGGATGCTATTTTGGCATAAAATACAATATGCAACAACACATCTCCAAGTTCTTTCTTTATTTCAGGTAAATCTTTTTCAAGAATGGCGTCCGATAACTCATAGGTTTCCTCGATGGTAAGATGCCGGAGGCTCTCTAAAGTCTGCTTGCGATCCCATGGACACTGCTCACGAAGTTCATCCATGATTGTCAATAAACGATCAAAAGCCATAAGCTGCTGCTGCCGGCTTTCTGGCAGCGAATCAAAGTTTTTTTCCATAAGGCAAAGATAAAGAAGTAGTAAGACGATAGGAACAATAAAGTCGCAAAAGTCGGTTCTTGGCGCGTACTAATGAGAAATTATGAAAGAAAAAATCATGAAATGAACAAACGAACTTTTTCTGTATAAAATAGATTTATCATAAGTCACTAACTTATAATTATTCATTGAGGAAAACTCCTGTAAAAGAATCTCTTAAATCCAATTCTTCCGGCTCCCAGTCACTAAAAAAGCGCTTCTCTGCTTTGCAAAATCTTCCCCGTTTCTTTCGTCTGGTTTGGGAAACCAATAAAACACTCACTGCCGGTAACGTTTTATTCCGGCTAATCAAATCTGCCCTGCCGCTGTTGATGCTGTATGTGGGTAAAGAAATTATTGACGAAGTGATCAGGCTAACCAACCAGCAAACCGGTTCACAACAATATCTCTGGATTTTAGTCGGAACAGAGCTGGGCCTGACAATCCTTTCTGATTTACTGAACCGTTGCATCAACCTGTTTGATAGCCTGTTGGGCGACCTGGTTGCAAACAAAACATCTGTGGATCTGGTACACCATGCAGCCAGGCTGGATCTGTATCAGTTTGAGAATCCGGTATTTTATGATAAACTGGAACGTGCCAGGAGACAAACTTCCGGACGGACCGTACTGCTGTCTCAAACGCTTGCACAGATGCAGGATATTCTTACGTTGCTTTCACTGGCAGCAGGTTTAATTGTGTTTAATCCGTGGCTGATATTGATTTTGATTATTGCCGTCATTCCTTCTTTTCTGGGAGAAACTCATTTTAATGAACGTACCTATTCGCTAACCAGGAGCTGGACACCGGAAAGACGGGAACTGGATTATCTCCGCTACCTCGGTTCCAGTTCTGAAACAGCAAAAGAGGTAAAGGTTTTTGGTTTGGAAAATTATCTTGCCGAGCGATTCAAAACACTATCAGACCAATATTATCTCGCTAACCGGAAAATTTCGATCAGCCGTGCCTCATGGGGTTATTTTCTCTCTGCGATTGGTACAGTAGCCTATTATGGTGCTTATGTATTCGTGCTTATACAAACTTTAAGCGGATTGATTACTGTCGGTACCATGACTTTCCTTTCAGGCTCTTTTCAAAGAATGCACGGAATGCTGCAGGGAATTATGAGCCGGTTTTCAGGTATTGCGGAAAACGCTTTGTATTTACAGGATCTTTTTGATTTTTTTGAAATCCAGCCTACTATTCTTGCCAATGAAAACGGGAAGCTGTTTCCAAGCCCCGTTATTAAAGGAATCACTTTTGAAAACGTGGGTTTTAAGTACCCGGATACAGAGTTCTGGGCATTGCGTAACCTTTCATTCTCTATTAAACCCGGCGAAAAACTGGCCTTGGTTGGAGAAAATGGTGCGGGGAAAACAACGCTGGTTAAATTACTGGCATGTCTATACAAACCAACAGAGGGCCACATTCTGATTGACGGAGTAGACTTACTGGATTATCAGCTAGCCGACCTTCGCGCCAACATTGGTATTATTTTTCAGGATTATATCCGGTATGAAATGACGGTATCAGACAACATTGCCGTAGGCGACATTGAGCATTTAAATGACACCAAGGCAATTGAAAATGCAGCAAATATGAGCATGGCCTTTGAAGTTGTAGACCACCTTCCCAATAAATTTCAGCAGGTTTTGGGTAAAAGATTCAAAGACGGAACAGAGCTTTCCGGCGGACAATGGCAAAAAATTGCCCTCGCCAGAGCTTACATGCGTAATGCGCAGCTTATTGTACTGGACGAACCGACATCTGCTTTGGACGCAAGAGCGGAACATGAAGTATTCAAACGTTTCACGAGCCTGATCGAAGGAAAAATGGCGGTACTTATCTCCCACCGCTTTTCCACAGTCAGAATGGCAGACCGCATTCTGTTTCTTGAAAACGGCCGGTTAATAGAATATGGCTCGCACGACCAGCTATTGAGCAAGGACGGAAAATATGCGGAACTGTTTCAACTTCAGGCACAGGGCTATTTATGATCAGGAATCTTAAAGCTGGTTTGGATCAGATTACTGGCACATTTGGCAATAATTTTTCCTTCTTCATTAAATATCACGCCCTCCACATGAATGATATTTTTCCCGGCCCTGATGACCCTGGCACTTGCTATGATTATTTCTCCTAAACGGGCGGCATGTAAAAAATCACAGTTTAGGTTTACCGATGTGTATGCAAATTCCCGTCCCAAAGCATAAACCATCGTCCCTACCACATCATCCAGAATGGTGGAAGCAATTCCGCCATGCAGCACGCCCATGGGATTGGTCATATCTTCCCTGACCGTAAATTCCGTTTCCATACTTCCTTCCTGAATATCCAGTAGTTTCCCATTCAGCCACCTGCCCACCGGTGAAATACTTTCCGTCATGTGCGCTCCGATGTACTTTTGTAAAAAGGCAAGTCTGTTATTTTCGGTAACTGGTAAGGAATCAGATTGATTAATCATTGGAAATGAAATAAAGCGTTTTCTTCTATAGAGATCAATATTTTTGAAAAATAGTAATTATCGTAGATATATCTATGGATCAATGTCAATTGTATGGATTTAATTGCTACGTATTAAAGGTTATTACTACCTTTGCCGGAGTTTTTGCCTGAGTTAACCGTTTACGCATATATGAATTTTACGCTATCACAAGTTCCTGCCCGCACAGAAAAACCCCGTGAGAAGGGCATTACAATGGTAATGGATAAGGGGCTAAGTATCAGGGAAACCGAAGATATGATTTCCACTGCCTCTCCTTTCATTGATATCGTAAAGCTTGGATGGGCGACATCGTTTGTAAGCCGGAATCTGGACGACAAACTTGCTGTTTATAAAAATGCAAACATTCCGGTTTATTTCGGAGGTACCTTATTTGAGGCATTTGTTGTAAGAAATCAGTTTGATGATTACCGGAAATTACTGGACAAGTATGACCTGAAATATGCCGAAGTATCTGATGGATCCATTGAAATGGCGCAGGATGTTAAATGTGAATATATCCGTACACTTGCAAAGCAGGTTACCGTTCTTTCAGAAGTTGGGTCTAAAGACGAAAATAAAATCATACCTCCCTACAAGTGGATCCAGCTGATTAAATCTGAACTGGAAGCCGGAGCATGGAAAGTAATTGGCGAAGCACGCGAATCCGGTAACGTCGGACTTTTCAGAGCCAGCGGAGAAGTTCGTCAGGGTTTGGTAGAAGAAATACTAACTGAAATTAAATTCGAAGACATGCTGTGGGAAGCTCCTCAGAAATCACAGCAGGTTTGGTTTGTCAAGCTCTTAGGCGCAAATGTAAACCTTGGAAACATTGCACCCGCGGAACTTATACCATTGGAGACAATCCGTCTGGGACTGAGAGGTGATACGTTTAATCACTTCCTGAATGCAAAAACCAAGCAAAAATGGAAAATTGATTCCAAATCGTAATTGCTCACATCAACATACAACTATCACCTAATTTACAACAATGGAATTCATTAAGCAGTTTATTGACATTTTCCTACACCTGGACAAGCATTTGTTCGATATCGTGCAGGAATACGGCACACTTACCTACCTGATCCTTTTTCTGATCGTATTTACAGAAACCGGGTTGGTGATCATGCCGTTGCTTCCGGGAGACTCGCTTCTTTTTGCTGCCGGGGCATTGGCAGCTAATCCGGATACCGGTCTGAATGTTTGGCTGATCATTATTATTCTGATTATCGCTGCCCTGTTAGGTGATAATGTCAACTATTTCATGGGTAAAAAATTCGGCGGTGAAATAAAGAAACGGGAAAGAATTCTCTTTCTTAAAAGGGAATATCTTGAAAAGACCGAAGCATTTTATGCAAAGCACGGTGGCAGCACGGTAATTATGGCGCGCTTCATACCGATCGTACGTACGGTTGCACCTTTCGTTGCAGGAGCAGGAAGTATGACTTATTCGAAATACATCACTTTCTGTATTATCGGAGCATTCCTTTGGGTACCTACGCTGACTCTTTTAGGATATTTCTTCGGAGGTTTTGAGATCGTTAAAAACAATTTTGAACTGGTTGTTTTTGCAATTATTGGTTTTTCTATTCTGCCAATGATTTATCAGTTTCTTAAAAGCAAATTTGCAAAACCAACCGTAGCCTGAGCAGCTGTTAGTTTTATATACTGCCCCATCTCATTATTTTTGACTCAATAAAAAAGGAGCTTCGTATATTCTACGGGCTCCTTTTTTATTGGTACTCTGACCAGATATGTATTTCTGATATAAAAATTAAACACGAATTCCTGAATATTTTAAGAAACCAGCACTCTTACTTTTTTAATACGCTTTTTATCAGCTGACTGTACCTTAAAAGTAATTTCCCTATGAGTAGCTATTTCACCGGTTCTAGGTAATCTTGAAAATAATTCCAGCAGCAATCCGGCAAGCGATTCGCTGTTTCCGCGGACATCGTCAAAATAATCCGTTTCCAGATCCAACAGCCTGCATAAATCATTGATCAGTACCTTTCCTTCGAAAACATAGGTATTTTCATCAACCTGAGTATAATTCACTTCTTCATCCTCATCATATTCATCATTGATGTCTCCAAAGATTTCTTCGATAATATCTTCCAGGGTGATCAGTCCGCTTGTACCGCCGTATTCGTCTACAACAATTGCCATATGAACCCGACGGCTCTGGAAATCTTTCATCAGATCATCCAGACGCTTGCTTTCAGGAATAAAATACACCGGACGAATTAATTTCTGCCAGTTAAAGTGTTCGTTCAAGTGCAGGTGCGGAAGCAAATCCTTCACATTCAGAATACCTTCGATATGATCCAGGTCTTCACGAAAAACAGGAACTCTTGAATATCCAGACTTATTAATTTTATCCATTAGCTCATGGAAATTTGCTTCGATGTCAAACGCTGTAATGTGCAAACGTGCCTGCATCGCTTTTTTCGCATTGGTCTGACGAAAATTGGCAAGTCCGCGCAAAAGATCCGTTTCCTCTTCACTTTCCGCCTTTGCTTCCAGCCTTTCGGTAGATATTTCGGAGCCTTCCGGGGTAAGTATGCCAAAAGCAAATCCCATTTTCATCACAGGTTGTGTAAGCGGCTTGCAAACTTTCACCAGAAATTTCGTGATGCCGGCGATCTTCGGAATAAATTCGAGCGCCTTGCGTGCACTGTTGTAACGGACAATGGCATCCAGCCAGATCCACAGTACCAGACATGCCAGCGCAGTCCACCGGACAAGGTGATGCGGATCGTTTTGCAAATGTATCCAGGCCAGTCTCGCAGCCAGGAGCACGGCAAGCAAGGTGACAGCCCTTTGCATGAGCGATAGTGTCAGCTGCTGAATGCGATTGGGAAGAAGGCTTTCTGTATCACTTTTTCTTTCCCAGGGGTTTTCCATCGCACCTGCAGCAGAGTACGCCGCTCTTATGCCAGAGAAAAAAAGAGATAAAACAAAAAGGAAGATTACAAAGCCAAGATCGTAAACCAGAAATTTATCTATTGGGATTTCAAAGCCTGCAATAAGCGGAATTCCATTTACCCAATAATGATCAGACTTGTAGAGACGTTGATTTTCAGACAGATTATTGCCTGTTAAGAAAGTATTCTTTTGGGGATACAATATCCCCTTGCGCTTTCGGGGAAGAGGATCTTCATTATCAGTTTTTTCTTTCACAGAAAGTGGGAAAACGTTCATAATAAGCCTTTTTTCTCCGATTAATGGCATAGTTGATAAACCGAAATCGGGAGGCTAGGTGAAAGTTCGTTAAAAAGATTTAAAAAACAAGATCAAAACAATGATTTATTTACCAGAGAAACAGATTTCCGGAAGCATAACAACACTGGATTTCAGGTATTTAAATATACGTTGGCCTGTTTTTAAGATGCCTTATATAAAGCCAGATAAAGAATGTTTCAAACAGAATAACAATCAGTAAGGATGTTTCAAGTCCATCACGGCTATCCTGATAACTTGATAAAACTTTGCCATTAACTTTTATATCAAAAATTACATTAGGATGAGCCGTCAGATATCTGTAGTGTTCCGAAGGCATTTTTAATTCCAATGAATCCCCATATTTAACCTCTTCAAATCGACGTCTTAATTTTTTACTATTGGCATTAAGCCGGTAATACTGAGCATCTCCTGCCAGAAACAACCTGATTTCGAAATCATAACCATTTTTTGGTCTACGCTTGGCTATCAATGTCCGGTTTACTAATTTACCTTTTACCAAACGTAAATTCCCTTCTCTGTTGATGATTAATTGTGCTGTTAGATGAATGCTAACAAAGGCAAAAAGCAAAATTACCGGAGGTAATAAATACGTCCGGTAAAATGCATGTCCTGGTTTGTACATCAAATCCTGAAAGAATCTTTTGATAAAATTCATCATACAGGAGAATAGGCAAGCCCTTACTTTTTTTAAAACGGCAGATCGTCATCATCACTTCCGGATGCCATAGAAGGCGGAACCGGGTCAGCAGGACGTGGCGTTTGGGCCGGTCTTGGTGCTGATGGCTGCGCATAACCCTGAGCCTGACCACTGTTTTCACCGCCAGAGCCTGACCCCGAAGGTCCGCCAAGCAATGTCATACTATTGGCACGGATTGTAACTCCAGTCCTTTGCTGGCCTTCCTTGTCCGTCCAGCTATCTGTACGGATACGTCCTTCAATATAAACCTGATTTCCTTTTTTCAGATATTTTTCAGCCACTTTGGCCAGGCCTTCCCATAATTCAATACGGTGCCATTCGGTATTATCAACACGCTCCCCATTTTTATTCGTATAACTTTCGGTGGTAGCGATGTTAAATTTAGCGACTGCCGAGCCGCTCTCCAGATACCGTACTTCCGGGTCAGCACCCAGATTTCCTATCAGAATAACTTTATTAACACTTCCTGCCATGATTCTTACTTATATAAACTTTGTTGTAGGTTTAAATATAACAGATGTTCCTGTAAAACAGAATTACCAGGTCACAATATTCTGCATGAATAGTATGAGGCCATAAACTAATAAGCCAAGATATTATTTTAGGAGTTACAAATAAGCCTCTTCCTTTAATACGGTATCTACCAGAATCGGCTTGGGCAGTGCGTGGATTTCGTCAGGTGAGTAAAAAGACAGTCCTTCCGGCAGGATCAAAGCTGCATTTTCCGGAACATCTACCCACCAAAAACGTACATGAAGCTTTTGATGTGTAAGCAGATGCTGGTATACCCTTGGTATTTCCCGTATCCGCCCTTTTATAAGCATGCTGTAAATTGATCCATTGTCAAAAAAAGCATCTGGTGAAGTAACCGGCTCTGCCGATTCAATCATCAGAAAGTCATATAACCCTTTCCAGATATCTTTGTCCTTCCGTTCCTGCATGGCAAGCTGATCACCTTTTTGAAGAATGAAGTAATTAAAGAATCTGTTACGAACAGCCGCCTTTTTTGTTTTTACCGGAAGCCTGGCCTGCATATCAAATTTATAAGCATAACAAATATCATTGAACGGACAAACGGTACAATTCGGGGCAACCGGAACACATTGAAGTGCCCCAAACTCGATCATTGCCTGGTTATACGTAGCCGGATCCTCATGGGAAACAAGTTGCACAGCCAGCGCAGCGAATTCCTTTTTCCCTTCGTTGCTTAATATATCGGTAAATATGCCAAACAACCTGGCCATTACACGATAAACGTTTCCATCAATAGCCGGGATGGCTTCGCCAAAAGCGAACGAGGCAATGGCGGCAGCTGTGTAATTTCCAAGACCTTTCAGCTTAGCCAGCTGCACAGCCGTTTGCGGAAACTTCCCCTCAAATTCAGCAACGATCTGACGGGCTGTGTAGTGCATGTTCCTCGCTCTTGAATAGTAACCTAGCCCCTGCCAAAGCCGGAGTACATCCCGTTCCTCTGCAGCTGCCAGGTCGAAAACCGTGGGATAGTCAGAGATGAATTTTTCGTAGTAGGGAGTTCCCTGTGCAACGCGGGTCTGCTGAAGAATAATTTCTGACAACCATATTTTATAGGGGTCGGATGTCTGCCTCCAGAGCAGCGGACGGTGATTTTGAAGGTACCAGGATTTGAGTTTTTTGTTAAAATCAAACACCTGTAAATGATCCGATAGCATAACGCTTTTACTTTTATACACTGTTTTTTAACCGATTATAAAAAAAATGAAAATGCCATCCTTTTAAATTAAGGTAAAAATAGCGTACCTTTGTGTTCCCAAAATTTAGAGGAGCAAGTAAATAAATGAAATAATATCCACTTAAAGTAAACAATCAAAGTGACTAAGGCAGACGTAATCGCACAAATTTCTGAGAAAACAGGCGTAGACAAGGGCGATGTTCAACAAACGCTAGAATCGTTTTTCACCGTGGTAAAGGACTCGCTGTCGGATGGTGAGAACCTTTATGTAAGAGGTTTTGGTAGCTTCATTAATAAAAAACGTGCACGTAAAGTTGCCCGTAATATCTCGAAAGGAACTTCAATGATCATCGACGAGCATTTTGTACCAAGCTTCAAACCTGCCAAGGTTTTCGTTGAACAGGTAAAGGAAAGTGACAAATTGAAACTTGTTGCAGAAAAGTAATTGCCTATTATAGGTTTGGTTATAACAGTATGAAAAAATCCATCATTCTTTCTTGTGTATTGGCAGTAGCTTTGGTTGGCACCTTATTCAGCCTTCCAAAAGTTGTTGTGAATAATAAAGGCAAAGAAATGGAAACTGAGAAGGCCCAGACGGAACAAGCATCAGCAGCAACGTCTGAGACTCCTGCAAATTCGCACGATGGAGCCACTTTTACTCCTGAGCAGCAGAAGATCGTTGATCAGCTTAGAAGTGGCTTTGTTCTTGCAAAGGAAAGTGAAAAGGCAGCTGCGGGTTCAAAGCTGTCGGATAAGTTTGCTCAGCTGCAAAAATTTGACAGTGCTGCTTTTTATGCTGAGAAAGTTGCCATTTTATCTCCGACTGGTGAGAATATGCTCAGAGCCGGAGACCGTTATTACGAAGCATATGGTTTTGCGGTGGATGATCAAAAGGCCAAAAACCTGGGAATCAAAACACGCGAGTACTATCAAAAAGCAATTGATAAAAATCCTGGATTACTGGCTGCAAAAGCCAATATGGCAATGACATACGTAAACACGGAAAACCCTATGCAGGGAATTTTGATGCTGCGTGAAGTGTTAGATACAGATCCTACCAATGAACTGGCTTTGTTCAACCTGGGTATTTTATCCATGCGTTCGAATCAGTACAGTAAAGCAGCCGACAGGTTCAGACAAATCCTGACGAACAATCCTGCCAATACCAAAGCAAAATTCTATTTAGGATTAACCTTGGTTGAACTGGGTAAGAAAGAGGAAGCACGTAAGGTGCTGGCCGAAGTGAAAAAGGAAGAGAAAGACCCTGTCATTCAGCAGGCAATCGGTGAACTGGAAGGCCGGCTGAACAATTAAAAACAGAATTTAAGAATACAATTATTTATTTATAAACGATATATTTATGCCTTGCGGAAAAAAAAGAAAGAGACATAAGATCTCCACTCACAAGAGAAAAAAACGACTTAGAAAAAACAGACATAAGAAGAAATAATTGGTAAATGACCGGATTCATGCTAAATTGATCCGGTCATACCATCTTCACCCGTGTTGCCCGGATTTCTTGTATAACCGGGAGGTTAAGTATTAACATTATATAGCCATTCAGTTGGTTGAACATTGAGTAACGAATTACTAATCAATTCTACTCAAAAGGGAGAACGTATAGCCCTTTTGCAGGATAAGCGTCTTTTAGAATATCACGTTGAAACACCAGACCAAAGCTTTACCGTAGGTGACATCTACCTTGGTACAGTAAGGAAACTTGTGCCAGGGCTGAATGCTGCCTTTGTGGACGTGGGATTTGAAAAGGATGCATTTTTGCATTATCTGGATTTAGGGCCGAACATTAATTCTCTTAATAAATTAACCAAAGACACCATTTCCAAACGTGTCAATTCAGGCAAATTGAGTAACTTCAAGATGGAGCCTGAAATTGAAAAGCTAGGAAAAATTGATAAAGTCCTTTCTAAAAACCAGGCTATTCTGGTTCAGATCGTAAAAGAACCGATCTCTACAAAAGGTCCCCGCCTTTCCTGTGACATTTCCATTGCAGGACGTTACATTGTGCTTGTTCCCTTTTCCAATTCTGTAAACCTTTCTAAAAAGATTACAGACAAACAGGAAAGAAACCGCCTTCAGCGGCTGATGTCTTCCATCAAACCTGCAAACTTTGGTGTAATTATCCGTACGGTTGCTACAGGTAAAGATGTAGATGAGCTGAATAAAGATCTTCAGGACTGTCTGGATAAATGGGAGAACGGCATTAAAATGCTTCGTGATGCCAAACCGCGTGACCGCGTAATCGGTGAAATGAACCGAGCGTCTTCAATCATCCGTGATATGCTGAACGAATCGTTTGACAGCATTACGGTTGATTCAAAGGATGTTTACGAAGACATAAAGGCGTACATTCATAACATTGCCCCGGATAAGGAAAATATTCTTAAACTGCATAATGGCAAGAATAAGATATTTGAACAATTCGGCCTTGAAAAACAAATTAAAGGTCTTTTCGGACGTTCAGTCAGTCTGCCAAATGGTGGTTATCTGATCATTGAGCATACAGAAGCCCTGCATGTTATCGATGTAAACAGCGGTAACAAATCTAATTCTGAAGAAGATCAGGAAGCAACAGCGCTAAGTGTCAATCTGGAGGCAGCCAAAGAAGTAGCACGTCAGTTGCGTTTACGTGACATGGGTGGTATTATCGTTGTGGATTTTATCGATATGAAGAAAGCGGAAAACAAACGCGTTCTGTTCGATACCATGCGTGATGAAATGAAAGGCGACCGTTCCAAATACACCGTTCTTCCCCTTTCAAAATTCGGTTTGCTGCAAATTACCCGTCAGCGCGTACGACCGGAAATGAATATCGTTACCCGTGAAACCTGCCCTACCTGCGGCGGAACTGGTACGATTCAGGCAAGTATTCTGGTTTCTGATGTAATTGCCAACAACCTGGATTACATTCTGACAAAACAAAACGAAAGAGGAATTACCATTTCTCTTCATCCATTCCTGCATTCTTTCTTTACCAAAGGACTTATATCTGAACAGGTAAAATGGCTCTTCCAGTATAAAACCTGGGTAAAGCTGATCAAGGATACTTCACTAGGTGTGGTTGACTTTAAATTCCATAACCGTTACGGAGAAGAAATTGAAATCGTTCCTGGGAATTAATTAATCATTGGTAATATCTACCTAAGAATTCATGCCTGCGTTTATCGGCCCTGCCAAACCGGATTTCTTTTCTGTTTAAAGGCCAGCGAACCTTCTTTTGAATCCTCTGAGTCAAGAAGTTTTTCAAGCTGCTTTTTGAGATAAATGTGATGTTCTCTTTCCGGAATATTACTAAGATTATGATACGCTTCCATTCCAGACCGGATAGCAAAGGGAGCATTACTACATATTATCTCAGCCAGATTTCCCGCTTCTGCTTTTATATTTTCCGGCTCATAAATATTTGTAACCAAACCCATTTCCACTGCTTCTGCGGCGGTATAACTTTTTCCGGTTATTGCCATCTCCAGAATCTTACGGTGTGGAATGATAGGCATTAATGATGCCATGACCTGCATGGGCCAGATTCCCCTTTTTACTTCCGGCAAACTGAATGTTACATGTGGAACACTTATAACAAAAGTACATCCGCATATTAGTAAAAAACCTCCTGCAAGAACGGAGCCTTCAACAATTGCTATACTTGGTTTTAATAGTTGTGAAAAAGCATCACCCAATCTGATTTCCTGATTTGGCACGGGCAAGTTAGGATTTATGGTATCCGTCGACGAATCATGAAATGCATTTAAATCTGCACCGGCACAGAAAACAGGCCCTTTTGCATCCAGAATTACACAACGCACCTGTGAATGATAGTGTGCATAGGCAAGGGCAAAAGTAATCTCAGCAGCCATAGTGGGTGTAAATGCATTACGCTTTTCAGGTCTGTTCAGTGTAATCCGGAAAACATGCTTATCCAGCGATGTCCGGATAAACAATAACGGTATATCGTTAAACGTTTCTGTATCCTGTTCAGTGTAAAACTCCATACCTGTTAGGCTTCTGCCATTGATTTAATATTGTTCCTGTAAATCCTTCATTGCGTTTTTACCACCTCTTCCAACATAGTGATATACTGCACAATTCCTTCTTCAATTTCCCATAAATAAATAAATTCATCTGCACTGTGGGAGCGCCCGGAATGGCCCGGACCCATTTTTAAGGATGGACAATCGAGCAAAGCCTGATCGGAGGTTGTTGGTGAGCCATAAGCACTTCGTTCCATCCGCAGACCTGCCTGCACAATGGGATGCTCCATCGGAATGCTGGAAGGCCTTAAACGTATAGAACGTGCATTCACTTCCGATTCAATACCAGACTGAATGACATCAATGATTTCTTCCAATGTGTACTGATCCGTTGCCCGCACGTCAATTGTAAACGTACAAACATCCGGCACCACGTTATGCTGTGTTCCTGCATTAATGATCGTTACCGACATTTTTACAGGCCCTAAGGTTGGGGAAACCTTGGGAAACTGATAACCGGTTATCCAGTTGATATCCTTTAAAGCTTTATAGATGGCATTATCTCCTTCTTCCCTTGCCGCATGCCCCGACTTCCCTTTTGCTGTACAATCCAGCACCAGCAATCCTTTTTCTGCAACAGCAAGCTGCATATCGGTAGGTTCGCCTACGATCGCAAACGAGATTTCAGGCAATTCCGGAACCACAATCTCCAATCCTTCCTTACCTGAAACTTCTTCCTCTGCTGTTGCTGCGATCACAATATTATAAGCAAGATCTTCACGGTCATAAAAATAACAGAATGTTGCTATCAGTGATACAAGGCAGCCGCCAGCATCATTGCTACCTAATCCGAATAACTTTCCTTCCTGAACCAGTGCTTCAAAAGGATCGAGTGTCCAGGATTTATTTGGCTTCACCGTGTCGTGATGGGAATTCAGCAGCAACGTTGGTTTGGCAGCATCGAAATGAAGATTATAAGCCCAGATATTATTTTTCTTTCGCTGGAAAGGAATATTTTTTCCTGTAAAAAAAGATTCAATTAAAATTGCTGTATTCTGTTCCTCTCTGCTGAATGACTGGGTTTCTATGAGTTCTTTAAGAAGGACGATTGCTTCACTGGTCAATATTTTTATATGCTCAACAGCTGTTAACGGATCCATGGCGGGTAGATTATTTTGGGCAAAGGTATGAAAAAAGGGAGTTGTACCAGTCAGCACAACTCCCTTAGAATTCAATTAGAAACTCAGTGATCTACCATCTAACCTGGCCATCACCCCTGACTACCCATTTTTCAGTAACCAGTTTTTCCAGCGCAAACGGTCCGCGTGCGTGTAACTTTTGTGTTGAGATACCAATTTCTGCTCCTAACGCAAATACGCCGCCATCTGTAAAGCGTGTTGATGCATTGGCATAAACAGCAGCTGCATCTACCTCATTGAGAAATATTTCAATGGCTTCAGCATCGCGTGAAATGATCGCTTCCGAATGACGCGATGAATGATTTCTGATATGCTCCAGTGCCTCATCCAATCCGTTCAAAACCCTGACAGAACATTTATAGTCAAGAAACTCCCTTCCAAAATCTTCCGGTTCTGCTTTTTCCAGGAAAGGATATTCTGCTTTCTGGAAAATACGGAAAGACTTTTCATCAGCGAAAACCTCCACATTCCATTTTACAAATTCGTCTTTAAGCTTTGGTAAAAACGCCTCGGCAACAGCAGCATCTACCAAAATTGTATCTAGCGAATTACAAACCGACGGACGGGATACCTTTGCATTTACCACAATATTGGCGGCCTTGTCAAGATCTCCGGTTTTTTCTACATAGGTATGGCAAACACCTGCGCCCGTTTCAATCGTCGGAACACGTGAGTTCTCCCTGACATATTTAATCAGGCTTTCGGATCCCCTTGGGATAATAATATCGACATACTTAGTCGCAGTAAGCAATTCACTTACAAACTCCCTTCCTGTTGGCAACAAAGTTACTGCTGCATGATCAACACCGTTTTCGTGCAAACTTTCATGAATAAGACTTACCAGAAAACTGTTAGAAAAATGCGCTTCCTTTCCGCCTTTTAACACACAGGCATTGGCAGAACGAAGGCAGAGTGCGGCAACATCCAGGGTAACATTTGGCCGGGATTCATAAATAACCCCCACAACGCCCAGGGGAACGGCTATTTTGCGAAGTGAAAGCCCTTGTTCAATTGTCTTTTCAAGTAAAACTTCTCCGGTCGGATCGGGTAAAGCCGCAATATCTTTTAAGCTTTGCACAAGACCTTTTATACGATTCTCATTTAAAAGCAAACGGTCCTTCTTAGGGTCCGCGTCGTCCATCAATTCAAGATCTTTCTGATTTTCTTCAATGATCCGGTTTGTATTCGATAATACTTTTTCAGCAAGCGATATCAGTAAATCAGCACGCTGCTGACCGGATAATTTCCGTACAGTACTTGCTGCTTCCTGTGTGGCTTTTAATAGAGGTATGATGGATTCCATTATAATAGTACGATGTCGTTGGCATGTGCCACTTCAAAATTCATTGTCTTTAAATTCTCTCTAATTGCAACAGAGTTTTCCCTGGCGCGTGCTACGGCAATCATCTCCTGAACAGGTGAATATATTTCGATTATTTCACCGGCTTCAAACTCACCTTCCACTTCCGTAACGCCTACTGCCAAAAGACTTTTTCTCTTTAACAGCGCTTTTGACGCACCCTCATCAATTTGTAATCTACCTGAAACCAACCCTCCGCTTCCCAGCCACCTGTTCCTTGCCGAAAGTGTACTTTTTCCCGCGCCTATTACCGTTCCGGCTTTTCCTTCCAAAGCAAGCAAAAGTTCGTCCTGCTGATTCATTCCAAAAATGACAACCCTAATTGCCATACGCGCGGCCAGTTTTGCAAAGGTCAGCTTGGATGCCATGCCGCCAAGACCAAGAAACGATTTGTCAGTACGTACAAATTTAAAAACCTCATTGACATTGGATACGTTTCTCAGGATTGTTCCCTGTTCGTCAAGCAAGCCACCTACTGAGGTACAAAACATTAAAGATTCCGCTCCAAAGCCTACCGCCAGCAAAGTTGCCAGTTCGTCATTGTCCGAAAACTTCAATTCACGATCGCTGACCACGTCATTCTCATTTACAATCGGGATGATGTTGTTTGCCCAGAGTTCTTCAAATGTTTCTTTTAACTGTAAAAATTTTGGCCGGTTCGCAAAATGCTGACGTTCACAAAGACTTTGGGCAATGTAAATTTTGTTTGGTGCAAAATAGCTTGCATATAATCCAACCAGTAGCGGATTACCTACCGACGCGGCGGCCTTACGCTGCGTCATGGTTCCTTTGTAATCCTGAATGTAAGCTTTACCAGCTCCTACTGCACCGGATGAAACAATGATGATTCTGTAACCGGCATGAATCGCTGAAACCTGTCTTGCGATTTCAGCAATGATCCTGACGTCGGGCTCACCGGAAGGAAGCGTAATGGACGCAGTCCCGAATTTTATAACAAGTATTGGTTTTGACACTTTGGGTATTCGGTAAACGAAATGCACATAAAGCACACCTCCTAAATCAATTTTTGTGTCAAAATTAATTTATTTCAGATACAAAGGGCAGATTAGTTTGTACTATTAACAGGAATATAGTTTAAAAATGACTGAGAAGAAAGTCTGCATTAAACTTCACCTTTTGAGTTAAAGCATTCTGAAGACGCGTTATATATTCCTGTTGCGGGATTTCAACAGCTCCGTACCGAAGTACATTGTCATTAATAAACTGCGTGTCAAGGAGTGAAAATTTATTAAAACGTAAAATCTCGATCAGATAATGAAAAGCGGTTTTGGAAGCGTTGCTTTCTCTTGAAAACATGGATTCACCGAAAAATACACCATTTATCGAAACACCGTACAGGCCGCCTGCCAGCCTGCCATTGTGCCAGGCTTCCACGCTATGGGCATAGCCAAAATGGTGTAAGGCGGTGTAAGCAGCAATTATTTCCTCCGAAATCCATGTACCTTCCTCAGCGGATCTGGGAGCAGAGCAGCCGCGCATTACTCCTTCAAAATCATAGTTTACCCGTATCTCAAATACTTTTTTATTTAAAACTGGCCGTAATGACTTTGAGGGTTTATAAGTATCAATCGGAATGACCGCCCTGGGATCCGGTGAATACCAGTATATGGTACCATCCGCTTCTGCCATCGGAAAAATTCCGTTCATATAACCGTAAAGGAGGTCATCTGTGCTTAATTCTGACATAGCGTAATACTGGTCTGTCTTTTAGCATATATTAAACAGATAAACCAAATATACTTAATCAGAAACTTTTGCCCAATTACTGCGTCTAAAACACACGTTACTGAAACGGATCTTTTTTTAAATATTTATTACAGACTGAACTATAAAAATATATGTACTGTTTCTTTGTCATAATAATATTTTTTGCAAAATTTGCAAACTCTTAGACGACCAACGAAGTAAATGAATAGCAACGGCATACATACTGTTCTTCATACTACACCTTTCAGGTTTAGGTCCCCCAGGACCGTCTAACTCTATTTTGCCTACGTGGCAAATCTTTTCCCCGCCTTTTATTAAATTTTTGAAACGTCCCATCGTATTATTCTGGGAATTTAATTTTTGTTTCGAACAATTTTCGCAGTCTAGCCATCAATGAAAAATACCGAAGTAGTAGTGGGCAGTAAGTTTATTGTACAAACTGCCAATGAAAATCATCTCCATTTTGCCGAAATAATTTGTGCAGAAATGGAAGAGAGTGCCAAAAAACGTGGTACTGGTATAGCCAAACGTTCTCCTGTTTATATCATGGAAAAAATGGTGGAGGGTAAAGCAATTATTGCAACCACCGATACCGACGAATGGGTAGGCTTTTGTTACATAGAAACATGGGAACATGGTAAATTTGTAGCCAACTCCGGCCTGATCGTTCATCCTGATTTCAGAAACAGCGGAATGGCAAAGGCAATCAAACAAAAGGCCTTTGAACTCTCACGCAAGAAATATCCGGATGCCAAGATAATCGGGATCACGACCAGTTTGCCGGTGATGAAAATCAATTCGGATCTCGGTTATGAACCGGTTACTTTCAGTGAATTACCTGCTGATGATGCATTCTGGAAGGGATGCGGCAGCTGTGTGAATTACGATGTACTGACACGGACCGGCAGAAAGCATTGCCTTTGCACCGGAATGATGTACAATCCGGAAGAACATAAAAAAACAGAAGCTCAGCCTGAAAAGGATACCTGGGATTTTCTGAAAGAATCCAGCCTTTATGAGCGTTGGATGCGTATCAAGCAACGCATATTATTGCGAAGGGAGGAGCGCGCCAAAAAGAAAAACGCCGGGGCTGTGCTTGTACATTAGTACCTGCACTCATTTACAGATTACTAATATCTTTTAAATACCTCGCCCGGCAGCCCGAAAAGCCCGATGCGAGGTATTTTTTTGTTTCTTTGCAGTTCCAGTTTAAAAGTCAATAAGAACATATATTCCATAATGTCACAGCCAAAAGTAGTATTAGCGTTTAGCGGAGGATTGGATACCTCGTTTTGTGTAAAATATTTAGCCGAAGATAAAGGCTATGAAGTTTATTCTGTCTTGGTGGATACCGGCGGTTTCTCAGATGAAGATCTGAAAACTATTGAAGCAAATGCTTATTCTCTTGGTGTGAAAAAGCATGCGACCATTTCCAAAACAGCAGACTATTACAATGACTGTATCAAATATCTGATTTTTGGCAACGTGCTCAAAAATAACACTTATCCGCTTTCTGTAAGTGCTGAGCGCGTTTTCCAGGCAGTTGCAGTTGCTGAATATGCGAAAGAAATCGGTGCTACTGCTATTGCCCATGGAAGTACAGGAGCAGGAAATGATCAGGTTCGTTTTGATATGGCTTTCCGTATCATCATTCCGGAGGCGGAAATCATTACCCCTATCCGCGATCTTAAACTTTCCCGCGAAGCAGAAATCGAATATCTGACTAAAAAAGGGGTTGGACGTGAATGGGCAAAAGCCGCATACAGTATCAATAAAGGTCTTTGGGGAACATCGGTTGGCGGAAAAGAAACGCTGACATCGGGACAATACCTGCCGGAATCGGCCTGGCCGACGCAGGTCTCCAAAACAGAAGAGGAAACCATCACGCTGGAATTTATTGAAGGTGAACTGAAAGGAGTCGCCGGCGAAACTTTTGAAAATCCGGTACAAGCCATCCAGAAACTGGCATCCATTGCCCAGCCATTTGGAATTGGCCGTGATATTCATGTTGGTGATACCATTATCGGTATTAAAGGACGTGTAGGTTTTGAAGCTGCTGCCCCGTTGATCATTATCAAGGCGCATCATACTTTGGAAAAACATGTACTGAGCGAACAACAGCTTTACTGGAAAGAGCAACTGTCCAACTGGTACGGAAGTTTGCTGCATAAAGGTCAGTTCGTTGAACCGGTAATGCGTAATATCGAAACTTTCCTGACTGATACACAAACACACGTGACAGGTAAAGTACATGTTCATCTGGCACCGTATCGTTTTTATGTAGAAGGAATTGAATCTCCGTTTGATCTGATGTCTTCTAAATTCGGAAGCTATGGTGAAATGAATAATGCCTGGACCGGAGATGACGTAAGAGGCTTCTCGAAAGTGGCTTCGAATCAGGTAATGATATATCAGAAAGTGAGTGAATCTGTGGATTGAGGTTGATTCGCAGTGTTATTTTTGAACTTGAGCGTATGACTGCAGCAGAACTTCAAAATCAAATTCAGCGTAAAGCGAAGGATTTATCCCCTGATTTACTTCAGGAGGTATACGATTATATGGAATTTATTCTCGATAAAAGAAAAAAAAGAGCTGATATTCAAGATAAAGTTTTGCAGGATTGGTGGAGAAATCTTTCCAACTTTTCTAACGATTTCATGAATGAACGTACGCAGCCTCCCTTGGATAAATCTGAAAATTTATTCGAATGAAATACCTGCTTGACACTAACATTGTAGCTTATATTATTAATAAAAAGCCGGAATCCGTTTTGGATAAATTCCAGACCATTAATTTAAATGATATAGTCCTTTCTTCAATTGTTGTTGCGGAGCTTTGGTATGGAGTTGCAAAAAGTCAGAAGAGATTACAAAATAAAGTGGCACTTGAAGCTTTTTTAGAGCCACTTCTGATTTTAGATTTTGATAGTAATGCAGCAGAATTTTATGCAAATATCCGGGCGAATTTAGAGAGAAGCGGGAGTATTATTGGTGGAAATGATTTACTAATTGCTGCACATGCAGTTAGCTTAGATCTAGTTCTCATAACAAATAATGTGAAGGAATTTGAAAGAGTCGAGGGTCTGAAAATTGAAAATTGGATTACAAAATGACTAAAATTAATATAGGAATAATAGGTGCTGCGGGTTACACAGGTGGAGAGTTACTGAGAATTGTACTCAATCACCCGAATGTAAACATTGCTTTTGCACACAGTAAAAGCCAGGTTGGCAAACCTGTTTATACAACGCATACCGACCTTCTTGGTGATACGGAGCTTGCTTTTTCCGGGGAAGATATCCAAACGCTTTTGAACCAGCCCGATTTACAGGCAATTTTCCTTTGCTCCGGACACGGAGAATCAAAAAAGTTTCTCAATGAAAATCAGATTCCTGAAACAGTAAAAATCATCGATTTGAGTACCGACTTCCGGGATGAATCGCATGGATTTACG
>Ga0265797_10000718_pt1 | contig 60392 bp, 59 predicted proteins | sample P2T30metagenome_FD_192433 | JGI IMG/M metagenome (GOLD analysis project Ga0265797, IMG submission 192433) | Plant litter microbial communities from East Loma Ridge, Irvine, California - P2 T30 | ecosystem: Environmental > Terrestrial > Plant litter > Unclassified | place: USA: California... | reverse complement strand
GAGGGTTGGTATGGTGCCGGCACGGGCTGGGGCTACGCTGATCGCTTGGCCGTGACGCCGCGGCACTTCGACGCCGCGGCGCTGCCTCATGCAGAAGACGTGCTGGCGCTGGCGACGTTTGCCTGGGCCCGCGGCGAAGCGGTACAAGCCGATCAGGCCCAGCCGGTATACCTGCGGGACAATGTCGCTACGCCCAAGGGCGCGCCGCGCACCTGATACAGAATCCGACGGCGCGCGCAGTTTTCGACCTCCGGCTATAAACCTTTTACAAGTTATGTGGTCCAGTTATCACCGAGCCTGTGCTGGGGGCGTTACAGTGCTAGCACGCTGATATCACCTATCGAGAACCTGAATGCGCATAGATGGCGTCGCCTCGCGGTCGTACCCGATCAAACGCAAGCCCGGCAAGGGCTTGGCGCGGGTCGAGGACGCGGCTGACGAACAGGAAAGCGAGATCGAAGTGATCGAGAGCCGCCCGCGGCCCGCCGCGAGCGGTGGCCGGGGCACGCTCGTGCCGGTATTCTCCGCGCGCCAGCAGGAAGACATGTTCCGGGGCGTGAATACCCGCGTCGCGACTGCATTGGCCAGCTACCTCACCACTGCCGCTTTCGTGGAGTGGGACGGCGAGGTACTGGGCCTGGACGTTCATATCTGACTCCTGCCGACCTTCCGTATTACCTGGGCTGCCCCTCGTGGAGCGACGCGGCCTGGCGCGGCAGCTTCTATCCCGCGGATACTCAAGCCTGCGACACGCTAGGGCTGTACGCCCGCACTTTCAACGCCGTGGAAGGCAATACCACATTTTATGCCTGGCCCGCGGCGGCGACGGTTGCGCGCTGGGCCGAGGAAATGCCAGCTCACTTTCGCTTTACCGCCAAGTTCCCGCGGGACATCAGCCATGGCGGCGACCTCGCGAGCCAACTGGAGATGGCGAATGCATTCCTGCGCTCACTCGCCCCATTGGGCGAGCGCGTGTCTCCGGTGTGGCTGCAGTTGTCCGCCAGCTTCGGCCCCTCACGCCTGGCAGAGCTGGCGATGTTCATCGAGGCGGTGTCCCGGCCATTGGCGGTGGAAGTGCGGCACCCGGCGTTTTTCTCCAAGGGCGCCGAAGAGCGCGCCTTGAACCGCTTGCTGCGTGATACCGGCACGGAGCGCATCTGCATGGATACCCGGGCGTTGTTCAGTGTGAACTCCACCGACCCGGGCATTCTTCACGCGCAAGCCATGAAGCCCAGGGTGCCGCCTCGCCCTGCCGCGCTCACCGATCGGCCTCAGGTCCGTTTCGTTGGCTTGCCAGGGGTGGCTGATAACGAGCCGTTTCTTGACCCCTGGGTGGCCAAGGTGGCCGAGTGGATCGAGGAAGGCCGCCGCCCCTATGTGTTCTTGCACACCGCTGACAACCGCGACGCGCACGCGCAGGCGCGACGGTTTCATGAGCGCTTGACCGAGCGCCTGCCCGGATTGCCGGCGCTGCCGCCGGTTCCCGCGGCGGGCGCCCCGGCGCAGATGGGCTTGCTGTGACAGGCCCCGTTCGACCGTGAGGCGGTTAACATGCGCGGCTTGATCGTGCTGTGCGGGTTGGCGCTGGTGGGGTTGGTGCTGTGGTGGACCCTCCCGCTCCCTCCGCGCTGGAACCCTTGGGCGCCGCTGGAGATCAGTGAGGCGCCCAATTGGCTGACGCCCTTCAAGCTGAGGCGCCTTCAAGCCGATCCCCAGCTGTGTGCGCAAGTGCTCGCGTCGTCTGGCTTGCGCTTTCAGCCACAGGCGGATTCACCACCTGGCCAGCGCTGCCCGCTGCGGGATGTGGTGCGCGTGAGCGGCGGCCCCTTGCGGTTGAGTAGCAGCTTTCTCGCGAGCTGCCCGCTGGCGGTATCCATGGCAATGTTCGAACGCCATGGCTTGCAGCCCGCGGCCCAGGCTGTTTTCGGCGTGCCGGTGGTGGCCATGGAGCACCTCGGCAGCTTCGCCTGCCGCAACGTATACAATCGCAGCCAGGGGCGCCTCAGCCAGCATGCCTCGGCCAATGCGCTTGATATTGCCGCGTTCCGCCTGGCCGATGGCCGACGTATCAGTGTGGTGCAAGGGTGGAAGGGCAGTGACCAAGACGCCGAATTTCTCCGGCAGGCCCATAAAAACGCCTGCAAGTATTTCAATACCGTACTTGGGCCGCAGTACAACGCGGCACACCGCAACCACTTCCATGTCGACATGGGCGGATGGGCGGTATGTCGATGAAAGGTAATGTATTTCCGGTTATTTCAGCCGACGCACTTGAATCATTATTCTGGGTCTGAGGTTACGCAGACTTCCCCACTGCGGTCCTGGAGGCCGCTCATGTATCGCAAACTACTGCTGATCGCTTCGATGGGAACGCTGCTTGGAGGCTGCGTACCTTACGCCACTCAAGGCTATGTACAAACGGACGTCTACACCGTACAGCGCCCCGTTTATGAGGCCCGCCCTTATGCTTATCCCTACGGCTACACCAGTGGCTATTACGTCAGCCCCGCGCCCCGTTATTACGTAGCCCCGCCCCAGTACTACCGGCCGCCGCCACCGCCAGCCTGGCGACCGGGCCCGCCACCTCGCCCCGCCATGGGCTGGCGAGGCGGCCCGCCACCGCAATGGCGGCACGACCGAGGCCCGGACTGGCGCGACCATGGCCGTGGCGGCCCTTATCGGGGCCCTCGTGGCGACCATGACGGCCGTGGCGGCTGGGATGGGCGGGGTTACCGCTGAGGGGGCGATGTACGTGTTTCGGGGTTTCGCCGGATGGCCGGCCCCGCTCTCCATGGCTTGGCTCGAGCCCCATGGCAACCGCCCGGGGCTCGGCACGCTTCACAAGTCCTTCAATGGGTGTTCGCCTTCCCAGGCGCGGCTGAAGTGGGCGTTCACCACGGCTTCGGGAATGGCGGCCACGTCTGGCCAATGCCAATGGGGCGTGTTGTCCTTGTCTACCAGGCGGGCGCGCACGCCTTCAGCGAATTCAGGATGGCGGCAGCAGTTCAGGCTCAGGCCGAACTCCATGCGCAGCACGTCGGGCAGTGACATCCGCCGGGCACGCTTGAGCTGATGCCATGCCAGGTGAGCCGTGAGCGGGCAACCGCCAACCAGGTTGCGCGCTGCCTGGGCGAGGTCAGGGTCAGCGTGGTCGCGCCAGCGCGCGATGGCTTTCCAGGCCTGTACCGGCCCGGCGACATCCAGTAAATCATCCACCGCCCCCCGCCGCTCAAGCCATTTCGCCGCGGGCCGGGCGGGGAGGGCATCATGCTCCAGCGCGCGAAGCAGGCTGATCAGTTGCACGTCGGCGTCTTCCTGCCAATTCAACTGCACCAGCCCATCGATCAGCTCGTCCTGCTGATCATTGCGTAGCAGTCGATCCGCCAGCCCCAGCTCAAGGGCATCGGTGCCATTCACTTGGGCCCCGGTGAGCGCCAGGAACAGCCCGAGCTTGCCGGGCAGGCGGTTATAGAACCAACCGGCGCCTACGTCCGGGTACAAGCCAATGCTTACCTCAGGCATGGCCAGGCGGCTGTCGGGGGTCACGATGCGGATGGCGGCGCCTTGCAACAAGCCCATGCCCCCGCCCAGTACATAGCCATGGCCCCAGCAGATCACTGGGCGGCTGAACGTGTGCAGGCGATAGTCCAGGCGGTATTCAGCTTCGAAGAAACGCGCCGCCAAACCGGGCACTTCGCCAGGGTGGGCTCGGCAAGCCTCCACCAGGCTACGCACGTCGCCGCCAGCGCAAAATGCCTTGGGGCCGTTCCCGCGCAGCAGTACGCAGGCGATGCGTGGGTTACGTTCCCAGGCGTCGAGTTTATCGAGGAGCGCCTCGATCATCGGTAGCGACAACGCGTTCAAGGACTTCGGGGCGTCCAGGGTGGCTATGCCGATATGGGCACCATTGACCCCGATAAGCTCTTCAAAACTCAGATTCATCGCAACCTCGCTCAGCGCTTTGTTGGAATTATGGACCGCAAGGGTCGGTTCGATTGACAACGGAGAAGGTCTTTCCTAGTGTCCGGGGATTGTTCCATGGACTGCCACATGACCACCACTGCCTCAGAAGAAGATCGCATCAAGCTCGAGCCGAGCTGGAAACAGGCGCTCAAAGACGAATTCGACCAGCCGTACATGCGCCAGTTGCGCGAATTCCTGCGCCACGAACTGGCCGCCGGCAAGGAGATCTATCCGCCCGGGCCGTTGATATTCAATGCGCTGAACCTCACCCCGCTGGGCCAGGTGAAGGTCGTGATATTGGGGCAGGATCCTTACCACGGGCCCGGCCAGGCCCACGGGTTATGCTTCTCGGTGCAGCCGGGCGTGCCCGCGCCACCCTCGCTGGTGAATATCTTCAAGGAGCTCAAGCGCGACCTGAACATCGACATCCCCTCCCATGGCTGCCTGCAGCACTGGGCGGAGCAAGGTGTGTTGCTGCTCAACACGACCCTCACGGTAGAACGCGGCATGGCCGCCTCTCATGCCAAGAAAGGCTGGGAGCCGTTCACTGATCGCATCATCGAAACCGTGAGCGAACGCTGCGAGCACGTGGTGTTCCTGCTTTGGGGCGCCCACGCGCAAAGCAAGAAAAAGCTGATCGACCCCACCAAGCACCTGATCCTGACATCAGTGCACCCCTCGCCGTTGTCGGCGCACCGTGGCTTTATCGGCAATGGTCACTTCAGCAGGACCAACCAGTTCCTCAAGGACCACGACCTGCCCCAGATCGACTGGGCCCTATGAAGGGGCGCCGGGTTGTTTGTTCCAGCGGCGGAACAGCGGCTCGGCCAGGAACAGCACGAACAGCAGGCGCATCACTTGCAGCGCGGTAACCAGCGGCACGGACAGTTGCAGGGTTTCGGCGGTGAGGCTCATTTCGGCAATGCCGCCGGGCATCATGCCCAGGGTAAGGGAGCGTAGATCCAGCGCGGTCGCCAGGCTGAGCAGCCAGGCGGCCAGGCCGGCGATGAGCATGGTCAGCAAGGTGCCTAACAACGTGCGGCCCAGGAACGAAGGCGCGCGGCGGAAGAAGGCACGGTTGAAGTGGCAACCCAGGCCACTGCCGATCAGCCACTGGCCGATCTGGCTGCCGCCGGGGGGCAAACTGCCGTGCAGGCTCATGGCAATGCTGAACGTAGCCGTGACCAGCAACGGCCCGAACAGCCAGGGGTTGGGTTGGTCCAGTTTCTGCCATACCAATGCCGCCGCCACGCCGAGCCCGCCGATCAAGGCAAGCCACGCCCAGCCCAGCTCGCCGCTGTGCTGAGGTACCGCGCCTTCGCCCAACAGGTATTTGAACACCGCTGGCATCAGCAGTACCACCAGCAGCACCCGCAGGCTCTGGCCCGCCGCGACCCGGCCAAGGTTGGCGCCGTTGCGGGCGCCCAGGTTGACCATTTCGCCGGAGCCGCCCGGCATGCTGGAAAAGAACGCGGTGGCGCGATCTTCCCCGGTGCGCAGCAGCAGCCAGACGCTCACCAGGCTAGACACGCTGGTGACCAGCGCGCCCCCAAGTATCAGTGGCCAATGTTCGGCGACCTGTTCGAGGATCACCGGGGTGAAGTGCAGCCCGATGCCAGTGCCGATGATCCATTGCCCGCAACGGCGGCCATTGGGTATCTCGCGCAGCTGCCAAGGGCTGGCGCAGCGCACCAGGATGACCGCCAGCAAGGCACCGGTCATCCAGGGCAATGGCCAGCCCACCTGGCTGGCCAACCATCCTCCCGCCAGCCCGGTTACCGCCGTGACCCACCAGGCTGGAGATCGTGCTTCAGGCATTGGCTACCCGGCGGGCACGTTGGCGGCTGCGCCAGATGCGGATCAATGGCAGAACCAGCATGATCGCCGTAAGCACCCAGGTGCCCACGGTGATCGGGCTGCCGGCAAGGATCTGCAAGTCGCCATTGGAGATGGACAGCGCCCGGCGCAGGTTCTGCTCCATCAGGCCGCCAAGAATGAAGCCCAGCAGCAGCGGAGACAGCGGGAAGTCCATCTTGCGCAGGAGGTAGCCGAAGATGCCGATACCCACCATCAGGAACAGGTCGAAGGTCGTGGCATGCACCGCGTACACACCGATACCGGTGATGATCGCGATCACAGGCACCAGCGCCCAGTTCGGCACCGACAGAATGCGGGTGAACACCCGGATCATCGGAATGTTGAGGATCACCAGCATCACGTTGGCGATGAACAGCGAAGCGATCAGGCCCCAGACGATGTCTGGTTGCTGTTCGAACAGCAACGGGCCTGGCGTGATGTTGTAGAGGCTGAGCGCGCCGATCATCACCGCCGTGGTGCCCGAGCCCGGTACGCCCAGGGTGAGCATGGGTACGAGCGCGCCACAGGCCGCGGCGCCGATGGCGGTTTCCGGTGCCGCCAGCCCGCGCAGGTCACCCTTGCCGAATTTCCCGGAGGGCCCAGCCATGCGTTTTTCGGTCATGTAGGCCACGGCGCTGGCCAAGGTCGCCCCGGCGCCAGGCAGTACGCCCATGATGAAGCCCAGCAGGCCGCAACGTACGTTCACCAGCCACACCGCGGCGGCTTCCTTGAGGTTGAACATCATGCGCCCGGTGGCTTGCGCGGCTTGATGGCCGTGGTGGGTCTTTTCCAGCAACAGCAGAATTTCCGAGACCGAGAACAGCCCCAGTACCAACACCACGAACTGGATGCCGTCTGCCAGGTGCACGCTGTCGCCAGTGAAGCGGTACACACCGCTGTTGGCGTCGATGCCGATGGTGGACAGGAACAAGCCGATCAGCGCCGCGATGAAGGTCTTCAATGGTCGGTTGCCCGCCATGCCACCCAGGCACACGATGGCGAACACCATCAGCACGAAGTATTCCGCCGGCCCGAAGGCGATGGCCCATTTGGCCAGCAGTGGCGCGAACATCACCATGCCGCAGGTCGCGATCAGGGCACCGATGAAGGAGCTCCAGGCCGACAGCGACAGGGCGACGCCAGCCATGCCTTGGCGGGCGAGGGGGTAGCCGTCCAGGGTAGTCATCACGGTGGACGCTTCACCTGGGATGTTCAGCAGAATGGAGCTGATACGACCGCCGTATTCGCAACCCAGGTAGACCGCCGCGCACAGGATAAGCGCGGACTCGGGTGGCAAGCCCAGCGCGAAGGCGATGGGGATCAGCAGCGCCACGCCGTTGATCGGGCCCAGGCCCGGCAGAAGGCCCACGACCGTGCCGATCAATGTGCCGATCAGCGCGGTGATGAGATTGTACGGTGACAGGGCAACACCAAAGCCTTGCCCGAGGTAGCCGAGAGTGTCCATGTCAGTTCTCCAGTACGTCGAGCAAGCCCATGGGCAGCGGGACGTCCATCACGCGGTCGAACAGGATGTAAAGGCCAATGCTGGCGAGCGGAATGACAACCAGCGCCGGCCCCCAGCGCCCGCCGTACAGCCGTGCCATGGGCAACCCGATCAGCATGGCGCTGAGGATGAAGCCCAGCGGTTCGAACAGGCCGGCAAACAGCAGCAGCAAGGCGACGCAGGCACCGATCTTCAACAGGCTGTGGCGGTCCAGGCTGGGCTCGTCCTCGCTATGAACGACCGGAGTAGGGCGCAGCAGCATGTACAACAGGGCCAGGCCCATCAATGCCAACAACAGCAGGGGGTAGGCGCGTGGGCCAACGGGTTCGTAGGAAAAGGCAGCCTGGTAGGGCCAGGCCATGACCGCCAGCGCCGCGCACACTACCAGCAGCGCCGCGGCAAACAGCCGTTGCAGTGTTTTCATGGTCATTCTCCGGCGCGCCCGTGTGGCCACGGGCGCCATGGGTCACTGGATGAGCCCGAATTCCTTGGCGAGGGTCTTGTAGTCCGCCACCTGTTTCTTCACGTAGGCATCCAGCTCCTCGCCAGTGAGGGCGAAGGGGAACAGCTCGCGCTGGTCGCGCAGCTTGGCGAAGTCATCGGAGGCCAGCATCTTGTCGAAGGTAGCCTTCCACCAGGCGTAGTCTTCGTCGCTCACTTTCGGGCCCACGTAGAAGCCACGCACCACCGGCCATTGGATGTCGTAGCCTTGCTCCTTGGCCGTGGGGATGTCTTTCATGGCCGGTTCGTCCAGGCGCTTGTCGGAGAACACCGCGAGGATGCGCATGTTGCCGGCCTCGATGTGGGGCATGGAGTCGGAGATGTCCGTGCTGCCCACCTGGATGTGGCCGCCCATCAAGGCCGTGGCGATTTCACCGCCGCCCTCGAGCGCCACATAGCGCAGCTCCTTGGGGTTGATGCCGGCCGCCTTGGCGATCAGGGCGGTTTGCATCCAGTCCTGGCTGCCCACGGTGCCGCCGGAGCCGATCACTACCTTGCTGGGGTCGGCCTTGAGGGCCTGCACCAGGTCGTCGAGGTTCTTGTAAGGGGAGTCGCTTTTCACCGCGATAGCGCCGTAACTCGTGCCCACCGCCGCCAGCCAGCGAACCGCGTTCTCGTCGAAGCGGCCGAACTTGCCTTGGGCCAGGTTGAGCAGCGAGCCGCTGGACCAGGCTACAAGCGTGCCGCCATCTGCCGGGCGCTGCGCGACCACGGCGTTATACGCCACCGCGCCTACGCCGCCGGGCATGTAGGTGACGCGCATGGGTTTTTCCAGCAGCTTCTGGTTGAGCAGGGCGCTCTGCACGAGTTTGCAGGTGAGGTCGAAGCCGCCACCGGGAGAGGCCGGAGCGATGCATTCGGGGCGTTTGGGTTCGGCCGCGAGGGCTGAGGTGGTAAGCGCCAGGCAGGTGACGGCCAGCGCGAGGGGGCGCAGTATCGCGTTCATGGTGACTCCACTTTTGTTGTTTTTGTTTGGCGGCTTCCGACTGTCGCAAGTGACGAGTCAGTACCGGCCATCACTGAGCCTAAAACGCGAAACTTTCATTAGGCTTTCAATGAAACATGCCGCTTGAAAAATCCCGCACTTCCACCCACAAGGATCGCCAACCGCCCGCGAATGGGGGACACTCCCCAGCCGCGTGGGGCTGAACGAGGGGGACCGATGCGCATTCTGCTGGTTGAAGATCACGTGCAACTGTCGCAAAGCATTGCCCAGGCGCTCAAAGCGGCTGGCCTGACGGTCGATGTACTGCACGACGGCGTGGCGGCGGACCTTGCGCTGGCCAGTGAAGACTACGCCATGGCAATCCTTGACGTTGGCCTGCCACGGCTGGACGGCTTCGAGGTGCTGGCGCGTTTGCGCGACCGAGGGCGTAACCTGCCTGTGTTGATGCTGACTGCCCGCAGCGATGTAAAGGACCGCGTACATGGCCTTAACCTGGGCGCCGACGATTACCTGGCGAAACCGTTCGAGCTCAGCGAACTCGAAGCGCGGGTCAAGGCCCTGCTGCGGCGCACCTTGCTGGGCGGCGAGCGCCAGCAACGCTGCGGCGCGCTGGTGTACGACCTCGAAGCCCGCCGGTTCAGCATAGGCGATGTTGCCCTTGTGCTCACCTCGCGTGAGCAATCGGTGCTCGAAGCCTTGATCGCTCGGCCTGGCCGGGTCATGAGCAAGGAGCAACTGGCCGCCCAGGTGTTCGGGCTGGACGAAGATGCCAGCGCCGAGGCCATCGAAATCTACATTCACCGTTTGCGCAAGAAGCTCGATGGCCAGGGCGTGGCCATCGTGACCTTCCGAGGCTTGGGTTACCTGCTTGAGGGCCGTGATGCTTAAGCCGGCCAGCCTGCGCGGGCGGCTGCTCGGCAACCTGGCGGGTTTACTTGTGCTGCTGATGGTGGCCAGCGGCCTGAGCGCCTACTGGAACGGCCGGATGGCCGCCGACACCGCCTACGACCGTACCTTGCTGGCGTCTGCGCGGACGATCTCCGCCGGGCTGTTCGAGCAGGACGGTCGCCTTAGCCTCGACGTGCCCTACGTTGCCTTGGATACCTTCGCCTACGACAGCGCCGGGCGTATCTACTATCAGGTGAATGGCATCGATGGCCAGTTGATTTCCGGTTATGAAAACCTCCCCGCGGCACCGACTGGCACCGCGCGCACCGATGCCTACCCGGCCCTGGCCAAGTTTTACAACGGCACCTACCGAGGGCAGGACGTGCGGGTGGTCAGCCTGCTCAAGGCGGTGAGCGAGCCGAGCATGAACGGCATGGCGGAAATCCGCGTGGCCGAAACCGACGACGCCCGGGTGAACATGGCCCGGGACCTGATGACCGACACGTTGCTGCGGCTGGGCATGCTCGGGGGCGGCGCGCTGCTGCTGGTGTGGATTACCGTCAGCGGGGCCTTGCGACCGCTTGAACGGCTGCGCCGCGCCGTGGAAGAGCGCCGGCCCGATGACCTGCGGCCGCTGCCTCGTGAGGAGGTGCAGCGCGAGCTGTTGCCGCTGGTGCAGTCGATCGACCACTTTACCGAGCGGCTGCGTTTGCAGTTCGAACGCCAGGGGCAGTTCATCGCCGACGCCGCTCATGAGCTGCGCACGCCGCTGGCAGCCTTGAAGGCCCGCGTCGAACTGAGCCTGCGCAGTGACGACCCCGCGGAGCTCAAGACGGCGCTGATGGACGGCCGTGATGGTATCGACCGCCTGACTCACCTGGCCAATCAGCTGCTGTCGCTGGCGCGCATCGAAAACGGCGCCCAGGCCATCGCCGAGGGCGGTGCCGAGCATATCGACCTTTCGCAACTTGCCCGTGAACTGGGCATGGCCATGGCCCCGCTGGCCTATGGGCGCGGCATCGAGCTGGCGCTGGAAGCCGAACAGCCGGTTTATGTGCGTGGCGAGCCTACGCTGCTCAGCGAGTTATTGAGCAATCTGCTGGATAACGCGCTGGCCCACAGCCCCAAAGGTGGCAGCGTGGTGCTGAGGGTGCTGCCAGGCCCTGTTTTGGAAGTGGAAGACGAAGGGCCGGGCATCCCGCAAGATGCCCGCGAGCGGGTATTCCAGCGGTTTTATCGCGGTAGCCAGCAAGGTACCGGGCTTGGGTTGGCCATCGTGGGCGAAATCTGCCGCGCGCACCGGGCGACCATTTCCCTGCACGATGGCCTGCATGGCGGTTTGAAGGTCTGCGTTGCGTTTACCGAGGATGAGCCGCGGGCCCTATGATCGGGCGCTGCGGGCGTCCTCGAGCTTCGCCGGATGGCCGGCCCCGCCGATCCCACAGGCCTGCTGGAGTGAGGCCCTCGGTGGGCAGGTCAGGCCAGCATCACCCGCGCATCTTCCAGCTCGCGGCCCAGCAACGGCGGGTCCAGGCGGTCCATCCCCAGGCGCACGTAAGAGGGCAGCTTGCTGATCGACGGGCGACGCTCTATCGGCGTATTCAACAGGGCGGCAATCTGCACCACATCGGAATAATCCGGCGCGGCTTGCTCGCGCTGCTGGTCCAGATAAAGCAGGGGTACGTCTGACAGCGCCCGGGGGAAGTCCCAGGATTTGAGAATGCGCGCTCCGATGACGGGGTGGATCTTTTCGATCACATGGTTCAGGCACACCGGGTCGCTGAGCAATTCGTTATGCTCTTCGGCATAAGTGAGAATCGGCAATACACCGATCAGGTGGACCATCCCCGCCAACGCGCCCTGATCCGGCTTGAGATGAGCCTGGCGCCGGCAGATTTCGTAGCCGATCCCCGCTACCTCGATACTGGTTGCCCAGATTTCCCTCAACTTGGCTTCCACCACGGGCAGCCGGGCATTGAAAATCTGCTCGATCACCAGGCCAATGGCCAGGTTGCAGGTGTAGTTCACCCCCAGCCGGGTAATCGCCGATTGCAGGCTGGTGACTTCCACTTGGCTACGCAGCAGCGGGCTGTTCACCACTTTGATCAGGCGCGCGCTGAGGGCAGGGTCCCGGCCGACCACACGGCTCAGTTGGCTTACGCTCACTTCGCTGTCTTCGGCGGCCTGGCGGATCTCCAGGGCGACCTCCGGCAACGTGGGCAGCATGAGGTCGTCCCGGTCGATCGCGACCAGCAAATCATCTTGAACCGCTTGGGCCAACGTGCTCATGAGGCCTCTCGGGCATGCAAAGGTGAAGCGCGGGCGGGGAGGGCCGCCAGCCGGGCTACCGCTGGATTTCGCGGTCGCGGTCCAATTCGTACGGCAGGTCGAGCACCGTCAGGCGAGGGCCATCGGGCGCGCCGAGGTGTATCTCGCCCTGCTCGGCGGCATCGCCCTGCAGCACAGCCAGCAGTTCAATACCCGCTGGAGCGCCCGCGGCCAATACCACTTCGCCCACGGCGCTGGCATGCACTGGCGAAAACAACGGTGTGCCCGGCGCGGGCAGGTCACCCTCGGCCAGTGCCAAGCGGTATTGCCGGCGCTTGAGCTTGCCCAGGTACTGCATGCGGGCCACGATTTCCTGCCCGGTGTAGCAACCCTTCTTGAAGCTCACGCCGCCCACGGCTTGCAGGTTAAGCATTTGCGGGATGAACAGTTCGTGGGTAGGGCCGAATACCTGGCCGATGCCCGCGCGAACCTGGCCGAGCAGCCAGGCGTCAAGCGGGCCTTGCGGCAGCACCGCGGCCAAGCGGGCACGAAACGCTTCGGCGTGTTCGGCGGGCAGCCAGGCTTCGGCGCGGCCGGGCGACACGCGGATGAACAAGGCGCCCTCTTGCCTTACAACCGCATGGGCCTCGGCGGGCAGCTCGATACCGAGCTGGGCCAGGCCCGCAGCGCCCTCCTGGATACCGAAGCGCGCCCAGTGGGCGGATTCGTCCGTGAGGGTGGCCTTGGAGAACACGGCGTATTTCTTCAGATCGGCCAGTTGCAGATCGAGCAGCTCGCTCGCCATCGCGAGCAGGCAACCGTCGCCCTGCGACACGATGCGAAAGCTCGATTGCATGCGGCCCTTGGGCGTACAACGCGCGCCCAGGCTACTGGTATGGGTGTCGAGGTAGTTGAGGTTGCACGTGAGCTGGCCTTGCAGGAATTTGCTGGCATCCGAGCCACGAACCGCAAGGACGCCCTCGTGAGTGAGCGCGCAGAAAAAGGCAGAGTCGGACATGGGTCACTTTGCTGAACCTGAATGCGCTCATGATAGTGCCCCGCGCGGAAAATAAACAGGCGGCACATCCGCTCATACCCGCAAGGTGCCCCGCGATACCGTGCCCTGTATACTGCCGGCCTTTCCTCAGGAGGCCCCCATGGTCGCGGATATCGAACTCAATCGCCTGTACTGGCACAGCCGCCGTGGCATGCTGGAGCTGGACGTGCTGCTGGTGCCTTTCGTCAAGGAGGTGTACCCCACGCTCAACGACACCGACCGCGCGCTCTATGTCCGCCTGCTCGAATGCGAGGATCAGGACATGTTCGGCTGGTTCATGGAGCGTAGCGAATCCGAGGATCCGGAGCTTCAGCGCATGGTTCGGATGATTCTGGACCGTGTCCAGCCGAAATGACCGCTTCGAATGCCGTTGGCGTCCGTCCCGGCGGTTGTTTCAGCTGTACAGCGCGCTGTGGTTGCTGGCGGTGTGCTCGGCCATCGTGCTGCAGCTACCAGTGGCACTGCGCTCGGGATTGCTGCTGAGTATCGTTGCCCATGCCGCCTGGGTGATCCCGCGGCATGTGTTGCACAGTTCGCCCAGCGCCGTCACGGGCCTGCGTAGAACGCCTCAGGGCTGGGCGATGTTCAGCCGCCGCGGCGGGTGGCACGCTGTTCGGGTGCTTGGCGACAGCATGGCGTTACCCGCAATCGTCATTGTGCGCTATCGCCGCCCCGGGCAATGGTTCCCCCGCGCGGCCTGTATCGCCGCCGATGCCCTCGACCGGGAAACCCACCGCCGCCTGCGCCTGCGGTTGCGCTTGAGCCGCAACCGGTTCGCGGCGCCCCAATAGCGAGGCACTGAGCATGTCATCCGGCCCACCCGCCCTACTACTCGCGCCCTGCGATAGCTTGAGCTTTGAGCAAATCAATCATTTGCGCCGGCTCGAAGTCGAGCCTTGGCAGAAGGCGGCGTGTGGCTCGATCGAAGCGGCACTCGAATGGTCATCGAGCGCCCCGGGCGGGGCGGTCTCGGCCTGGGCGTTATTGGTAGAGGGATGGCCTGCGGCGTTTCTGCTTCTGCTGCGGGCACCGTGCGCGCCGCCGTGGGCGGCACCGGGGAGCGCTGTAGTGCAAAGCTTTCAAGTGGACCGGCGCGCCCAGCGTCGGGGCCTGGGGAGCGCGTGCCTGAAAGCACTATCCGCCGCGGTCACCGAGCGATGGCCGGATGTTTCACAGTTGGCGCTGGGTGTAGACCCAGGCAACGCGGCGGCTTTGGCGTTCTACCGGGCGCTGGGCTGGGCCGAAGCCGGCCGGGCCTGCCGCGCCAGGGTTGGCTACGAACGCCAGTTCGTGTTGCCGCTTTAGCTGCTGCTCAACTCCGCTTTGGGGCTCAGCACCGTATCCCTCGCCTCGGCCAGCATGCCGGGATAATCGAGCGTGTAGTGCAGCCCTCGCGATTCCTTGCGTTGCAGCGCGGAGCGGATCATCAACTCGGCCACCTGGGCCAGGTTACGCAGCTCGATCAGGTCGCGGCTCACTTTGTAGTTACTGTAGAACTCATCGATTTCGTCCAGCAGCAGCCGCACGCGATGCTGGGCGCGCTGCAGGCGCTTGGTGGTGCGCACGATGCCTACGTAGTCCCACATGAAGCGGCGCAGTTCGTCCCAGTTGTGGGCGATCACCACGTCCTCGTCCGAGTCGGTTACCTGGCTGGCGTCCCAGGTGGGCAGGGCCTCCGGGGCCGGCACGGCGCTGAGCTGGGATTGGATGTGCTGCGCCGCCGAGCGGCCATACACGAAGCATTCGAGCAGCGAGTTGCTGGCCATGCGGTTGGCGCCGTGCAGCCCGGTAAAGGTGGTTTCGCCGATGGCATAAAGGCCAGGCACATCAGTGCGGCCGTGGCTGTCGATCATCACCCCGCCGCAGGTGTAGTGGGCCGCGGGCACCACCGGGATCGCCTCTTTGGTGATGTCGATGCCAAAGGTCAGGCAGCGCTCATAAACGGTAGGGAAGTGCGCCCGCACGAATTCGGCGGGCTTGTGGCTGATGTCCAGGTAAACGCAGTCGGCGCCGAGGCGCTTCATTTCATGGTCGATGGCCCGCGCCACGATGTCCCGGGGCGCCAGTTCTTCGCGGGGGTCGAAGCGGGGCATGAAGCGCTCGCCGTTCGGCAGCTTGAGTACCGCCCCCTCGCCACGCAGCGCCTCGGTGACCAGGAAACTCTTCGCTTGGGGGTGGTACAGGCAGGTGGGGTGGAATTGATTGAATTCCAGGTTCGCGACCCTGCACCCCGCTCGCCAGGCCATGGCGATGCCATCGCCGCAGGCGCCGTCCGGGTTACTGGTATAAAGGTACACCTTGGCCGCGCCACCGGTGGCCAGCACGGTGAAGCGGGCAGCGAAGGTGTCCACCTCGCCCGTCTTGCGGTCCAGCACATAAGCGCCCAGGCAGCGATCACCGTCGCGGCCCAGGCGGCGTTCGGTGATCAGGTCCACCGCGACCCGCTGTTGCAGCAGTTCGATGTTCGGCCGTTGCCGCGCCTGCGCCAGCAAGGTATTGAAGATCGCGGCGCCGGTGGCGTCCGCGGCGTGGATGATGCGGCGGTGGCTGTGGCCGCCTTCGCGGGTGAGGTGGAACTCGAATTGCCCGTCTTCCACCGAAGCGGCCTCATCGCGGGTGAACGGCACGCCCTGGTCAATGAGCCACTGGATCGCTTCTCTGCTGTGCTCCACGGTAAAACGCACCGCGGCCTCGTCACACAGCCCACCACCGGCATCCAGTGTATCGCGCACATGGGAGTCCACCGTGTCGGCGTCGTCCAGCACGGCGGCGACGCCACCCTGGGCCCAATAGGTGGAACCGTTGGACAGCTCCCCCTTGCTCAGCACGGCGATGCGCAAGTGCGCGGGCAAATTGAGCGCGAGGCTCAAGCCTGCGGCGCCGCTGCCGATCACTAGTACGTCATGTTGCAAATGCTGACTCATGTGAAGAAGTGTCTCCTGCGGCTGCGGCGGCCGCTTCTTGTTGGCTGGGCGCTTTCGGGCGCCGTGGGAGAGGGCTGGCAGGGGGTGATTCGAAGCAATCGCGAGCCAGGTATGGCAAAATAGAACCATGGAACGCAGCGGGCGACCGGTATTTATACCAGCGCCGCTCGAACGGGGCCACGGCAACGTCGAAGGGAGCGTATGCTGAGCTGGACCGCGCACCCTTTTTTGTAGGAAATTGGCTATCCGACAATGGGAACTTTCCTATTTAGGGCACAATCCATAGGTGGTTGCCAAACTACAGGGTACGCCGAAGCACCACCCGCGCGTGGCTGTTTCGTCAGTGGCCGGACGTCCGATTGTCTACGCAGCAGGTCAGTGCCTGGTGCGTTTTTTCCTGTACCTGAATTTACGGGGCGGGAAACTTGCGTGGAGGGGAGAACTTTTGCACAAAGCCCGAGTCTATGGTTGCAAGCCTGAACGATGGCTCTTGCAGCGCTCCTTGGAGCACAACGAGGAGTGTTCATGCTAACCCAGGAAGAAGATCAACAGCTGGTCGAGCGCGTTCAGCGCGGCGACAGGCGAGCGTTCGATCTGCTGGTGCTCAAGTACCAGCACAAGATTCTCGGGCTGATCGTGCGCTTTGTGCACGACACCCACGAAGCACAGGATGTGGCCCAGGAGGCTTTCATCAAGGCGTACCGAGCCTTGGGCAACTTCCGCGGAGACAGCGCGTTTTATACCTGGCTGTACCGCATCGCCATCAACACGGCGAAAAATTACCTGGTGTCCCGAGGACGACGGCCACCGGATAGCGATGTCAGCTCCGAAGACGCTGAGTTCTACGATGGCGATCATGGCCTCAAGGATCTCGAATCGCCGGAACGCTCGCTGTTGAGGGATGAGATCGAGGGCACTGTCCACCGTACCATCCAGCAATTGCCGGAAGATCTGCGCACGGCTCTGACCCTGCGCGAATTCGACGGTCTGAGTTATGAAGACATTGCGAGCGTGATGCAATGTCCGGTGGGCACCGTGAGGTCGCGGATATTCCGTGCTCGCGAAGCCATAGACAAAGCTCTGCAGCCATTGCTGCAGGAAACCTGAGACAGCGGCGACAGCCAAGAGAGGAACGCAATGAGTCGTGAAGCCCTGCAGGAATCGCTGTCCGCGGTGATGGATAACGAAGCGGACGAACTTGAATTACGTCGTGTATTGAGCGCTGTGGAAGACAGCGAAGCACGTGCTACCTGGTCCCGTTATCAGGTCGCCCGGGCAGCAATGCACAAGGAACTGCTCAATCCACGCCTGGACCTGGCCTCGGCGGTATCCGCCGCGCTGGCCGACGAAGCGGTACCTGCCCGTTCCACGCCTCGCCCATGGCGCAGCCTGGGCCGCCTGGCGGTAGCGGCCTCGGTAACGCTTGCTGTGCTGGCTGGCGTGCGTATGTACAACCAGAACGAAATCAACGGTGCTCAGGTCGCTCAACAAGCGCCTCAGCCCGTGCTGGTCGCCCCACAAGCGCAAGGCCCGGCCGTGCTGGCTGGCTACACCGAGAGCAGCGAGCAGGTGAAGGCACCGGCACTCCAGAACCAGGCCGGCTGGCAGGATGAGAAGCTGCCGGGTTATGTGCGTCAGCACGCGCAGGAGTCCGCCAACAAGGGCGCCGAAAGCGCACTGCCGTACGCCCGCTCCGCGAGCATGGAAAACCGCTAAGGAGGAACATGCGTGTCCTCCCGCTTGCCGCACTTTTGTGCGGCAGTTGGTTTTCCCTCCCGGCGTTGGCCGCCACTGACGCCTCGCAATGGCTCGATCGAGTGGATCGAGCCGAGCAGCAACGCAGCTTCCAGGGCACATTCGTCTACGAACGCAGCGGCAGCTTTTCCACCCATGCAATATGGCACCGGGCAACCGGCGGCCGTGTTGTCGAGCGCGTGTTTCAGCTCGACGGCCTGGCGCAGGAGGCCGTGCGCGTGGATGGCCGCCCGCAATGCGCCAGCGTCGCGCCGGAGGCCGGCACGGGCGGGGCGGATGCCAATACCCGCGCCTACGACGCCCTCAAGCTTATGTCCTGGTATGACCTCAAGGTTGCCGGGGATTCGCGCGTGGCCGGCAGGCCGGCGGTGGTCATTACCCTCACGCCCAAGGATCGCGACCGCTATGCCCTTGAGCTGCACCTGGACCGCGAGACAGGGTTGCCGCTCAAATCCCTGTTGCTCAATGCTGGCGGGCAGTTGCTTGAGCGCCTGCAATTCACGCGTTTCGTAACGGACGTACCCACGGATACCGACCTCAAGCCCAGCGCGGATTGCCGCGCGGTGTCTGCCGGGGCTGAGTCGATCGCGCTCAGCGCTGTCCCATGGCGGGCTGAATGGGCACCGGCGGGGTTCGAGCGGGTGAGCGCCTCGCATTATCAAACCGCTGATGGCGCCCCCGTGGACCACATGCTGTTCGACGATGGGCTCGCGCGTTTCTCGGTGTTCATCGAGCCTGCCAGTTCGCCTCGGGCCACCGACGGGCGCACGCAGTTGGGGCCGACCGCGGCGGTGTCTCGTCGAATCCCCAGCGACCGCGGGGACATGATGGTCACGGTAGTGGGTGAAATTCCCTTGGGCACGGCCGAACGTGTAGCGCTTTCGATGCGGGCCCAGGCCGAGGGAAAGAAGCCCTGAGGCCGGGGGCTGCAGCGCTGGGCCTTGCCGTGCTTGCACGGCGTGGCTGATGAAATGCGGTTCATGTATAAAAATGCAACATGAAAGATCTGCTGATGTTGTTGCAAAGCGACACGGTTTTTCTTATAGGTCACTGCCACCAGGCGCGTGCCCGGCCGAGGATTGACGCTTGAGCGCACCGGCCGGCCGCGGTGTGTTGCTTCTGGGGCCAACTTGGCCCCTTCGCTTAACCATGCTCGTAATGTACGGGAGCCGTATGTCCATACCACGCTTGAAATCCTGCCTTTCGCTGTTCGCGGCGGTACTGATGCTGGGGCAGGTCGTTACCGCCCATGCTGAAGCGCTGCCCGATTTCACAACCCTGGTGGAGCAGGCCTCCCCTGCGGTGGTCAACATCAGTACCACGCAGAAGTTGCCCGATCGCGGCGTCGCCGACAGCCAGATGCCAGACCTCCAGGGCCTTCCTCCGATGTTCCGCGAGTTCTTCGAGCGCAACATGCCGCGCAACAGCCCTCGCTCTCCACGGGGCGATCGCCAGCGAGAAGCGCAATCGCTGGGTTCGGGCTTCATCATTTCGCCCGACGGCTATGTGATGACCAACAACCATGTGATCGCCGACGCGGACGAAATCGTGGTCCGGTTATCCGACCGCAGCGAGCTAAAGGCCAAGCTGGTAGGCACTGACACCCGTACTGACGTGGCCCTGCTCAAGATTGAAGGCAAGAATCTGCCTACGGTGAAGCTGGGGGATTCGGACAAGTTGAAGGTGGGTGAATGGGTACTGGCCATCGGTTCGCCGTTCGGCTTCGACCATTCCGTAACCAAAGGTATTGTCAGCGCCAAGGGCCGTACCCTGCCGAACGACTCCTATGTGCCGTTCATCCAGACCGACGTGGCCATCAACCCCGGTAACTCCGGTGGGCCGCTGTTCAACATGAACGGCGAGGTGGTGGGGATCAATTCCCAGATCTTCACCCGGTCGGGTGGGTTCATGGGCCTGTCTTTCGCGATTCCGATCGACGTTGCCCTGGATGTTTCCAACCAGCTGAAGAAAGACGGCAAAGTGAGCCGTGGCTGGCTTGGCGTGGTGATCCAGGAAGTGAACAAGGACCTTGCCGAGTCGTTCGGCCTCGATAAGCCTGCCGGCGCGCTGGTTGCCCAGGTGATGCAGGATGGCCCGGCCGCCAAGGGTGGCCTGCAGGTAGGCGACGTGATCCTGAGCATGAATGGCCAGCCGATCATCATGTCCGCGGACCTCCCGCACCTGGTAGGTGGCCTTAAGGCCGGCGCCAAAGCATCGCTGGAGATCATCCGCGACGGCAAGCGTCAGAACCTGGACCTTACCGTGGGTGCCCTGCCGGACGACGAGGACCTGGAATCGGCCACTGACGCCGATGGCCAGCCGGAGCGCAGCAGCAACCGCCTGGGCGTGGCCGTGGCGGACCTCACCGACGAACAGAAGAAAGCCGCGGACCTCAAGGGTGGCGTGCTGATCAAGGACGTGCAGGACGGCCCCGCCGCGATGATCGGCCTGCAGCCTGGCGACGTGATCACCCACCTGAACAACCAGGCGATCACCTCGGCCAAGCAGTTCACCGAAGTCGCCAAGGGCTTGCCGAAGAACCGTTCGGTTTCCATGCGCGTACTGCGCCAGGGGCGCGCGAGCTTCATCACCTTCAAGCTGGCTGAATAAGCCCGGCGCTTGTTCGCGAGCTGCCGCCGGAAGAAGGCGGTAGCTCGCGAATGGTCTGCTCCCGTCACCGAAGGTTGCCTCAAAGCCCATGGCATCAGGTACAATGCCCGGCTATTTTTTGTCGGGCGTCCGGCCCAAGGCCTTTTTGAGTGTTGATCCGTGAGTGATTTGAGTCATATCCGCAATTTCTCCATCATCGCCCACATCGACCATGGCAAGTCGACCCTGGCCGATCGGTTCATTCAGATGTGCGGCGGCCTCGCCGATCGCGAGATGGAAGCGCAGGTCCTGGATTCGATGGACCTTGAACGCGAACGCGGCATCACCATCAAGGCACACAGCGTCACCCTTCACTACAAGGCGAAGGACGGCAACACCTACCAGCTCAATTTCATCGATACCCCGGGCCATGTGGACTTCACCTACGAAGTCAGCCGTTCCCTGGCCGCGTGCGAAGGCGCGCTGCTGGTGGTGGATGCCGGCCAGGGTGTCGAGGCGCAATCGGTCGCCAACTGCTATACCGCCATCGAGCAGGGCCTGGAAGTGATGCCCGTGCTCAACAAGATGGACCTGCCCCAGGCCGATCCGGACCGCGTGAAGGACGAGATCGAGAAGATCATCGGCATCGACGCGACCGACGCCGTGGCATGCAGCGCCAAGAGCGGCATGGGCGTGGACGAAGTGCTCGAGCGCCTGGTGCAGACCATCCCGGAGCCCCAGGGCAACATCGAAGCGCCGTTGCAGGCCTTGATCATCGACTCCTGGTTCGACAACTACCTGGGCGTGGTCTCGCTGGTGCGCGTGCGCCATGGCCGGGTAAAGAAAGGGGACAAGATCCTCGTCAAGTCCACCGGCAAAACCCACCTTGTGGACAGCGTCGGGGTATTCACGCCCAAGCACACCCCAACGGCCGACCTCAAGGCTGGCGAGGTAGGCTTCATCATCGGCAGCATCAAGGACATTCACGGCGCGCCCGTGGGTGACACCCTCACGCTGTCCACCACGCCGGACGTCGAAGTGCTCCCGGGCTTCAAGCGGATTCAGCCGCAGGTATACGCCGGGCTGTTCCCCACCACGTCGGACGATTTCGAAGATTTCCGTGAAGCACTGCAGAAGCTGACCCTCAACGACTCGTCGCTGCAGTATCAGCCCGAAAGCTCCGACGCCCTTGGCTTCGGCTTCCGCTGCGGGTTCCTCGGCATGCTGCACATGGAGATCATCCAGGAGCGCCTCGAGCGCGAGTACGACCTGGACCTGATCACCACCGCGCCAAGCGTGATCTACGAAGTGAAGATGAAGAGCGGCGAGACGATCTACGTCGACAACCCGTCCAAGCTTCCCGATGTGTCGTCGGTGGAGGACTTCCGCGAGCCGATCGTGGAGGCCACCATCCTCGTGCCGCAGGAACACCTGGGCAACGTGATCACCCTGTGCATCGAAAAGCGCGGCGTGCAGCGGGACATGCAGTTCCTCGGCAGCCAGGTGCAGGTGCGATACGACCTGCCCATGAACGAAGTGGTGCTGGACTTCTTCGATCGCCTCAAGTCCACCAGCCGTGGCTATGCGTCGCTCGATTACCATTTCGACCGCTACCAGTCGGCGAACCTGGTGAAGCTCGACGTGTTGATCAACGGCGACAAGGTCGATGCGCTGGCGCTGATCGTCCACCGCGACAACGCCCACTACAAGGGCCGCGCGCTCACCGAAAAAATGAAAGAGCTCATCCCTCGCCAGATGTTCGACGTGGCGATCCAGGCAGCCATCGGCGGCCAGATCATCGCTCGAACCACTGTCAAGGCGCTCCGCAAAAACGTTCTGGCCAAATGCTACGGTGGTGACGTGAGCCGTAAGCGCAAGCTGCTGGAAAAGCAGAAGGCCGGTAAAAAGCGTATGAAACAGGTCGGCAACGTGGAAATTCCACAGGAAGCCTTCCTCGCCGTGCTCAGGTTGGAATGATCAGGTCCTATGTCTCTTAACTTCCCGCTGTTGTTGGTTATCCTCGTGGCCGTGTGTGGCCTGCTGGGTCTGCTTGACCTCGTGTACTACGCACCGCGGCGGCGTACGGCCATTGCGAATTACCAGGGCAGCGTGGCTCAACCCGAGCCCGCCGTGCTGGATCAACTGAACAAGGAGCCGCTGCTGGTCGAGTACGGCAAGTCCTTCTTCCCGGTGCTGTTCATCGTGCTGGTGTTGCGTTCGTTCCTGGTCGAGCCGTTCCAGATCCCTTCCGGGTCGATGAAGCCAACCCTGGAAGTGGGCGATTTCATCCTGGTGAACAAGTTCTCCTATGGTATTCGCCTGCCGGTGCTGGACACCAAGGTGATACCCGTGGGCGATCCCCAGCGCGGCGATGTGATGGTGTTCCGCTACCCAAGCGACCCTTCCGTCAATTACATCAAGCGCGTGATCGGCGTGCCGGGCGACGCCATTCGCTACACGGCGGACAAGCACCTATACGTCAACGACGCGCTGGTGAACGAACAGATGGTGGGCACTACCTTCGATCCGCACCTGGGTGAAGTAGGGGTGTACAAGGAGCACATCGGCGAAGCCGAGCACCTGATCCACCAGCAGATGGCGACCTATCGCATGCTGCCCGGTGGCCAGTGGACCGTGCCGGCCGGCCATTACTTCATGATGGGCGACAACCGCGACAACTCCAACGACAGCCGCTACTGGGACGACCCGCGTATCCCGAAGGATTTGCTGGGCATGGTCCCGGACCGCAACATCGTCGGCAAGGCCTTCGCCGTCTGGATGAGCTGGCCGGAGCCGAAGATGCGCCACCTGCCTACGCTTGATCGGGTCGGCCTCATCAAATAACCGTGTCAAGGAAGCCAGCGAGGCGTCACCACGGCACCTCGCCGCTTTTGCGGGCAATTGTCAGGCGAGGGTCTAGCATGAATGCATTACGTTCCCAGCAGGGGCTATCGTTGATCGGCGGCCTGGTGCTGCTGGTGGCGATAAGCCTTGTGACCATCGCCGGCCTGCGGGTAGGGCCGCATTACATGGATTACTGGGCCATCAAGAAAGCCATGGACAAGGCGGCGTCCGACCCGACAGTGAAAGCCGGGGACGCCGATGAATATTTCGACTATGTGGGCCGCAGTTTGCAGGTCAATAACATCCGGGATCTGGATTTGAAAAAAGCGTTGAACATCACCGAGCAGCAGGGCGGGCTGGTGGCCCGACTGGCTTACGAAAGGCGTGAGCACCTGCTGGGCAACATCGATCTGGTAGTCAGCTTCGATCATCAAGCCAGCGTGCGTGCGCCGTGAGCCAGTCGCCTCTCAATCGTCTCGAGCGCCAGCTCGGCTACACCTTCAAGAACAAGGACCTGATGCTGCTGGCGCTCACGCACCGCAGTTTTGCCGGTCGCAACAATGAGCGGCTCGAGTTTCTGGGCGACGCGATCCTCAATTTCGTCGCGGGCGAGTCCTTGTACGAGCGCTTCCCGCAGGCCCGTGAAGGCCAGCTCTCACGGTTGCGCGCGCGGCTGGTCAAGGGCGAAACCCTGGCGGTGCTGGCACGTGGTTTCGACCTGGGTGAATACCTGCGGCTGGGCTCGGGTGAGCTCAAGAGTGGCGGCTTCCGGCGGGAGTCGATCCTGGCCGACGCCCTGGAAGCCCTGATCGGCGCCATTTACCTGGATGCCGACATGGACACCGCGCGCGAGCGCGTGCTGGCCTGGCTGGCGGGCGAGTTCGACAGCCTCACGCTGGTCGATACCAACAAGGACCCGAAAACCCGGCTGCAGGAGTTCCTGCAGTCCCGTGCCTGTGAATTGCCGCGTTACGAAGTGGTCGACATTCAAGGCGAACCGCATTGCCGTACCTTCTTCGTGGAATGCGAAGTGGCTTTGCTCAATGAAAAAAGCCGAGGGCAGGGCGTGAGCCGGCGTATCGCCGAGCAGGTCGCCGCTGCGGCCGCCTTGATCGCACTTGGCGTGGAGAATGGCAATGACTGATATTGCGGCAACCCGTTGCGGCTACGTGGCCATCGTTGGCCGGCCCAACGTCGGCAAGTCCACGCTGATCAACCACATTCTCGGGCAAAAGCTGGCGATCACCTCGCGCAAGCCGCAAACCACGCGGCATACCATGCTGGGCATCAAGACCGAAGGCCACGTGCAAGCGATCTATGTCGACACCCCCGGCATGCACAAGGACAACGATAAAGCCCTGAATCGCTACATGAACAAGACCGCGTCCGCCGCTCTCAAGGACGTGGATGTCGTGATTTTCGTGGTGGACCGCACGCGCTGGACCGACGAGGACCAGATGGTCCTCGAGCGTGTGCAGTACGTGGAAGGGCCGGTGATCCTGGCGATCAACAAAACCGACCGCCTGGAAGACAAGGCCGCGCTGATTCCTCACCTGGAGTGGTTGCAAAAGCAGCTGCCCAAGGCTGAAGTGGTGCCGATCTCGGCGCAGCAGGGCCACAACCTGGACACCCTCGAGGCGCTGATCGGCAATTACCTGCCCGAGAACGATCATTTCTTCCCCGAAGACCAGATCACCGACCGCAGCAGCCGCTTCCTGGCCGCCGAACTGGTGCGCGAGAAAATCATGCGCCAGCTGGGCGCGGAGCTTCCGTACCAGATCACCGTGGAAATCGAGGAGTTCAAGCAGCAGGGCGCCACCTTGCATATCCATGCCTTGATCCTCGTGGAGCGTGATGGCCAGAAGAAGATCATCATCGGTGACAAGGGCGAGCGCATCAAGCGCATCGGCATGGAGGCACGCAAGGACATGGAACAGATGTTCGACGCCAAGGTGATGCTGAACCTGTGGGTGAAGGTCAAAGGCGGCTGGTCGGACGACGAACGTGCCCTGCGCTCCCTTGGCTACGGCGACGTCTGACCCGCGCCCACGCCCATGAGCGGCGCCTCTGCACAGCCGGCCTATGTGCTGCACTCGCGCCCGTACAGGGAAACCAGTGCCCTTGTGGACTTCCTGACCCCTGGCGGCCGGGTGCGCGGCGTATTACGTGGCGCCAGGGGCAAAGCCGGTAGCCTGGCGCGGCCCTTCGTGCCCCTCTCGGTGGAGTTTCGCGGCAAGGGCGAGCTTCGCAGCGTGGGCCGGCTCGAGAGCGCCGGCAACAGCCCGTGGCTCGTGGGCGAGGCCCTCTTCAGCGGCCTCTACCTGAACGAGTTGCTGGTGCGCCTGCTGCCGCTGGAAGATGCCCACCCCGCGCTCTATGAACACTATGCCCTTACCCTGGAAGCCCTTGCCCAAGGGCGGCCGCTCGAGCCGCTGTTACGGGCGTTCGAATGGCGTTTGCTGGACGAGCTGGGTTACGCCTTTGCTCTGGACACGGACAGCGGCGGCAACGCGGTCGTCAGCGATGGGCTGTACCGGCTGAGCGTGGACGAAGGGCTGGAACGGGTGTTCAGCTTCGCGCCGGGGTTGTTCAGCGGCACGGACCTGTTGGCAATGGCCACGGCGGACTGGAGCGCAGCGGGCGCCTTGCTGGCCGCCAAGCGCCTGATGCGCCAGGCCTTGGCCGCGCACCTGGGTGGCAAGCCGCTGATGAGCCGGGAATTGTTCCGTCGGCCGTAACGCGCTCGCTATCTTCCCCGTGGAAGGCAGACGTGGCTCGCGAACGCGTCGTCGCTTCCTACAACACCTCGCAGCCACGTATCCTAGGCTTATCTACTGCCAGGGAGCCTTTCCGTGACCACCAGCAACCGTATTCTTCTGGGCGTGAACATCGATCACGTCGCCACCTTGCGCCAGGCGCGGGGCACCCGCTACCCGGACCCTGTCAAGGCCGCGCTGGATGCGGAGCAGGCAGGCGCCGACGGCATTACCGTTCACCTGCGCGAAGACCGGCGGCATATCCAGGAGCGCGACGTGTTGTTGCTCAAGGAGGTGCTGCAAACCCGCATGAATTTCGAAATGGGCGTGACCGAGGCCATGCTTGAATTCGCTGAAAAGCTGCGGCCCGCCCACGTGTGCCTGGTGCCTGAGACACGTCAGGAACTGACCACCGAAGGAGGCCTGGATGTGGCGGGGCAGGAAGCGCGCATCAAGGCGGCAGTCGACCGGCTGAGCGCGGCAGGCAGTGAAGTGTCGCTGTTCATTGATGCGGACCCGGCACAGATCGAAGCCGCCGCTCGGGTTGGCGCGCCGGCGATCGAGCTGCATACCGGTCGCTATGCCGACGCGCACACGGCGGAAGAGGCCGCCATCGAGCTACAACGTATTGCCGACGGGGTCGCTCAAGGGCGCCATCTTGGCCTGATCGTGAACGCGGGCCATGGCCTGCATTATCACAACGTCGAACCAGTGGCCGCCATCTGCGGCATCAATGAGCTGAATATCGGCCACGCACTGGTCGCTCACGCCTTGTTCGTAGGCTTCCCGGCGGCAGTAGCGGAGATGAAAGCGTTGATCGTGGCGGCCGCTGAGCGGGCACGCTGCTGATACCAGCGAGGGGAGCGCCGCCTGCGCCGCGCTCCCCTCGTTCGGCTTACTCCGGCGCGTAAGGCTGGCGACGTTTATGAGCGGTCTTGTCATAGGTGCGAACGATGATTTCGTACGCTTCGTCCCGCACTGTCTCGCCCTGAAGGAACGCGTCGATTTCCTTGTAGCTCACGCCGTGAGCATCTTCGTCCGGTTTGCCAGGGGTCAGCTCCTCCAGGTCCGCGGTAGGGACCTTCAGGTACAGTTTTTCGGCCGCCCCCAGGTATTTGGCGATTTCGCGGACCTGGCCTTTCACCAACCCTTCCAGCGGCGTGAGGTCGCACGCGCCATCGCCGAACTTGGTAAAGAAGCCCATCACCGCCTCGGCGGCATGGTCGGTGCCGATCACCAGCCCGTCGTTGGCATTGGCAATCGCATATTGCGCAACCATGCGCATGCGAGCCTTGGTATTGCCGCGTACGAAATCGCGACGGGCGTCGGTCAGCTTCGAGACAGCGTCCAGCTCGGCATCCAGGCCTTTCACCGCCTCGGCGATGTTCACGGTCACCTCTTCATCCGCTTTCACGAATTTCATCGCCGCCGCCGCGTCGTCTTCGTCATGCTGCTGGCCATAGGGCAGGCGAACCGCGATGAAGCGATAAGCGCTGTCGCCGGTTTCCTCGCGCAGTTCTTCCACCGCCAGTTGAGCCAGGCGACCCGCGGTGCTCGAATCCACGCCGCCGCTGATGCCCAGTACCAATACCTTGAGCCCGGCGTTGCGCAGGGTCTGCTTGATGAACGCCTTGCGCCGCTCCACCTCGGCGACCAGCGCGGCCTCGTCGGCAAACTTGGGAATGACATTCAGCGCGGCGGCAATTTCGGCCTGGCGGTTGCTCATCGGGTTCGACCTCCTGTGAGAGCCAGCAAGGCTGGCAAAGAACTATAGACACGGTAGGAGCTTACCTTGATCCGTGCGAATTGGCCCTATAGCGCCCTGAACCCCGTCGGCAGGCTATTTGCGCGCCGTGATCATCGCCCGCATGGGCGCTGGCAGGCCTTCCACGGTCTTGCTGTGGTCTTCCGGGTCCAGGAAATGCTCAAGGGATTGATAACGCATCCAGTCAGTGCTGCGCTGTTCGTCAGGGGTGGTATAGCTGACGTCCACGCATTTCACATCAGTGAAGCCGGCGCGCCGTACCCATAGTTCCAGCGCGGGAACCGACGGCAGGAACCACACGTTGCGCATCTGTGCGTACCGATCCTCCGGCACCAACACCTGCTGCTCGTCGCCGCGTACCACGAGCGTTTCGAGCACCAGTTCGCCGCCTTTTACCAGGCAGTCCTTCAAGGCGAAAAGATGGTCGATGGGCGAGCGGCGGTGGTACAGCACCCCCATGGAAAACACGGTATCGAACCCCTGCAGGTTAGCCGGAAGGTCTTCCAGCGCCAGTGGCAAGTGCCAGGCGGGCAGGTCTGGCAGGTACTGGCGCAGTGCCTGGAACTGACAGAAGAACAGCCAGTTCGGATCGATGCCGATCACGCTTTCGGCGCCAGCGCCTAGCATGCGCCATTGGTAGTACCCGTTGCCGCAGCCTACGTCCAGCACCCTTTTGCCATCGAGGTTCAGGTGAGGGGCTACCCGCGCCCATTTCCAATCCGAGCGCCATTCGGTGTCCACATGCACGCCGAACAGGTTGAACGGCCCTTTGCGCCAGGGCGACAAGCCCATCAAGGCCGCGCTCAGGCGCTCACGGGTGCTGTCGTCGCACGCTCCATTGAGGGTTACGCTTTGGGCCAGGTCAACGTCGCTGGCGGCCAATTCAGGCAGCGCCGCGAGCGCCTTTTGCCAGCGCTCCAGGTCGCCGTGGCCTTTTTCCATGCGCGTATCCAGGTCGGCCTGCAAGCCATTTGCCCAGTTCGCCAGCGGGGAACCCGCCAGGCGGCGGGCGAGGGGAGAAAGGTCAATCATGGCAAGGCGATCATCGAAGCGAAATTAAGGCACTGGAACCAAGGCACCACTTTGCTGAAGCCCGCCTCCAGCAGGCGCGCCTGGTGTTCTTCGAAGCTGTCGGGTTTCATCACATGCTCGATGGCGCTGCGTTTCTGGGCAATTTCCAGGTCGCTGTAACCATTGGCGCGTTTGAAGTCCACATGCAGTTCGGTAAGTAGCTCGTGGGCTTGCGGGTCTTCGAAGCGCAGCTTTTCCGAAAGCAGCAAGGCCCCGCCCGGTACGATTGCCTGACGAAGCCGGGTCAGTACGTCGAGACGCTGCTCTGGCGGGATGAACTGCAAGGTGAAGTTCATTGCCACCACCGAGGCGGGCTTGAACTCGAAACCAAGGATATCGGCTTCCATCACCTCAACGGGGAGCAGCTCCTGGAACATCGAATCCTGCCCCTGCAGGTACTCGCGGCAGCGTTGAACCATGGCAGACGAATTATCGATAGCCACCACATGGCAGCCATCCTTGCGCACATGCCGGCGCAACGCCTGAGTCACCGCGCCCAGCGAGGCGCCCAGGTCGTACAGGTACGTGTGCGGCTGAGCGAACCGCGCCGCCAGCACCCCCAGGTTTTCCACAATCGCCGGGTACCCGGGCACCGAGCGCTTGATCATGTCCGGGAATACCCGCACCACGTCTTCGTTGAAAACGAAGTCAGGTACCTGGGCCAGGGGTTGGGCGAAAAGACGATCAGGAAGGTCGGGCACGAGATTCTGCGGGCGTGGCGGGAAAGGGCGGGATTTTACGAGCTTCGAGCCACAAGCCACAAGCCACGAGCGAAGGGCGCGCTTGCTCTTGCTTGCAGCTTGCCGCTTAAGGCTTGCCGCTACAAAACAGTGATATCGCAATCAAACGATTGTACAGGCTTCACTTCCGGTGCCCAGGGCTGTTGCAGCACCATCAGCAGGTGCCCTTGCCCCGGGCCTTGCGCGCGGTAGCGCCATACCGACTGCCCGGCCGAACCGACGATGCCGGCTTCTTCGGCGTTGGTGTACACCTCGGGGCCCAGGCTGCGCAGCACTGATTGGGCAGGGTTTTGCAGCAGCCAGCGATAGCCGGTGGTGGGGTTGCTGGGTAATGTGATGATCAGTAGCTGGCCCTGGGCCAACGTGATCGGGCACTGCTGCTGCTTGTTCAGCTCCAAAGCGATGGAAGGGTCTGGCGCGTGGCGCCCGGCGCATGCAGCGAGAAGGGAAAGGCTGGCGACAGTGAAAATACGCGACAAAGGCATCGACGGGCATCCTGGCGGGGGCGATGCCCGCCAGCATAGCGCAGGCGGGCAACGGGAGTCAGGGCTTGGGTCAGAACAATACCTTGGCCACGTCCGAGAATCGTTTCGCGAAGTGAACGGTCAGCCCTTCCTTGAGGTAATCGGGCAGCTCCTGGAAGTTACCCCGGTTGGCTTCGGGCAGGATCAGCTCGGTGAGCTTTTGCCGACGCGCGGCGATCACCTTCTCGCGCACTCCGCCAATAGGCAGCACGTGGCCGGTGAGGGTGAGCTCGCCCGTCATCGCCACGCCTTTCTTGGGCGGCTGATTGCGCGCCAGGGACAGCAACGCACTGGCCATCGTCACGCCAGCGCTTGGCCCGTCCTTCGGCGTGGCACCTTCGGGCACATGCAAGTGCACGAACGCTTCGTTGAAGTACGTGGGCTCGCCCCCGAACTGCTTGAGGTTCGCGGTAATGTAGCTGTACGCGATTTCGGCGGATTCTTTCATTACCTCGCCGAGCTGGCCGGTCAACTTGAAGCCACGGCTAAGGCTGTGAATGCGCGTGGCTTCGATCGGCAGCGTGGCGCCGCCCATGCTGGTCCACGCAAGCCCCGTGATCACGCCCACGCCAGACAACAATTGCTCGCTGCGGAACACCGGCATGCCCAAGTAGGCTTCCAGCTCTTTGGGGCCGACCTTGATCACCGCGCCCGGCTCTTCGAGCAGCTTCACCACGGCCTTGCGCACCACCTTGCCCAGTTGTTTTTCCAGCTGACGCACGCCAGCTTCACGGGCATAGCCCTCGATCACCATACGCAGGGCGCTGTCGCTGATCGTGAGGTTCGCCTTGGCCACGCCCGCTTTTTCAAGCTGCTTGGGCCACAAGTGCTTGCGCGCGATGGCCAACTTCTCTTCCGTGATGTAGCCGGACAGGCGGATGACTTCCATGCGGTCCAGCAGCGGGCCGGGGATTGAGTCCAAGGTGTTGGCGGTACATACGAACAGCACCTTGGAAAGGTCCAGGCGCAAATCCAGATAGTGGTCGAGGAAATCCACGTTCTGTTCCGGGTCTAGGGTTTCGAGCAGGGCGGATGCCGGGTCGCCCTGGTAGCTCTGGCCCATCTTGTCGATCTCGTCGAGCATGATGACCGGGTTCATCACCTCCACTTCCTTGAGCGCCTGCACCAACTTGCCGGGCTGGGCGCCAATGTAGGTACGGCGGTGGCCCTTGATTTCGGCTTCATCGCGCATGCCGCCCACGCTGAAGCGGAAGAACGGCCGGCCGAGGGATTCGGCAATCGATTTTCCGATACTCGTCTTGCCCACGCCAGGCGGGCCCACCAGCAGCACGATCGAGCCGCTGATCTCACCTTTGTAGGCGCCCACGGCGAGGAATTCCAGGATGCGGTTCTTGATGTCGCCGAGCCCGGCGTGGTGCGCGTCCAGCACTTTGCGCGCGTGCTTGAGCTCAAGCCGGTCCTTGCCGTACACGCCCCAGGGCAGGGCGGTGGCCCAGTCCAGGTAATTGCGGGTCACGGCGTATTCGGGCGAGCCGGTTTCCAGGATCGCCAGCTTGCCCATTTCCTCGTCGATCCGTTTGCGCGCGGCGGCGGGCAGGGTCTTGCCTTCCAGGCGCTGCTCGAATTGCTCCAGGTCGGCGCTGCGGTCGTCCTTGGTCAGCCCCAGCTCCTGCTGGATCACCTTGAGCTGTTCCTTGAGGAAGAACTGGCGCTGGTGCTCGCCGATCTGGCGGTTCACCTCGGCGGAAATTTCCTTCTGCAACCGCGCCACTTCCACTTCCTTGCGCAGCATGGGCAATACCCGCTCCATGCGGCGCAGCATGGGTACGCAATCGAGCACCTGCTGCAGCTCGGCGCCAGTGGCGGAGGTGAGCGCGGCGGCGAAGTCGGTAAGCGGGGAAGGGTCGTTGGGGCTGAAGCGGTTGAGGTAATTCTTCAGCTCTTCGCTGTACAGCGGGTTAAGCGGCAGCAGCTCCTTGATGGCGTTGATCAGCGCCATACCGTAGGCCTTGATTTCGTCGGTGGGCTCGGCCGGCTGCAGCGGGTATTCCACCTCTACCAGGTAAGGCGGGCGGTGGTGCTTGAGCCAGGTACGGATGCGCACGCGCGACAAACCCTGCGCCACGAATTGCAGCTTGCCGTCCTCGCGGCTGGCATGGTGGATCTTCACCAGGGTGCCGTAGAGGGGCAGGGTGGAGGTATCCAGATGCCGGGGATCCTCGGCTGGCGTCTCCATGTAGAACAGCGCCAGCGAGTGATGGGGGGTCTTGGCCACCAGATCCAGGGTTTCGGCCCAGGGCTCCTCATTCACGATCACAGGCAGTACCTGCGCCGGGAAGAATGGGCGGTTGTGAATCGGGATCACGTAGACCTTGTCGGGCAGATTCTGGCCTGGCAACACCAGTTCGGTACTGGAGGTGGTGGAGTGTTCCACCTGCTCTGGCTCGGCGGATGGTTCGTTAGAAGCGTTGGGGCGGTCCGTAACGGAATCCTGGTCGCTCATGAGGCACCTGCAAGAATGGCTATGACGCTTAGATGGGGCACACGTCGGCGGGTTTCAATGGGCCACTGAAGGATTGGCGCTTACGGCCGATAACCCATGCACAAGGCCTGACCGCTCGCGGGGTAATGGCCATATGATGGCTATTTTGATGTATGTTGGCCGTGCTTTCGCCAGGCTGTCCGTTCCAGAGCGTTCGGGTGGCCCAATCTGATCCGAACGAGTGTGCATGATGGTCCCATTCCTCCGTGGTTTCGCCTTGATGTTGTTCACCGGCGCGTTGGCCCCTGTTGCGCTGAGCGGTGAATTGAGCGTGAGCGTGAGCGACGCCCAGGGCGTGCCGCTGGCGGACGCCGTGGTCAGCCTGGCGGGCCCGGCCATGGCCGCCAGTGCGCCGCTTAAGGCAAACATGGATCAACGGGACAAGATGTTCTTCCCCCACGTGCTCGCCGTGCGCACCGGTACGGCGGTGACCTTCCCCAACAGCGATGACATCCGCCATCAGGTGTATTCCTTTTCGTCCAGCAAGCGCTTCGAGCTCAGGCTGTACGAGGGCACGCCTACCGCGCCCGTGGTGTTCGATCACCCTGGGGTGGTGGTGCTGGGCTGCAACATTCATGACTGGATGCTCGGCTACGTGTATGTCACGCCCGACCCATGGTTCGGCGTAACGGATCAGCAGGGCAAGGTTACCCTCAGCCGTGTGCCCGAAGGCGCTTACACCGTGACGCTCTGGCACCCAAGGGCTGCGGATATGCAGCCGCAACCAGGTGGCACCGTGACTGTGAGCGCGGCCCCGGCGGCCAAGGCCCTGACGATGGCCGTGGAACCCTCGGCCGACGAGGCGCCGGCCCCGCCCACCAGCCCGTTCGGCGATGCCTTCGGCAAGGCCCTGCGTGAAAACGAAAAGTAGCGTCCAGTGGCGCATCAGCAGCGTGCTCGTGTTGCTGCTGCTGGTGGTGATCGCCGCCTTGACCTTCGCGGTCAAGCTGGCGACGAGCGATGCCGTGCGCACACAGGCTACCCAGCAACTGCAAGTGGGCGGGCGCGTATTCGAGCGCCTGCTGGATGTGCGCGGCCGCCGGCTGCGCGATGGGGTTCAGCTGTTGGCAGCAGACTTCGGCCTGCGTGATGCCATCGCCAGCGGGGATTCGGCCACCATCCGCTCAGCGCTGCTCAACCATGGGGGGCGGATCGGCGCCAGCGACGCGATGTTGTTGGGAATGGACGGAAAGGTCATGGCCAGTACCCATGCCACCTTCGCCGAAGGCGCGCCGTTTCCCTACGACCAGGCACTACGCGACGCGCGCAAGCGCAACCAGAACATGGTGATCGTGGCCTGGGGCGGGTTCCCTGTGCTGCTGGTGGACGCCACCGTATCCGCCCCCTTGCCCATCGCCCGCGTGGTCATGGGCTTCACCATGGACGACAGCTTCGCTCAGGAGCTTCACGCCTTGAGCAACTTGCAAGTGTCGTTTCTGGCAGTGAGCGGCGGGCGGGTCGGGGAATTGGTCACCACACAGCCGCCGGCCCTGCGCGCGGGCCTGGTGAAATGGCTGCTCAGCGAACACCCGCCAGTGCTGGTGAACGTGGGGCAACACAGCGGCCAGCGTTTCCTCGAACAGCGCCTGGAGCTGGCCGGTGGCGAAGGGTCGCCGGAACGGGTAATCGCGTTGCTGCAAAGCCCGCTCGACGACGCCCTGCGGGCCTTCGCGCCGCTCGATCACGACATCCTGCTGATCGCGGTAGCGGCCTTGCTGGCTTCGTTGCTGGGCGCGTTATTGCTGGCGCGTACCATTTCCCGGCCGGTGCGCACCTTGGCCGATGCCGCGGAGCGAATCGGCCAGGGCGATTATCAGGTGCGAGTGCAACTTCGGCGCAGCGATGAATTCGGCACCCTGGCCAGCGCGATCAACATGATGCAGGCGGGGATCGCCGAGCGTGAACAGCGCCTGGCGCACAACGCTTTGCATGATCACCTCACGGGCCTGCCCAACCGCGCCCTGGCCATGGAACGCCTGGGCAGCGCCATCGCCGCTGAACGCCCCACGGCGGTGCTCAGCGTTACACTGGATAACTTCGCCACGTTGGTAAGCAATGGCGGCAATGCCTTCGCCGAGGCCCTGCTGCGCAGCGTGGGCCCAACCCTGGAGCCGGTGTTGCGCCCTGGCGACACCCTGGCGCACCTGATCGGCGGCGAGTACCTGCTTATTCTCGAAGGGGTGGACGCCCAACGCGCCGTGGCCGTAGCGGACCGGCTCCAGCAAGCCTTGCTCAGGCCGCGGCGGCTGGACGGCCATGATTTCGCGCTGGAAGCGAGCATCGGTATTGCCGTGTTCCCCAGCGATGGCCAGCACGCGGATGAGCTGGTCTCCCGCGCGGCCATCGCCCGCAACGACGCCCTGGCGCTCCCGGGGCGGCTACAGCTTTACGAGCATGGCCGGGACCTGGTGCATCAACGTGAGGTCAGCCTGATTCGCGACCTGCGCAGCGCCGCGGAAAACGGCCAGCTGGCGCTGCACTATCAACCCAAGCTGGACCTGCGCCTGGGCCAGGTGCGCCAGGCGGAGGCCCTGCTGCGCTGGCAGCATCCAACGTTCGGCATGGTTTCCCCGGGGGAATTCATCGCCCTGGCCGAGCGCACCGGCAGCATTCAAAGCCTCACCCGCTGGGTGATTGCCGAAAGCATTCGCCAACTGGCGGAGTGGAACGGCCGGGGCTTTGTGGTGGAGCTGTCGGTGAACGTGTCAGCCGAAGATCTGTTGGGCACGGATCTGGCCGACCGCGTGCCGCGACTGCTCACAACCCATGGCGTGCCCGCCCACCAGCTCACGTTCGAGATTACCGAAAGCGCCATCATGCGTGAGCCGCAAGCCGCCCTCGCTGTGTTGCATCGCTTGCGAGGGTGCGGCATCAGCCTGTCGGTCGACGATTTTGGAACCGGCTATTCCTCGCTGGCGCACCTCAAGCGCCTGCCGGTGCAAGAGCTGAAGATCGATCAGTCCTTCGTGCGTGACCTGGACGAAACCAGTGAAGACGCGGTGATCGTGCGCTCGACCATCGAGATGAGCCACAACCTTGGGCTGCGCGTGGTCGCCGAAGGTGTTGAGCACGAACGCAGCCTGCGCCTGCTCGAGCGCTGGCAGTGCGATACCGCTCAGGGTTACCTGATCAGCCGGCCGCTTGCGGCCGGGCCATTTGAAGCCTGGGTGCGCCAGGCCGCTTACTCACCCGTTGTCGAGGTTGTTGGTTGATGCGCCTGATACGAATGCTGTGTTGTGTGACGCTGGCGCTGGCCGGCCCCGTGTTCGCGGACGAGGCTGGCCGGCAGGGCCGCTTGCTGGCCACTGGTGGCGCCAGCAGCATCGATGGCGCGGCGGGTGGCGGCATCACGCCGTGGGCGGTGATTGCCGGTTACGGTGAGGCGGGGCAGGTGGGCGCGACTGTGTTCGCCACGCGGGTTCAGCTGCCGGATTACCGCCTGGATGTGGCTGGCGCGGCCATCGGCTACGGCAATCGGGTGGAGCTGTCGGTGGCACGCAACCGCTTCGACCTTGGCAGCCTGGTGCACAAGCTTGGCCTGCCCGAGAACACCCTCAGCCAGGACGTGTTGGGCGCCAAGGTGCGGCTGTTCGGCGACCTTATCTACGACCGCCTGCCGCAGGTATCGCTGGGGCTTGAATACAAGCATCAAAAAGACTTCCTCATCCCCAGCCTTGTAGGGGCGCGGCGCGACGAAGACGTGGAAGGGTACCTCGCCGCGAGCCGGCTGTTCCTGGGCGGCGCTTTTGGCTACAACCTGCTGGTGAATGCTGGTGTGCGCTACAGCCGCGCCAATGAGCTGGGCCTGCTGGGCTTCGGTGGTGATCGCCGAGACACCCGTAGCCTGTTGAAGGAGGGGGCGGTGGCGGTGCTGTTGAACCCACGTTGGGCGGTGGGCATGGAGTACCGGGAAAAGCCCGACAACCTGTCGTTCGCGGGCGAAAGCGACTGGGCCGACGTGTTCGTGGGCTGGTTCCCCAGCAAACACGTGTCCGTGGTGCTGGCCTATGCCCGCCTCGGCGAAATCGCCACGCTGGATAACCAGAACGGCACCTACCTTTCCGTTCAAGGAGCGTTCTGATGCGCCTCGCCATACTTGCGCTCGCCTTGGCTCTGGTGTTGCCTGCCTGCGCCCAACGCCCCGCTCACGACGATAGCCTTTATGAAGACCTGGGCGGCAAGCCGGGGATCACCAGGATCGTGGAGGGCATGCTGCTCAACGTGGCCCGCGACCCGCGCATCGTGCAGCACTTTCGCAATGTTGACCCCGAACGGCTTCGTAACAAGCTGGTGGAGAAATTCTGCGTGGAAGCCGGCGGCCCTTGCGCCTACACCGGCGATACCATGGCCGAAGCCCATAAGGGCCAGCGTATCGACCGGGCTGAATTCAATGCCTTGGTTGAAAACCTGACCGATGCCATGGAAGCCCAGGGCGTGCCGGTAAGGGTGCAGAACCGTTTGCTGGCCAGGCTGGCCACCGAGCGCGGCGAGGTGATTGGGAAGTAACCCCGGGCTTTACCGCTCAACCTGTGGGGCCGGGTGTCAGCCCGGAATGGTCACGGGGCTCTCAAGCCAGCCCAGAATGCTCACCGGGCTCTCAGGGCAGCTCATTCCCAGGCTACCGCCTGGTCCCCCAATCAACCAGTGAGCTGAGCCCGTCAGCGCTGCTCCAACAAAAACGGCGCCCCTGGGGGCGCCGTTCTGTTACATCATCACTGCATCACTTCGGCAACGCGAAGGCCATCACGTAGTCGCCTTGTTTGGTGCCCAGCGAGCCGTGGCCGCCGGCGACCACCAGCACGTACTGGCGGCCATCCTTGCCGGTGTAGGTCATCGGCGTGGTTTGCGCGCCGGCTGGCAGGCGGGCTTCCCACAGCTGCTTGCCATTGTTCATGTCATAGGCACGCAGGTACTGGTCCAAGGTACCGCTCAGGAAGCCAACGCCACCGGCGGTAACGAAGGTACCACCCAGGCTAGGCACACCCATGCTCAGCGGCAGCGGCACTGGCGAGTTGTCGCGCACGGTGCCGTTCTTGTGCTTCCAGATGGTCTTGTGGGTGGTCAGGTCCACCGCGGCGACATAACCCCATGCCGGCGCCTGGCAGGGCAGGCCGGCCTTGGACAGGAACGCTTCGAGAATCACGCCGTAAGGCGCGCCCTTGTTCGGCTGCACGCCTTCGGTTTCGCTCTTGCGAGCCGGGCCGCCTTCCACTTCGGCGCTAGGTACCAGGCGCGATTTGAAGGCCATGTAATCGGGGTTCACGAAGGCGATCTGGCGAACCGGGTCCACCGAGATACCGCCCCAGTCGAACACGCCGAAGTTGCCCGGGTAAACGATCGAGCCTTGCAGCGATGGCGGAGTGTAGATGCCTTCGTAGCGCAGCGAGCGGAAGTCCATCCGGCACAGCATCTGATCGAATGGCGTCACGCCCCACATGTCCTTCTCGCGAAGGGTCGGCGGCATGAAGTTCAGCTCGGACATCGGCTGGGTCGGCGAAGTGTGGTCGCCTTCCACCGCGCCTTGCGGAACCGGGGTTTCGTTGACCGGCACGATCGGCTGGCCGTTGCTGCGGTCCAGCACGTAAATGCTGCCCTGCTTGGTCGATGCCATCACGGCAGGCTTGATACCGTCCGCGGTCTTGATGTCGATCAGGCTGGGCTGGCCGCCTACGTCCATGTCCCACAGGTCATGGTGAGTGAACTGGAAGGTCCAGCGCACCTGGCCGGTGGCGATGTCCAGCGCGGTTACGCCGGCGCTGTATTTCTCGCTTTCAGGGGTGCGGTTGCCGCCCCACTGGTCAGGCATCTGATTGCCCATGGGCAGGTACAGCATGCCCAGTTTTTCGTCAACCGACATCAGCGACCACATGTTCGGCGAGTTGCGGGTGTAGTGCTCGCCCGGGCCGATCGGGGTGGTCTTTTCAGGGTTGCCGCTGTCCCAGTTCCATACCAGGTGGCCATCGTGCACGTCGAACGCACGTACCACGCCGGAAGGCTCGTCCACGGACACGTTGTCGGTCACATGGCCGCCGATGACCACCAGATCTTTGGTAACCGCCGGTGGCGAGGTGGAGTAGTAGCCGCCTGGCGCGAAGCTACCGATGTTGGCGGTCAGGTCGATGGCGCCCTTGTTGCCGAAGTCCTCACACATCTTGCCAGTGTCGGCGTTCAGCGCGATCAGGCGGGTATCGGCGGTCGGCACGAAAATGCGCTTGGGGCAGGAGGTGGCGGCGGCGGGGCTGGCCTGCGCGTCGGCGGCAGCATAAGCGGCGTCGTCGTGATAAGCCACGCCACGGCAGGTCATGTGTGCCCAACCCTTGAAGTTATCAGCGCCCTGGGTGCTGATTTTCGGGTCGAAGCGCCAGATTTCCTTGCCGGTATCCGGGTCCAGCGCGATCACCTGGCTGTGCGGCGTGCACACGTACAGCATGCCGTTGACCTTGAGCGGGGTGTTTTCCGCCGTGGTTTCGCCCGGGTCGCCGGCGCCCGGGATGTCACCGGTGCGGAAAGTCCAGGCCGGCTCCAGCTTGGAGACGTTCTGCGGGGTGATCTGGTTCAGTGGCGAGTAACGGTCACCGAAAGCAGTGCGGCCATACGAGCCCCAGTCACCGTCTTCCATGGCCGGCGCGGCGCTGGCGGTGCCGGCGGTATCGCGGCCCAGCTCGCCCTTGATCTCGCCAGGGTTAGTGAACTGGCTGGCCAGCGCGCACAGGCCCGCCAGCACGACGGCGATGCCCAGCCCGTTGGTGCCCAGCGGGTAACGCGCGCCACGGGTCAGCGGCAAACGGAACCACGGCAACAGCATCACGATGCCCAGCGCGAACCACAAGGCCAGGCGAGGCACCAGCTGCCACCAATCCAGGCCCACTTCCCACAGCGCCCACAGCGTGCTGCCGAACAGCACCAACGCGTAAAGCGCGAGGGCCGCGCGCTTGTGCGCGATCAGCAATGCGCCCGTCAGCAGGATGCCGATACCGGCGATAAGGTAATACAAGGACCCGTGGGCCGCCGCCAACTTGATGCCGCCGACCAGCAAGGCCAGGCCCATCAGCAGGAAGAGCAGGCCGAGCAAGGTAGGCAGGATGCGCCGACCGCTCTTGGCACTGTCAGTGCTCATACTTAGAAATCTCCAGTCGTTTAGATAGGTCGAGAAACTTCCTACGCATTCGTAGGCCGGGTCCCTTTGAATAGTTCGTAAAGCCTTGTGTCAGAACGACGCCTGTACCTTCAACCCGCCGATCAAAGCGTCGTCAACCTGAGATACCCCGCCCGGGTGGCGGATGTATTGAACGTTCGGGCGCAAGGTGAGCCAGTTGGCCACGTGGATGCCGTAGTTCAATTCAGCGCTGTACTCGGTGCGTTGCACCGGCAGGTAGGTAGGGTCGTCGTAGCTGAACACGCCGTTGGCCGCGTTTACCGCTTCAGCGTTATGCCGATATGCCGGGTTCACGTGGATACGCGCCAGGCCCAGGCCGATGTCGTCCGCCGGGCGGGCATCGAACAGGCCCTTGTACACCACGCCAGCCTGGACGTAGTTGTCGATGGCGTTGGTTTTCTTGTCATGCATCGTGACGTTGGCGAACACGCTCAGGCCACGAGAGCCATCACTGGCCAGGCGGGTCAATTGCTGACGCGCGCCCAGCCACAGGCCATGCTTGCTCGAAGCGCTACGGTACGAATTGCCGCTGAGTGCCGCGGGGTTGCCATTGGCGTCCTTGTAAACGTCGGTGGCATCGGCGCTGCTGTGGTAATAGCCGATACGGTATTCGCCAGGCAGGCCTTGCACCTTGGGCGTCCATACCAGCTCCACAGGAATGAGCGCGCCTTCGGTGCCGCTGCCGCTGAGCTTGAAGCCGTTGTTGTTATCGAGGTTGGACGGGTTCTGCTCGAAGGCGCCGACCTGGGCGTACAGCTCGGGGGTGATGTGATATTTGACCCGCATCGCCCACTGGCTCACCGGCCAGTTGTACCAGATGCTCCCAGCCCAGTTGCCTACCTGCGAGCCGCAGAACGCAAGGTTCTGGAAGTCACAAGGGAAGCTGTTGAAGTCTTCACCTTCGCCGAAGCGGCCGACCTTGATATCCAGCTTGTCGTCCAGGAAGGTCTGCCGATACCACAGTTGGGTCAACCGCCAGATCTGCCCACGGCCCCACACTTCCTGCGCAGAGGTGAACCCACCCACGCGAGGATCGTTGATGCGGTCGTTGCTGATGTTATCGCCATTACGATCGGTTACCGTGACCTGGAAGTCCGCGCCGTGCCAGCCGAGGATCTTCTGCAGGTCGAGGTGAGCACCAAGGCCGATCTGGTCGCTGTAGCGTGTCACGTGGTCATGGTCGTAGCCACCGTGCAGGTTGGCGCCGGCTTCGCCTACGTAGTCGAGCTTGAATTCATAGCCGCGGCGAGCAAGGTCGCTGCGTTGGCCGTTCCAGTCTCCGAACATATAGGGCGAATCGGCGTCGAACATTTCCGCCGAGAAGGCCGGGCCGGCCAGTGTGCAGGCCGCGAACGCCGTGGCCGTGGCCACGCAAAGCAGAGTACCGCCGTCGCGGCGGGAAGTGATAGCAGGCATTGAAGGCAGTCTTTCTAATGGTTTTATCTGACAAGCTGAACGGGTTCAGCCTGAGGCGCCGGGAGAATATAGATATCTGCGCCTGCGGCAAAGCGCCGCTACAAAGACACAGTCTTGTTCGCACCGTAATAATGCGGAGCGGCGACTGATGCGTGGGCGGGAAGGATTGAAGCTGCTGGCCGGGATTGCCTGGGCGGCGCTGGCATTGCAGCTGTACCTGGCGCTGGAAGTTCGCTGGCATCTGGGCGCCAGCTTGCTGGGCGGGATGATCAACGTTTTCAGTTATTTCACTGTACTGAGCAATACCTTCGCGGCGAGCGTGCTCAGCGCAGTGGCCTGGCCGCGCGACACGCTGGCGGCGCGCTGCCTGCGGCGGCCGGCGGTGGCCGGGTGCGCGGTAATCAGCATGCTGCTGGTGGGTATCGCCTACAACCTGCTGTTGCGCCAGTACTGGGACCCGCAAGGTGCGCAGTGGCTGGCCAATGAGGTGCTGCACAACCTGATGCCGCTGGCCATGCTGGGCTTCTGGTGGTGGCGGGTGCCCAAAGGGCAACTGCGCCCGGCCCATGTGTTGGCCTGGGCGCTATATCCCCTGGGTTGGTATGGTTTCACCCTGATGCGCGGGTGGTCGATCGGGGTGTGGCCGTATCCGTTCCTGGATGCGACCGAACTCGGCTTTGGCCCAGCGTTCATCAATGCGCTGTGCTTGCTTGCGGGCTATTGCGGGGGCGGCCTGCTATTGGTGGCAGCGGACCGCTACCTTGGGCTCAGGCAGGCAGGTCTTCGTCGCGCCGCCAATAACCCGCGGCCTTGATGGAATCCTCGCTCAGCTTGAAGTGGTCCAGCAGGATCCGCCGCAGCCTGCGGGACAACCCCGCCTCGGTAGCGATCCAGGCGTAGAGCTCGCCTTCGGGAAGGGTAAGCCCCGTAACCACGGCTTCGAGGTTTTGCGTGTGGCGCGGTACCCAGATCACGTTGATCCCGGGTCGCTCCAAGAGCGGCTGCCGCTCCTGCTCGTCTTCGATCTCGATCACCGCCACTACCTGTCGATTGGCGGGCAGTTCCTCCAGCCGCCGGCCGATCGCGGGCAGGGCGGTTTCGTCGCCGATCAACAGGTAGCTGTCAAACACGTCGTCCACGATCAACGAGCTGCGCGGCCCGCCGATGTACAGCGTGTGGCCGGGTTCGGCGCGCTCGGCCCAGGTGGAAGCAGGGCCGTCGCCGTGGATCACGAAGTCGATATCCAGTTCGCCGTTTTCCAGGTCGATCCGCCGTGGGGTGTAGTCGCGCATGGCCGGCTTTGGCCCTTCGTTGTCTCGCCCCAGCACCATGGTGTGTAGTGCGGCTTCTTCCTCGGCATTGCGCGGGAACATCAACTTGATGTGGTCATCGCTGCCCTGGCTCAGGAAGCCGGCGAGCTCTGGCCCGCCCACCGTGATGCGGCGCATGCGGGGGGTGAGGTCGGTCACGCGCAGCACGTGCAGCTGGCGGCGCTTGATCTCGTGCATCACACGGCGAACAGCCGATTCGGGGCCTTTGGTCATGGGTCAGTCCTGTTGAGTGGGGCCATCGGCGATGGCTCGGGCAGTGGAATTGAGCAGGTCGCGCACGCGGGCGATTTCCGCCTCGCTCCAGCGGCCATGGTGAAGTTGCAGGGCATGGCGCAGGTTGTTCACGGCTTCCTGAATGGCCGGCGGGCGGTCCTGCCCGCGCAAGGCGCGCTTGCTCACATCGATGCGGGTACGGATGCCGTCCAGTGCCACGGCCTGTTCGGCCAGGTGCGCCCGGCCCGCGTCGGTGGCGCTGAAAAGCTTTTTGCTGCCTTCGCTGGCACTCACGATCAGGTCGCTTTCTTCCAGGAACGTGAGCGTGGGATAAATCACGCCGGGGCTAGGGCTGTAGGCGTCATCGAACATCGTTTCGATGCGGCGGATCAGGTCGTAGCCATGGCAAGGCTGTTCGGCAACCAGGGCCAACAGCAGCAATTTCAAATCGCCGGGTGCGAATACGCGGCCACCGCGGCCGCCGCGCTCACGCCCGCGGCCTCGTTCGAAGCCGTCGTGGGGAGGGAGGTGATGTTTCATATGTGTGCTCTCGTTGGGTACGCGAGCAAGACTAAGATATATCTTAAGAAACGTCTATAGATGTATCTCACCACCCGTCGCCATCGATGTCAGCGGGCGGGGCCGCGCGATACAGGCGCCTTCGCCGCCACCGCCCTGTAGGTAGGCATTGAGGAAAGGCGCCATGCCTTTGAGGACCTGCACTGGCAACGCGGAGGTGAAGGTGAAATTGGCGGAGGCACGCCCGGGCACGAACGCCGTGAGCGTGCCGAAGTGGTGCTCGCCCAGGTAAAACACGAAAGTGGCCGTGCGGTTGAGCGAACGAGACCCCAGCAAGCGGCCGCCGCTGCCGAAACTTTCGATCCGATTGTCCCCGGTGCCGGTCTTGCCACCCATGGCCAGCGGGCTGCCGTCGGGGTGGGTGAAGCTGCCCGCCACGCGCCGGGCGGTACCTGCGTCCACCACCTGCGCGAGGGCTTCGCGCATGGCGCTGGCCACCTCGCTCGACAGCAGCCGTTCGCCGCCATCGGTCCGGGTGATCAATGAGGTTTCGTAGGGTGTGCCCTGGGCAAACAGGAGGTTGTCGATGCGCACCGTGGGCAGGCGCACGCCATCGTTGAGGATCACACCCATCAGCTCGGCCAGCGAGGCGGGGCGGTCTCCGGAGCTGCCCAGCGCGGTGGCCAGCGAAGGCACAAGGTGGTCGAACGGGTAACCCAGGCGCTGCCAGCGGCGATGGATGTCCAGGAACGCCTCGATTTCGATCATTGTGCGAATGCGGCTGTCCCGCGCGCTCTTGTGCTTGCTCTTGAACAGCCAGCCATATACTTCCTGCCGCTCGAAGCGGCTGGCTTCCACCACCTCGCCCCATTGCGCCTGCGGGTGCTGCAACAGGTAGCCCAGCAGCCATAGGTCCAGTGGGTGCACCCGGGCGATGTAGCCTTGGTCGGGCAGGTCATAGGCGCCGGGCCCGTAGCTTTGGTACATCTGCTCCAGCCGCGCGTCGGTCAGCGGGGTCTTGTTCCAGTGCTTGCGCACGAAACGGGCAAACTCGGGCACTTGGGCGTTGGGGTAGAGGTACCGATGAACCGCCGCCAGCCGCACGGGGGTTACCCGCAGGCTGTCGAGGAACGTCTCGAAGCGCTCGTTGCTGGCCTTGCCTTCGTATTTGCGCCAGAAGCGCCGCAGGTATTCGGTGCCTTCGCGGTCGGCGAAACGGGCCAGGTAGGTTTGCCGTTCCGGGTTGTTGTCGTCCTTGAGTAACTGGGCGCTATTGCTGGGCGCCTGGTAGATGCTGTAACGCACAAGGTCGCGCATCAGCCGCACGAAGGGCAGATTGATGGATTCCTGAAGCGCTTCCTTGAGGGTAGGGCTGCGGCCGTCGTCTTCACGGCGGAAATTATGGAACGTATGCAAGCCGCCGCCGGTGAAGAACCGCTCCCCGGGGTTGGCCGAATACTTGCGTTCCAGCGCGGCATCGAGCATGGCCTTGAGGCCGGCGTCCCGATGCTGCAGCAGATAATCCAGGGCCCACCGGGTGAGGTGGTCTTGCGGCTCTACCGCTACCTTGCGCAACGCCGCGGGGCTTTGCCCGGCAAACCGGTCGTGCAGCTCGTTGATGATCTCCAGGTAGCTGGTGAGCACCCGCAGCTTCGCGGTGGAACCCAGCTCCAGCTTGCTGCCTTCGTTGATATCGAAAGGCTGGTCGGTGTTGTCGGTTTGCACGCGAACGTGGGCGCCGTCCGGGGTGTTTTCGAACAACGTGAAGCTGTATTTCACTTCCTTGGTGCTGGCCGGGGTGAGCAAGCGCTCACCGATCACGCCGATGTTCTGCGCGAAGGCAGGGTCGGCGAGGTGCTTGAGGTACTCGGTGGCCTGGGTTTGCAGCTTTGCGTTCAGGCTGGTCGTCGCCGACAGGTCCAGGCGATCCAGGTCATACAGGGGCACATTGAGCAGCCCGGCCAGGCGGCTGCGGGCCACGCTCACACCCTTGTCGTTCGCATAGGGCTCCCAGGTAGGTTCCTTGGCCCAGTCCCGCCAATGCAGGCGGCTCGCCAGCGCGGCTTTCGCCAGCTCAGGCGGTACCACCTTTTGCCCCGCGAGCAGGCGAACATGGGCATCGGTCAGCTCATCCAGTTCGTCGTGCCCGCGGCTTAGAAAGTGAGAAGGGCGCCGTTGCGCGATCATCAGCGAAAGCACCTGGCGCAGCGCCAGGCCGCGATCGGCCAGCGCCTGGGCGCGGCCGTCCTGGCTGACCAGCGCGGCGTTCACCTGCTTGAAATCGGCCCCGTACCACACCCGCAATCCTTCAGCCAGGCCGTGCACTTCGCCGTGCCCCGGTACCGCCGAGAGCGGCACGCTGTTGAGGTAGTCGCGCACGATGCGTTGGCGGGCGGCCAGGGTGTCCGGGCCTTGTTGATAGGCGCGCACACTGGCCGCCAGCATTTGCCGGAGTTTTTCCGGGCCGGAGGCGGTGAGGCCATCGGGTGAATGGCGGTATTTCTCCAGCTGGGTGGCCAGGGTGCTGCCACCGGCGGACTGCCCCGGTAGCCCCAAGGTGCGTGCTACCTGGCTCCAGGCCGCCTTGGCGAAGCGTGGCCAGTCTACCGCCGGGTTCTGCCGCGGCTGCTGGGGGTCGAGCAGGCGACGGTTTTCGATGAACAGCAGGCTGCTCACGGCCAGCGGCGGGATTTCCTCGAACGTTGCATAGAGTTGCTGTGGATAGCGGAAACGGTAGAGCTCGCCCGCGGTGCAGTCGTTTATCAACAGGCCGGCCTGGGGTTTCTCGGCATAGGGGATGAACAAGCCGTGGCCGGCATAGCTACTTAGTGCAGGCGAAAAGCGCATTTGCCGTTCGACGGCGTAGTTGCGCTGCAGTAACCGGGTGACGAACGCGCCGATATCGCTGTAGCCCAGGCGCTTGTCGAAAGGCCCCTCAGAAGGATAAACAATGTTGTCGCTCGGGCCATCGCCGGGGGCATAGGTGAGGTCGGCGGCCCAGCGCGAAAGCAGCTGCGCCTGTAGCCGCGAGCTTTGCATTTCCGAGCGCGCCGCCAGGCCCGCCGCAACCGCCGCGCCCACCAGCACCAGCAGGGCCACGCGGCGGCCGTAGCGTTTCCTGGGGGCGGGGGGCTGAGCGGGGTCCGGGCTCTCGACGGTCGCCTTGGTCTTGCCGGGATCGTTGTGCCATAGAGCGCCCATAGTGCTTAGCCTGGTCACGAAAATTCTGTCTGACTGCTTCCCAGCTTAGACGCTAGAGCGCTTGCCGTGGCCTTCTGGCGCTGCGTTGTGGATCGCAGGCACCGCTTGCCGACGGCTGGTCAGGGCACCACTTCGGCTGGCTGGCTGAAATTTCGCGAAGCGGCGCCGTCGCGCTCGTCTTCCTCGAAAACGGCGTGCTCGCAGTGGCAATCCGAGCGTGGGCAGGGTTGTTTGTCCGGGTGGCGGTCGGCACAGGCCTGGCTACAAAAGCCGAGGCCGTCGCGCTGAAAGGACGGCGTGGCGAACGCCTTGCATTGAGGGCAGGCGCAGGTGTCCGGCATGGCGTATCTCCCTGGTATCCCCACGGGCCGCTGGTACAGCGTTGGAAATCCCCAAGAGGCGGGAGTTCCTGTGGCCGGCCAGCGCGTTCAGTGCCGCTGCAACCATCCCAGGAAGCCACCCTTGCGCACCGGCGCGGGGCGTTGCAGCAATAGCGACTGGCTGCTTTGGCGGCGTACCGCCTGGAGCTTCTGCAGCGCCTTGCCCACCTCGGCCCGCGCGGCCACGCATTCGCGGGTAAGGGCTTTGTCCAGGCTATAGAGGGTGCAGGAGGTGAGCGCGGTGAAGCGGGCCTGCGACGGGGTATCGTCGAGCACGCTCTGCTCGCCCATCACTTCGCCCGGGCCCATGCGGCCGGCCTCGATGAAACGGTCGCCGTCCGCAATGGCCGCGCTCACTACGCCGGCGCCGATGATGAACAGGTTCGAGGGCACTTCGCCCACGTCCAGGATCACTTGCCCCGCGGGCACTTCCCGGGCCTGCAAGGCATCGGCCATCCGGTCCTTCTCGGCCGAGGCCAGGGCGCGGAACACTTTCACTTCGTCCAGCAGGCCGCGTTTGCGAGTGCTCGCCGCGCCGCTGTCGTGGCTGGTTACGCCTGCCGCTTCAAGGTGGCGATGGGCAAGGTCGAAAAGCTGGTTGCGCACTTCGCCCTTGGCGGCCAGGTTGGCCACGAAGCCGCTTGCGGTGTACTCGGTGGAATCCTCCCCGGCGTCTTTCACCAGTGCCCTGGGCGGTGGGTCGGGAAGCAAGGCATGGCTGCCGCGCAGCGCGCGCTCCAAGGCCTCGAGCACACGGCCGGGCCGTACCTGATTGGGCACGCTGACGGTGATGGTCACGCCGTGGCGGCCGGCGGGGCGGCTGTAATTGACGATGCGCGCCTTGGCGGCCACGGAGTTCGGCACCACGGCGGTGGCCCCAGCGGCAGTGAGCAGGTGCGTGGCGCGCCAGTCGATGTCCACCACCTTGCCTTCGGTGCCGTCGATGGCGACCCAGTCATCCACTTGATACGGTTTGGTGGTGTTGAGCACGATCCCGGAAAACACGTCGCTCAACGTGCTTTGCAGTGCCAGGCCCACGATGATCGCAACCGCGCCGGACGTCGCCAGCAGGCCTTTGACCGGCAGCTGCAACACGTAGCCGGCCGCCGCCACCACTGCGATAAGGAACACCACCGCGCCCAGCACATCGCGCAGCAAGCGGCCGCTGTGGCCTATCCGCCGGGTGAGTATCACACCCAGCACTTCGCCCAACGTGCGGGCGCCGTACAGCCACCACACGATCGCAAGGCCGGTACCGGCCAGGTTCCACAGGGTGTCGTCTGGCCAGGGAGAGGGCTGCAACGGGCTGATGCCGGCGGTCATGATCACCGCGCTGTAGCTCAGAAACAGCGCCACCCGAACCCCCACCCGGCCGGCCTGATGGGCGAACGGCGCCCATTGCCACAGCAACAGGTCGGCGATTAGCAGGGCAAGGCTCCACAGCAACGGCTGGCTGGGCAGGTCGGGCATGGTCGGGCATTCCATGAAAAGGGCAGCGGCACGAGCTTACGGGGTTTGCAACAGCGCCCGCTACCGGCTTTGTGCGCTTTAATGCGGGCGGGCCCAATGGGCCATGGCAAACTCCACGAAGCTGCGAATCTTGGGTAGCCGGTAGCGGTCGCTCGCGTACAGCAGGTTCATCGGCCGGCAGGGCAGGCGCCAGCCCTGCAACAGCGCAACCAGGCGCCCCTCGACGAGGTCTTCGGCCACCAACGCGTCAGGCATCATTACCACGCCCATGCCGGCGCGAGCTGCCTGATGCAGGCCCGAGGAGCTGTTCATGGTCAGCGAGCCATTGACCGGCACCACGACCACCTCGCCTTCCGGCCCTTCGAGCCGCCACTCCTTTTCCACCGAACGCCAGTCGTCGCCGGCGGGGTAGGCGAATGCCAGGCATTCATGATTTTCCAGGTCCATGGGCTGAAGCGGCACGCCGCGCGCGCGCAAGTAGTCGGGCGATGCGCAGATGGTGAGGGTGTAATCCTCCAGAGGCCGCGCGATCACCCCGTTGCCCGGGTCGGGGTTGCCCAGGCGGATAGCCAGGTCGAAGCCGTTATCGAGCAGGTCCAGGCGCTGATTGCTCAGCACCACGTCCAGGCGAACTTTGGGGTAGCGCCGGTTGTATTCGGCCAACGCAGGGGAAAGGCGCTCCACGCCGAAGGTCAGCGGGGCGGTGATTCGCAGCCGGCCCGCGGGCTCGGCCTGGGCCTGCTCGGCAAGGCGCTCGGCGGCATCCACCAGGCCCAGCACCTCGACGCAGCGTTGGTAATACTGGGCGCCAAACTCGGTGAGCCGCTGGCGCCGGGTGGTGCGCTGCAACAGGCTCACCCCCAGCCGCTGCTCCAGGGCGCGCAGGTGGTTACCCACCATGGTTGTAGACAGCCCGCACGCCTGGGCCGCCGCTGTCATGCTGCCGCCTTCTACCACTCGCACATAAACTGCCATGGCCTGTAGTACGTCCATTATCAACCTGTGCTTTGGAATGATTGAAGTAAGGCGCAGTTTATCCACTGAAAGTGGTTAACGATACTGGAACTCTTCAAGGAGAGGAGCCCCGCCATGACCGCCGCAAGCCTGATGAATACCTACAAACCCTTGCCACTGAGTTTTGTGCGTGGCGAAGGCAGCACCCTCTGGGACGCTACCGGCAAGCGATACCTGGATGCCATGGGCGGCGTGGCGGTGACCAGTGTGGGCCACTGCCACCCGAGGGTAGTGGCAGCCATTCGGGATCAGGCTGGGCTGGTGCTGCACACCTCCAACCATTACGCCATCGATTGGCAGCATCGCCTGGCGGCCAAGCTCTGCGCGCTAAGCGGGCTGGATGCCGCGTTCTTCAACAACTCTGGAGCCGAAGCCAACGAAACCGCGCTCAAGCTGGCCCGGCTCGCCGGGTGGTATCGCGGTATCGAGCGGCCGCGCATCGTGGTGATGGAGGGCGCGTTCCATGGCCGTACCCTGGCCACGCTGGCGGCCAGCGACGGGCAGGGCGTGCGGTTGGGCTTCGGGGCTTATGACGAGGATTTCCTCAGGGTGCCTTTTGGCGACGTAGCCGCGTTGGAATGCATCGCCCGGCGGCACGGGGCTGAGGTGGTAGCCGTGTTGCTGGAGCCCGTGCAAGGTGAGGGCGGGGTAAGGCTTGCGCCCGAGGGCTACCTGCGCGCGGTGCGTTCGCTGTGCGACCGCCAGGGCTGGCTGATGATGCTCGACGAAGTGCAAACCGGCGTGGGCCGCACTGGCCACTGGTTCGCCTTCGCGCAAGAGGGGGTGCTGCCCGATGTTGTTACCCTGGCCAAGGGCCTGGCCAATGGCATTCCGATCGGCGCTTGCCTCGCACAGGCCCGCACTGCCCGTTTGCTCACGCCGGGCAGCCATGGCAGCACGTTTGGCGGCAACCCGCTGGCGTGTCGCGTGGCCTGTGAGGTACTGGCTATCATCGAGGACCAGCAGCTGCTGGCCAATGCCCAGCGTCAGGGCGCCTGGATGTTGGCGGCGCTAAAGGCCGGGTTGGCCGGGCATCCTGGCGTGAAGGACGTGCGGGGCAAAGGCTTGATGATCGGTATCGAGTTGAGCGAAGCCATTGGGAAGCTGGCCAGCCGGGCGGCGAAGCGCGGCCTGTTGCTCAACGTGACCCGGGCGACCGTGGTAAGGCTGTTGCCAGCGCTCACCCTGGGAGAAAGCGAGGCGAGGCAGATCGTGGAACACCTGTTGGCGCTGCTCAGCCCCGCCAGCCAGCCGGCGGCGTTCGCCGAAGCGGTTTAATCCTCGAGGTCGGCGGCGGGCTTGGCGGCGGCCGCCTTGCCAGGCTTGCCCTTGGCCTTGGTGGGGTCCGCTGGTGGCTCGGCGGGGGCCGCGGCGGCCGCGGCTTCCTTCTCGGCCATCGGCATCTGGTCGATGGTGGAGAAAATCTTCTCCAGCGGGAGCGGGTCGGTGCTCTCCAGTTTTTTCTCGCCATCCTTGCCCACCAGCACCAGCTTGGCCTTGGTGCCCGCGCCGAGGTTCAGCTCCCGGATCAGCGCCATGGTGGCTTGGGTTTCGAGGGGCTTGCCGTTTCGCTCACCGGCCAGCCCCACCACCTTGTACACCACCACATCGCGCTGTTTGAGGCCGGGATCTTGAACCGCGGTGCTTTCATTTATCAGCGCCTGGTCGCTCGCGCTCTTGGAGTAGATCAGCAGGGGTCTGGCCTTGCCGCGGTCCTGGGCCAGCGGCGAGTCACCGTCGGCCGCATAGAGCGGGCTGGCGGCGAACAGGGCGGTGAGCGCGAGGGTGCGGATGAGCATGCAGGTCTCCTTCGTCAATAGCTTAAGCATCGCTCAAGCTGGCGAAACGGCCAGCCTGACGGCTAAATAATGCAGCGGGGCCTAACGCATCATTTCTTTCACGGCCCGCTCTTGCTCCATCATTTCCTTCTGCCGAGCGTCTATTCGCGACGCCAGCGGGAAGTTGTCGCCGGCCCGGCGCTTGGCGAAGTCCAGTTGCGCGATGGCCTGCTGGAAGTCGCCGATAAGCGCGAAGTACTCGGCGCGTGCCTGATGCAGGCCAATGATGTTGCCGTTCTGGCCGCGGGTTTCGGCGACCATGTACCACACGTCCGGGTCTTCCGGCCGTGCCTTGAGCAGTGCATCCAGACCCTTTTCGGCGTCGGCGGTTCGGCCTTGCTTGAGCAGAAGGTCGATTCGCGCCTGATTGAGGGGGTAACTGGCCGGGAACAGCGTGAGCATCCGGTCCACCCGCTGCTGGGCATCGGGCAAGCGATTGTTGGTGATGTCCAGGTCGATTTCGGCCAGGTTGTAGGTGAGGTCGTTGGGCGCCGCGGCAAGCAGCGGCTTGAGGTTTTCCCGCGCCTCGTTGAGCTGCCCGGCCTTGACCTGGGCAATGGCCAGGCCGTAGCGGGCCACGTCGTTCTTGGGATTTTCATCCAGCTGGGCGCGGAACCGCTTGGCGGCCACGCCAGGGGTTTCCTCATACATCAGCTGCACCCGCGCGCGCATCAGTTGGTACAGCTGGCTGTCTTCCTTGCCGCCCTTGGGCGCTTGCTCGGCGCGGTTGCGGGTGTCGGCGATACGGGATTCGGTCACCGGGTGAGTCAGCAGGAACTCCGGCGGCTTGCCATCGAACTGGTACTGCCGCGCCAACCGCTCGAACATGTTGGGCATGTTACGCGGGTCGTAGCCGGCTTTTTGCAGGTTGAGGATACCAATACGGTCGGCTTCGGCTTCGTTCTGGCGAGAGAACCCCCGCTGGCTCTGGATCGCCGCGGCCTGGCTGCCGAATATCGTCGCCATGCCCGCATCACCGGCGCCGGCCGCGGCCATCACCACGCCGGCCAGCAACGCGGCCATCATCGGCAACTGCATGCGCTGCTGCTCTTCCAGCCCGCGGGCAAAGTGGCGTTGGGACAAGTGCGCCAGTTCGTGAGCCAGTACCCCGGCATATTCGCCTTCGGTCTCGGCCCCCAGGAACAACCCGCCGTTCACCCCGACGATGCCCCCCGGGGCGGCGAAGGCGTTGAGTTCCTTGCTGTCGATGATGATGAATTCCAGCCGCCGGTCCTGCACCTGGCTGGTTTCGGCCAGGCGGTACACGCTGGTTTCAACGAAGTCCTTGAGCTGCGCATCCTGCAACTGCTTGACCTGCGAGCGCAGCATGCTCAGCCAGGCGCGGCCAAGGTCATGCTCCTGTTCAGGGGACACGATCGCCGAACTGGCGTCGCCGAGGGAGGGAAGGTCGTCACCCAGGGCGGGAACGGCGAGAAGGCAGGCCAGGGCCAACAGCGTAGGGCGCAGAAGGGTCATGCACGAAACTCTGGGCGGCAAAAGGGTACTGTATCCATGGCAAGGGGTGAGCCACAAGGGCGCAAGGCCTGGCAGGCGGCTCGAACGGCGGCGTGAAGTTGGTCGAACGCTTCCTGTACCCTTGCCCCATGGCGCCTCTGGGCGAGCGCCGGCCGTTGTAAAGCGATTTAGTGAGGGTTTCGATGGTTGATGAAATAAAGTGTGACGCCGAGGTAGATGCCAGCGGTCTGAATTGTCCGCTTCCCTTGCTCAAGGCCAAGCTGGCCCTCAATGGGCTGACGGCGGGCGCGGTGCTCAAGGTAGTGGCCACCGACGCCGGGTCGCAGCGGGACTTTCGCACGTTCGCCAAGCTGTCCGGCAACGCATTGTTGAGCGAATCGGCAGAAGCGGGGACCTACACTTACTGGCTTCAGAAGATCTGACCTTCGGCCCAAGGATTCTGCATGTACAAGCTGTTCAGGGATTGGACCCAGCGCTACTTCTCCGACGAGGAAGCCGTTGTACTGGTGTTGCTGCTGGTGCTGGCCTTTACCGTGGTGCTGACGGTGGGCGGCATGCTCGCGCCCGTGCTGGCGGCGATGGTGCTTTCGTTTCTGATGCACGGCCTGGTTGCGCAGCTCGAGCGCTGGCGCATGCCGCCGGCGATGGCGGTGGGGCTGGTGTTTACCCTGTTCATGGGGCTGCTGGCGGTGATCGTGCTGGTGCTGGTGCCGCTGCTCTGGCATCAGATCATTACCCTGTTCAACGAACTGCCCGGCATGCTCGGCAAGTGGCAATCCCTGTTGTTACTGCTGCCTGAGCGTTACCCTCAAGTCGTGACCGACGAACAGGTGCTGGCCGCCATCGAAGCCGCCCGCGGGCAGATCGGCAAGTTCGGCCAGTGGGCGCTCACGCTGTCGCTGTCCAGCGTCCCGTTCCTGGTCAACCTGATGATTTACTGCGTGCTGGTGCCGATCCTGGTGTTCTTCTTCCTCAAGGACCGGGAGCTGATCGGCCGCTGGATCAACGGCTATCTGCCTCGCGAGCGCGCGCTGCTGACCCGCGTGACCCAGGAAATGAACCGGCAGATCGCCAATTACATTCGTGGCAAGGTCATCGAGATCGTGATCTGTGGCGTGGCGACCTACATCGGTTTTATCGCCCTGGGTCTCAATTACGCCGCGCTGCTGGCGCTGCTGGTAGGCATTTCAGTGGTGGTGCCCTATGTGGGCGCGGTGGTGGTAACCGTCCCGGTGGCGATGATTGCGCTGTTCCAGTGGGGCTGGGGCGACCAGTTCATCTACCTGATGGTGGTGTACGGCATCATCCAGGCCCTGGACGGCAACGTCCTGGTGCCGCTGCTGTTCGCCGAAGCCGTGAACCTGCACCCGGTCGCGATCATTTGCGCGGTGCTGCTGTTTGGCGGGTTGTGGGGCTTCTGGGGGATCTTCTTCGCCATCCCCCTGGCCACCCTGGTGAAAGCGGTGCTCGAAGCCTGGCCCCGCAATCAGGGCGGCGTTGCACCGTTGTTGTAGGGTTCGCCGGCTGACGCCGGCCCCTACATGGGAATTACAGGGCTTTGGCAGCCTCGAGCACTTCGGCCACATGGCCGGGCACTTTCACCCCGCGCCACTCGCGGCGCAGCACACCCTGTTCATCGATCAGGAAGGTGCTGCGGTCGACGCCCAGGTATTCCTTCCCGTACAGCTTTTTCAGCTTGATCACATCGAACAGCTGGCAGAGGGTTTCATCCTTGTCGCTGATCAGCTCGAAGGTAAAGCCCTGCTTGGCCTTGAAGTTCTCATGGGATTTGAGCCCGTCGCGCGATACTCCGAACACCGTGGTGCCCGCGGCTTCGAACTGCTCGTGCAAGTCCCGGAAACCCTGACCTTGGGTGGTGCAGCCGGGCGTGCTGTCCTTGGGGTAGAAATACAGCACTACCTTGCGCCCGCGCAGTTCAGGCAATGAAACGGTGCGGCCGGAGGTGGCCTGCGCGGTGAAATCCGGCACCGGTTGATCGAGGGCTACAGCCATGAAGCGATCCTTACACGGGGTTTTGAGGGCGCCACGGTTCGATCAGCGCGTCCAGGTTCAAGGCGTCGGCGAAATCCAGGAACTGATCGCGCAGCCAGCTGATCTGCACGCCGGCGGGGAGGGTGACCGTGAAGGTGGCGTTGAGCATCATGCCGCCGGTCTGTGGCGCCTGGTACGTGTCGCAGGTGAGGTTTTCCAGCTCCACGTTGTTATCGATGAAGAACTGGCACAGCTCGTTGATGATGTCCGAACGGTAGACCGAGCTTACATACGCCACGTACGGCAAGGCCTGCGGGCGGCTTTCGAGGGTGGAACTGCGGACCACGTCGACCTGCAGGTCATGGCGCTTGGCCAGGCCAGGCAGCAGGCCTTCGAAGCGGGCCAGCGCATCCCAGTTGCCGGCCACCTGCAACACCAGCGCGCTGTATTCGCCGTGGCGGGTCAGCCGTGAGGTCACCACCGAGCAGCGGCTGTCGTGGCTGGCACGGCAAAGCACATTGGTCAGTTCCATGGGGTTGCGGCCCATGGCGCTGAGGACGAGAAATTGTTCGCGAACGGGTGGGGTGGACATGCAGCCTTCCTAAAGCGATGAGCGGTCGAGACAGGCGGGGTGCCGAACCCAGGGCCGGCGCCGTGGGCGAGCCACCAATGGCCGCCCGGCGGGGCGATCATGGCAAGGGCGCCCGCCCGTGTCGATCAAAGGATCAAGGGTAGCGAAAAGCGCCGCCCGTGGGAATGCTCGAAACCGAGCCGTCGCTTGTGCAAGGTCGGTGGCGCCAGTACCATTACCGCTCTCTTTTTCCGGCAGGAGCGGTTGCATGTACGCGGGCAGCATGGTGGCGTTGGTCACCCCGATGGATGCCAAGGGCGATCTCGACTGGGACGCTCTGAGCAAGCTGGTGGATTTCCACCTCGAAAACGGCACCGATGCCATCGTCGCCGTCGGCACCACCGGTGAATCGGCCACCCTCGACGTACAAGAGCACATCGAGGTCATCCGCCGGGTGGTGGACCAGGTCAACAAGCGCATCCCGGTCATCGCCGGCACGGGCGCCAACTCTACCCGCGAAGCGGTGGAGCTGACCACCAACGCCAAAAATGCCGGGGCCGATGCCTGCCTGCTGGTCACGCCGTACTACAACAAGCCGACCCAGGAAGGCCTGTTCCAGCACTTCAGCCACATCGCCAACGCCGTGGCCATCCCGCAGATCCTCTACAACGTGCCAGGTCGCACGGCGTGCGACATGCAGGCCGATACCGTGGCGCGGCTGTCCAAAGTGCCGAACATCATCGGCATCAAGGAAGCCACCGGGGACCTGCAGCGGGCCCGCGACATCCTCGACCGCATGAGCCAGGATTTCATCCTGCTGTCCGGCGACGATCCCACCGCCGTGGAACTGATCCTGCTGGGCGGCAAGGGCAATATCTCGGTAACCGCCAACGTGGCGCCGCGCCAGATGGCCGACCTCTGCGCCGCCGCCCTCAAGGGTGACGCCGCCACCGCCCGCGCGCTGAACGAACAACTGATGCCGCTGCACAAGAATCTCTTCCTCGAGGCCAACCCGATCCCGGTGAAGTTCGCGCTACACGAAATGGGCCTGATGGCCGAAGGCATCCGCCTGCCGCTCACCTGGTTGAGTGAACCCTGTCACGAGCCGCTGCGGCAGGCCCTGCGCCAGTCCGGCGTTCTGGTTTGAGTGAGGAAGTACAACGCATGAAGCGCTTGGCTGGTCTTTCCGCCCTTGCTGTCATTATCTCGAGTACCAGTGGCTGTGGTTGGCTCTGGGGTGAACACGGCTATTTCCGCGACCGTGGCAACGACTATCTCGAAGCCCGTCGCACCGCCCCGATGAACCTGCCGGAAGGCGTGGCCACCAGCAAGCGGCTCGACCCCCTGTTGCCGATCCCGCGCAACGTGGCGGACGACACCGCGCTCAACGATTACGACGTACCGCGCCCGCAGCCGCTGTCCGTGGCCTCGGAAGGCGGGGACTTCACCCTGCAGAAGAGCGCCGCCAGCCGCTGGATCCTGGCCCAGCGCCCACCGGCCGAAGCCTGGCCGCTGGCCCGTCAGTACTTCGAGGACAACGGCTTCCGCATCGATCAGGAAAGCGTGCAAACCGGCGAGTTCACCACCGCCTGGCAGTCGTTCGACAGCCTGAGCAGCGATCTCGGCCAACGCCTGCGCGGCGGCTCGGACGTGAGCGGCGACATTCGCCTTCAGGTTCGCGTAGAGCCAGGCGTGCAGCGCAACACCAGTGAAATCTATGTGGTAAGCGCCCAGCGGCCCGCCGGCAGCAGCGAGGACGTAGCCTTCCCCGCTCGCACCACCAGCGGCGTGGATGCCACCCTCGTGGACCAGATGCTCGCCAGCTTCACCCGCGGCGCCGAGAAGGGCGGTTCGGTTTCCCTGCTGGCCGCGCGCGATTTCGACGCGCCAAGCCAGGTCGCCATGACCGAAGACGGCAGCGGCAACCCGGTGCTCACCGTGGGCGCCGATCTGGATCGGGCCTGGTCGAGTGTGGGCCGCGCCCTTGAGCAGGGCGGGCAATGGCGTGTCGAGGACATCAACCGCAGCCTTGGCCTGTACTACATCAACCTGGCCGAGAAAGGCGGCCGTGCGGACGACAACAAGCCTGGCTTCTTCGGCCGGCTGTTCGGTCACGAGCCCACCAAGGAAGAGCTCGAAGCCCGCGCCGACCGCTATCAGGTTCGCCTGAGCAAGGTGGGCGAGGCCGTGCAGGTTACTGTCGAGAAGAACATCAACACCGTGGCCCCGGCGGACGTCGCCCGTCGCGTGTTGAGTGTGATTCAGGACAACCTGGGCTAACGTGCGCTTCGCCGTTCTCGGAAGCGGAAGCCAAGGGAATGGCACGCTCGTCTCCAGTGGCAATACGCTGGTGCTGGTGGACTGTGGCTTTTCGCTGCGCGAAACCGAGCGGCGCATGACGCTGCTCGGGGTTCACCCGGCGCAGCTGAAGGCCGTGCTGGTAACCCACGAACATGCCGACCACGTGCACGGGGTAGAGCTGCTGTCGCGGCGCTACAATGTGCCGGTATACCTCAGCGAAGGCACCCGCAGCGGCCTGCGCAAGCCGGTTGTCTCGGCCCGCGCGGTGCATTGTGGCGATGCGTTCGATATCGGCGACCTGCATGTGCGGGTGGTGGGTGTGGCGCACGATGCTCGCGAGCCCACGCAGTACGTGTTCAGTGACGGCAAGCGGCGCTTCGGGCTGCTTACCGACCTGGGCTCGTGGTGCCCGAAGGTGATGAACCATTACAGCGGCCTCGACGCGCTGATGATCGAGTCCAACCACTGCCGCGACCTGCTCGCTGGCGGCCCTTATCCCTACTACCTCAAGCAGCGGGTAGGCGGGGATCGCGGACATTTGAACAACCACCAGGCCGCGAACCTGGTGGCGGAATTGGGATGGCAAGGCTTGCAGCACCTCGTGCTCGCTCATCTCAGCCAGAAGAACAACCTGCCGGAACGCGCCAGGCAGTGCTTCGTCGACACGTTGGGGTGCGACTCGGCCTGGCTGCAGCTGGCGGATCAGGCATCGGGGCTGGACTGGCGCGCCATAGCCTAGTCAGCCCATTTACAGTTAGCGGAGCCCCTCATGGAAAAGCGCGAAGAACTCTACCGCGGCAAGGCCAAATCGGTTTACAAGACCGACGACGCCGACCGCCTGATCCTCCTGTTCCGCAACGACACGTCGGCCTTCGACGGCAAGCGCATCGAGCAGCTGGACCGCAAGGGCATGGTGAACAACAAGTTCAACGCCTTCATCATGCAAAAGCTGGAAGAAGCCGGCGTGCCTACCCAGTTCGACTGCCTGCTGGGCGATAACGAATGCCTGGTGAAAAAGCTCGACATGATCCCGGTGGAGTGTGTGGTGCGTAACTACGCCGCCGGCAGCCTGGTCAAGCGCCTGGGCGTGGAGGAGGGCAAGCAGCTGGTGCCGTCCACCTTCGAGCTGTTCCTGAAGAACGACGCCATGGGCGACCCGTTCATCAACGAATCCCACGTGGTCGCGTTTGGCTGGGGCACCGCCGAGCAGCTGGCAACCATGAAGCAGCTGTCGCTCAAGGTGAACGAAGTGCTGAGCAAGCTCTTCGATGACGCCGGCCTGCTGCTGGTGGACTTCAAGCTGGAATTCGGCGTATTCCACGGCCAGATCGTGCTGGGCGACGAATTCAGCCCGGACGGCTGCCGCCTGTGGGACAAGGAAACCCGCAAGAAGATGGACAAGGACCGCTTCCGCCAAGGCTTGGGTGATGTGATCGAAGCCTACGAAGAAGTCGCCAAACGCCTGGGCGTGCCGCTGTAAGCGCAGCGCTCACGCAAGCACCTGATAGCACGCGGTTTTTTTTGCGTCAGGGGCTTCGCCTTCGGCGAAACTGCTGCTATCATGCGCGCCACTGGAGAGATGCCGGAGTGGTCGAACGGGACGGATTCGAAATCCGTTGTACTGGCAACAGTACCTAGGGTTCAAATCCCTATCTCTCCGCCATACATGATCAAGCCCCGTAGCTCATTGAGTTACGGGGCTTTTTCTTTTCTGGTTTGATCACTCGGCGCCTTGTGGTTGCCGCAGTGGTTGTAGACCTTCACCCGCCGTGTTACCTGCCTCGTTCCCTCGGTTTGAACTACCTGGGATTGCTCGTACAAGCATCAGCGACGCACCGTAGCAGGAGCGGGTGGTCATAGGCTCGCAGTTGCCCAGTGCCAAGCGGGCCTCCCACTCGACCATTCAGCGCCTTCCCCTTGGCGATCATCCTCAAGCCTGCCTTATACTGTACGCATAACCAGTATCAGAGCATTCTGCCATGGATGACCAGTCAACGCCTCCATCAGCCCCAGCCCACGATCGGTTCGCCCTCGGCGTGCCGTCCCTGCTCGAAACCTGGAAGCATCAGTGTACGTTGCTGGGCCATGAGCTGGATGAAACCAACCGGGAGCTGGTGGCTTGTCGCAAGCGCATCGCCAGGCTGGTGAAGATGCATGATTCCGACCAGCAGCGGATCGCCAATCAGCAGGCCAGGATTCTCCAGTTGGAAGCCGAGCAGAAGGTACTCAGGGAGAAGCTCATCGCGTTCACCGCCAAGGAGGCGTCGGGGAGGTCAGCGGCCATTTTCAAGAATGCATACACCGGGCAGCCATAAGGCTCAGCGAGAAACGTGAATGCCGAGGCCCTCGCATCCAGGGGCCAGGCCTTCCCGAAGCGTTAACGCCGGTATCTCATAGTCCCCGCCATTCTGCCGGCGGAACGGGATAGGCGGGTCGCTCCAGAGCCCATCGAGCCGTTGCTCCAATGCCGAGCACGCCGCGATGAAGGCCTGATCGTCGACCTTGCTGGTGCGGTAGATCACAAACGGCGGCAACACTTCGAAGCCCGGATAAAACAGGATGCCGTGCTGGATGGGAAAGAGGATGTCATCCAGCGCGCCATTGATGCCCCTGGGGCTGTAGTGTGACGCCCAGCCGCCGGTAGTCACCATCAACATCGCACGCTTGCCCACCAGGGTGCCTTCGCCGTATCGGTCGCCCCAATGGCTATCGGAATGTTCGCCTACACCGTAGGCGAAGCCATAGGCATACACCCGTTCGACCCAGCCTTTGAGTATCGCTGGCAGGCCGAACCACCACAGTGGGAACTGCAAGATAACCGCGTCGGCCCACTTCAGTTTTTCCTGCTCCAGCGCGATGTCCGCGCGTTGAGTGCCTTGGGCGAAGGCATCGCGGGAATCTTCCGAAGGGTAGAAACGGGCGCCCGGCGCGTGGGCGGTATTGTCGTTGGCATCCAACGCCGCCTTCCAATTCATTGCATATAGATCCGACACCTGCACGCTATGGCCTTTCTCTCCCAGATACTGCACCGCATGGTCTTTCAACGCTCCATTCAAAGA
>Ga0265797_10000717_pt1 | contig 60502 bp, 53 predicted proteins | sample P2T30metagenome_FD_192433 | JGI IMG/M metagenome (GOLD analysis project Ga0265797, IMG submission 192433) | Plant litter microbial communities from East Loma Ridge, Irvine, California - P2 T30 | ecosystem: Environmental > Terrestrial > Plant litter > Unclassified | place: USA: California... | reverse complement strand
TCGAATGATCTGGGCCCTGCGCCGCAGATGGTAGGAGCGGCCGCGGAAGATACAATCAAAGGCGATGTGGCGGTGCGAAATAACTCAGGCGAGTTGATTGTCGAAGATGGTAAGCCTGTGGCACCTGATCAATTCGAGCCGAAATACGAGACTGGGAAATACGAACTTTGGGCGTATTACTCATATTACATCGGAAATAATGTAAGTAAGCAATGACTGGAAATTGGTTGCTGTCAGTTGCTCACTTAGTCAACGTAGGGTTTGCACTTGTTCAACTTTGCTCCAACTGCTTCCCAAAATCTTCTTGCACAACACGCTGCCAAGATTGGCGGTCCAGACAACGAGATCGTCTACTTTGCTGGCTCGAACCGGACCACCAACTCTATCATCCTGCTCTGCAACGGAATCTCTTTCGCCATCCAGATTGCCATCCTGCTACTCATAGGAGCTTACGCGGACTTTGGATCCTTCCGACCCAACATCTTGATTGTACTGAGCTTGATCGCATTCGGCATTGGATTCGGCTGGCTCGGAGTGCACGAAGAAGACCAATGGCAGACCGGCTTAGGGCTGTACATCGTTGGTCTGATCGCCTACCAGCTATGCTTGACGTACTGGACTGCTGCTTTCCCGGGACTCGCACGAAACACGAGGGAGCTGCGGGAGCAGGCGCGGAAGTACGAGGATGGCGAGGTGACGAGAGAGGAGTACGAATTTACGGATTCCATGAAGAGGAATGAGATCTCAAACCAGGCCTTTTACATCCAGTCTTTGGGCGAGATAGTAATCCTGGCGGTGATCGTAGGAATCATGTTCGGTCTGCGGGTCAACGAAAGCGAAGAGAGAAACAATTGGGGACTCAGTGTCTTGATCGCTTTCGCCACTGGTGTCTGGCTGCTGCTGGCTATACCTTGGTTCGCGCTGGAAAAAAGGCGACCTGGCCAGGATCCAGGGATGAACATTGTGATTGCAGGATTCTGGCAATTGTACAGGGCGGTCACCCAGATCTGGCAACTCAAGCAGAGCTTTTTCTACTTGATCGGTGAGTTTGGCAGTCTGGAAAAAATTCTTTCCAATAAGCGTAGCTAACAATGCTTCCAGGCTACTTTCTCCTTGGCGACTCTTTGAACACAACTGTCACAGTGATTGGAACTCTCCAGAATTCCATCGTGGCCTACAACACTCTTGACCTCACTTACCTCCTCATCGTTGGAATCGCCGCCCAAGCCGTGGGAATCTTCGGCTTCTGGCACATTCAGAAACGCTACCGCCTCTCTACCAAGACAATGTTCAACGCCGTGGCCATTGGCATCATCCTACTAGACGCCTGGGGAATGGTCGGGATCTGGACGCAGAAATTCGGCTTCCACAATGTCTGGGAAGGTAAGAAAACACTACCCCCGTTCTTGCCAACACACAAGACAAAATCACCAACAGAAACTAACTTCATCCATAACAGTCTGGGCCTACCAAGCCTTCTATGGTCTCTTCGTCTGTCCCTGGTACAGCTACAGCCAAATCATGATCTCCGAAGTGACTCCCCGCGGCAAAGAGTTCCTCTTCTTCAGCCTGTTCAGCATCATCGGCAAAGCCTCGTCTTTCATCGGCCCGCTCGTCTCTTCGGCTATCATCGATGCCAGCGCTTCCAAGAACAACAGCACGCCTTTCTACTTCCTCTTTGCTCTGAGTCTGGCGAGCTTCTTGTTCTTGCTGTTTTTTGTTGATCTGGGCAAGAGTCGCGTTGAGCAGGAGGAGTTCTTGGAGAGGGAACGGGAGGCGAAGAAGAGGATTGCCGGTGGAAGCGACGGCGGGGATGGGGAGAGTGGAATTGGAAGGGGGTTGTAATTTACTGTTCTTGGAATTTCGCTACTCTTGGGATCGTGTGTATTTGTCGACTCTAACTTGTGCCTCGCCTACAACTTGGTCTCGTTTGAGAGGAGATCCAAGATATCAGATGCTATCCTTGTTTTAATCCCCGGCCGCCCTCTGCGGGTCCCAGATCTGCACATCCCCCAAGCAACCGTTCTCCGAGCATACTGTACAGCACGAGTGGGAGCCCTCGCTTGCACTAGACCATGCTTCCCAGCGTCTTCCCGGTCCAGAAACGCCCTCACCACAGCCGAAGCCCTGTTGAGAATCTTGCCGTCATGGCCAAAGTACTCCCCCAGTTTTCCTGCCTTGTCCCCGCGTGCGACGATTTCGAAAATGGAAGCCACCACATAGGGCAAACGAGCCTCGTCGTCGAAATTAGGATCATCGAACGCTCCGACCAGATCGTCATGGAAGGCTGTTCTGACCTGGCGGAGAAGCGTGATGCCGCGTTCGTGGACGCCGAAGTAGTCGAACAGGAGGTGCAGTTCCTCCGCCGCGACACCCTCACGCACACACGTCAAAAGCTGGACAGGTGAAAGCTCTTGTTGTGAGTCCATCTCGCGCATAAGCTGATCGATGTCGACGAGAGGTGGGGAAGTGCGTTGTGCTTTCCTCGCGACGGACATCATTGCGTTTATGTTGCCTCTGTTCAAGATTGCGTGCTTGTCTCCGACGGAGCGAGGCTGGAAGATGTCTCTGACCGGCGACGTTGACGTGAGGCCTTTGGGACCTTTCTTGGACGGGATCAACTCCTGCTTACCTCCCTGTCGACGGTTCGGGGCGAAGTTCTGGGCGCTGGCGTCGAACATCAGCAGGATGCATTTGTGGTAGTCTTGTGGAGTCGTGGGCGCGGCGCCGACGAAAATACGCTGTGGCGTGTGAAGCTGGTAAAGGTATTCTGCATCTTCCCACTGGCGATCCAGCCCTCCGCTTTGCTGACATGCATTGTAGAGGTGGATAGGATAGATTGCGGAGCCCCATGTTCCGACCAGAGACTGTCCGCTTACTTGAAGCAACATGTTCAGGTTCAAGGTGAGGAGGCCACAGAGGGTAGGGTTTCTTTTGAAGAATAGGGAGGGTTCGGGTTGCAAGTGGGCTGGCGTTCTGACGTTGAGTTTCTCGATGAGTTCCTGAGCAAAGCTCCTCATTTGGCGCAAGCTATCGTCTCTGCGAGCCGGCCAGTTCTCGAACGGTTCGTTCTTGGACGAGAATTTGAACCAGCGATCGATGATCGAGACACAACGTCTGAGGGTCGCCTGGAGCTCCTCGAAAGGACGAATATGGCCGACACGCAGGACTTCGTGGACACCGAGGAATAGTTTCGTCGCAAAGATGGCGTACATAGGACAGCATTTGATCCCATTGTTCGTCTCCATCATGATTTGAAGTCCAGAGGTCATCTCATCCTGAGTCGGTAAACCCCAACCACTGCGGGAGTACATTGTCATTGCAGGCAAGTATTCCAACAGCAGCGTCTTGTCTTGTTCATGCTGTCCCTCTGCGGTTTTCTTCGTCCACTTCTGATTGGCATTAGAGTCTCCAACTTGTGGGTCGTAGATTGCGACTGGCTTTGTAGATGGATTTGCTGCAGAGTGGCTGAGTATGCTTTCGACGGGCATTGCGAGGTACTGAGCGACTCCAGTCGGAACAGTGCCCGTCTTCTCACCCTCAACCATGGATTCCTGTTCGACGAACATAGAGCAGATGTCCTAATATGTCTTTTGGCCGCCGAGGGAACGAATAAGATCCTCGCTGCTCCGCTTGATGATACCGTAAGCTGTGTCGGTGGTCACAGAGGCTGCCATGAGGTCCACACTCCCATCTCGGTAGTGTTTTCATGTCTCTTTGACCATTCTTTCGATCCCCTCGTAGTCCTTCAAGAAGCCCAGAATGGCCAGTAGAGAATCGTTCGCGGAAGAGTCCTCGATTTCGTACTCTTGGGTTGGTGGCGCTTTGGCCTTCTTCTTGGAGCTTGAGGGCTTGACATCGTCCGGATCAGGCAAAGGCTCTTCAACATGGAGTGCCTCAAAGGTGTTGGATAGTTTGGTTTCGGCTGACCTTTGGCTTTCGTTGCCGGAAATCGAGGATTGTGATGTTACTAGTACTTCCAATATTTGCTCCAGGATCGAGATGAAGTGCCGATGAGAAGCACTGCAAGCATCGTTACTGGATCCGCCGGTCAGATTGGCGAGGGTAGCTCCAGCCTCTGTACGGAGCGCGATGACAGTCTTGAGTGTCCTGAGGATTTCATGTGGTACTGCAATCTTGGGATTCTTGGACTCAGTGATGGCCTGAGCCAGCTGCACGAACTTCCCAAGGGGTATCTGGTGTTTGTCGGTTGTCGAGGATGTGATGGCGACGCCGCAGAGCTTAGCGGTCTGGACGAGCCATGTCGTAAGTCGCTTGGTGCCGGTCTTGTAGGTCAGGTGTGTATTTAGGTAGCTCCCTTGAGCCATGATATTGGAATTTGAGGAATTTTGTCATATAGTGGTGTGGTGGTTCTGGTGTCAATATTGCAACCTCTGTGGGTGGGTAAAACCTCTTTTATGTCATGACCGATCCTTGTGGTGCACGTTTGCTGCTGTGTAACAACACAACCTGAGAGTGAAGTCTGAAGGATTACTGCGTGAATGGCAAGACTTTGGAGTTAGTGTTGCAGTTAAGACGTATGACTACATCATCATCATTTCCTTGGTGATCGCTTCAATTTACTTGTTCATTTTTCCGCCAGCCAAACTCTTTGCCTTAGTTTCAACTTCTACTGCCTGGCGAAACACGGTCTCAACAGATGGAACAGCCCACCGTTTGCGGAGACCAGAATCGCAAGGATTCGATGAGCGGAATGCATAAAATGCAAAAGCATCATGGCCCAAGACTCCATCGCTGTTGTAATCCGGGCTGTTTACCGCCATTTTCTCGGGAGCCCACCACTGAGAGCGTCTTCTGGCGGCCTTCTGGAACTGAGAGCATCTTTTTCGCCACACTTCCTAGGCCTGCTGGTATGTCCTCTCGGGAGCTTGTCCTGCCCCCGCGATGAGTGTGACAATACAGCGAGAATTGCATCGCCGGTAGTGTAGAAGCAACTCCAATGTCTGGGCTGGACATGTGTACCTCCAGAAGTTTTAAAGCCATTGGCAGACCATCGGTACCTTCCACTGGGAGTTCGAACGGATCGGATTGCGTCGGACGCGTGTTGATCGTGGAATGCGTCTCGGAAGTGCGGTATAGTAGTACATGGCAGTTTGACTCCCTGGGCCGGCCTTCCAGATTCAAAGCACGAGGCGCGAGGTCAGCGAACTGGCGCCTGTCAGGTCCGGATAGCGAAGTTTTCAAGAGCAGGTTTACATGCCCTAGCTGGCCCTGCAGTAGATCAGACAATGTGTATGTAGGAGGAGTCGATCAACAAGGATCACGTCGATGCTGCGGAGAAGGATAGTGTGGGTCGTGACGCAGCGGATCTCTGAGCCGTCCCGCCACCACCCCAGCAGCGATCCTCCTTTTTTGAGTTGCTGGACTTGACTGTATTTTCCCAAAGCGTCACTTCCATCTCGACCGGATCCACCTCATGTCATCAAGTCTCCGAATTTACAACGCGACTACTGCACCTCTGAGCTCTCCCCGCCCGTCGACGACTCAAGACTAGGAGATATTCCTGCATGCACAAGATCATCGCCGTCTCTGCCGCGTCGTTCAGTCTAGTCTACGCCCCCAAGACCGGGCCGGAACTCCACTGCTCGTAACGAACCTGTGGCTCACAGCCAGAGACACCGCGCCAGCCGCAAAGAACGAGCTCGTGGCTTCGAGAATCATAGCAGGCGACGGTGTTCAGTTGTTGACATGCTCTCCGGTCGGATACACTCGTGGGTAACATTCTCACGTAGATTAAACACTATCCGCGTCGATCAGCTACCTGCGTTGCGTTCTCGCCAATGCAATGTGCATCACACCAATGCGGTATGAGATCTCACCAGCTCCAGCGCAAGCCGCAGACCTAGCTCGAGCTACGCCACTTCACACGCCTCCTCATCTGTATACTGCACATGCGAACCCTCTCCGATACTTGAATCCCTTCTTTGCACTAATGCAAGCATTGCACCCCGGCGACTCCGTTTTGCTGTATCCTGCCTAAACGTCATTTCCAGATCCGCCGCAATGGGTCCAATGGCCAGCAAAAACCCTCCCTCGGTATCGCGGGGCCTACACGTTAATGCAAGGCTAGGATATGCTATTGAACTGGTGGAAGATCTGAGCTCCAACATGACGAAGCTGTACCCATTCGTCTAGCTCACACGATGGCAAGTCTGGGAGCATATAACATCCTGCCTCTCCGGGCCTCTCTTGCTTGAGTCTCCATACCCGTTCAATTCTTTCCATACTACCAAAATGGTTCAAAGTGATATTGATCAAAGCCGCGTCACAGCCGGCCTCTTCGGAGCTGGCATGGACGTCACCCCAGAGAAGCTTACTATGCTGAACATCAAGGCCCACGACCATGAGCACGACACCCGTTCCGAAGTGGGAGGCATCTCTCAGTTCCCTCGCCATGCTGGTCTTCGCAACTCCAATGCAAGGAGGACATCTGGTGCTCACAGCGTTGTTGGAGGTGGCTCAAAGCTGGCGTCTCGCTCCCGCATGTTGACCACCAGTGGTTCGCGCAGGCAGAGCTCTTACTTGGCAAACCACCGAAGCAGGATGTCCGCAGACCTGACTTCCCAGGCCGAGTCCAAATTCACTTCGCTCATGGAGGTGATGACCTCCGCCACTAGGGAGGCATCGTCTTTCAAGGAGTTCTGGCTGCAGCTGATGGCCGACCGCGAGTCGTGGGACCGCGAGCGCGAGGAGCTCATGCTTCGCATTGATGAGTACGAGGAGTCCGAGAGACTCAGACTCGACGAGCATGACGACAGAGACAATGAGCTCCGCAGCGCCAAGGATGAACATGACAGGCTTCTTGCCATCATCGCTATCCGCAACAACACTAGCAATGACCACGAGAAGACAATCATTGAGCGTGACCACGAGTTGGTAAGTCATGATGAGACGTATCTTGCAACAAGCACCGACTAACGACATCGTACAGGATCGTGTTCGCAAGGACTACACAAGTCTGCAGTCAAAGCTTTCGAGCTTGCAGCTCCACCACGACACTCGCCTCGCCGAACTCGAAGCAAAGAACACTCAGATCCACGACGCCCACGCTGAGCGTGACAATGCTCTCCGCGACGTCGAGAGGCTTCGTAGCGACTTCCGCAATGTGACCAGAGAGCTCGGAGATTACAAGAGTAGGAACACCGACCTCACTAGCCTTCTCGATGCCAGGACCAAGGAGATCACCCACTCCAACGAGCGCATCCGCGTATTCGAGCACGAGAGTGCCGAGTTCCTCTACGAGAAGGGTCGCCTCGAAGACGAGCTCAAGCGTGCCAACGCCAGACACGGCGATGCTATCAGGGATCTCGAGCAGTGGACCGACAAGTACAATACTCTCCAGCGTGACACTAACAACCTGCGTTCCACACTTCACACCACTGAGCTGGAGCGTGATGAACACGTCACCACTCTCGACCGCCTACGCATTGAAATCAAGGACAAGAACACTCGCATCGGTATTCACGAGGCTCATGTTGCAGACTTGAACTCTCGTCTGCAGAAGAGCCAGCGTGACGCCACTACTGCCGACGAGAAGGTCAGCCACATCACCATCGAGCTGCAGACCACCAAGACTCGTAAGCAATATGAATTGTCCACTTACCGCCCCATCACCAGCTAACACAATGATTCTAGAACTCGACGACAAGATTGACCAACTCCGCCACGCCAACGCCGAACGTGACAACCTCAAGGACGACATCGACGTCGAGCGCCGCAAGGTCGCCGATGCCCAGCGTCAAATCACCACTCTGCAAGAACAGATTCACCGACACGACATCGCCGCTTCCGAACTCCGCGCTGAGACACTTCGCCTCAAGGAAACCATCACCGAGACTGAGCGTTCGCGCGATGATGCCCGCTCCTCTCACGGCCCTCTGGAGCGTGAGATTGTCACTCTTAAGGAGAAGCTCGCCGCCGCCCTGGCCCACCATGAGCACGTGAACAACGAGCGTGATGCAGCCCGCCAGCAGCTCGAGAACTACCAGACTGAGTACGAGGAGACAATGGAGACATTCGACCAGATGGGTAATGTAAGTCGCCTTTACCATTCCTTCCCCGTTTCTCACCCTTCCTCTCTCCCCAAATTCAGCCAGCATCCTAACACAAGATTCAGGAATCCGCCGAATACAAGATCGAGATCGAGTCACTTACCGCCGCCCTGAACAACGCCCGCGAGTTGCGCGACCACGCTGTTACAGCCCGCAACGAAGCTGACCGCAACCGTGACCACTACGTCGCCCTATTCGACAAGAAGTGCCGCGAGCTCGAGACCTTCCGCGAAGAGCGCGACGCCCAGCTGCGAGCCCTCCAGGCCTCCTCCGAGGCCCACGCTGCATCCGGCGGCGGAGCTTCGACTCGCTACACCAAGACTGTGAAGAGCAGTGGCGGCGGTGGCTTCAGCAGCAGCAGTGGGCACAGACAGGCGAGTGGTGCTCACTCGCACGGTCATGGCCACGAGCATGGACACAGCAATGGGCAGCATGCTCACGGCCACAGCCACGGTCAGAGCAATGCTGAGGAGGCTACTGCCAACGAGGAGCTGTGAGGGATGGACGTGATCGAGATGTGGATATCCGGCTATTCTGGAGGGACATACTAACTTGCACTCCACGCAAAACACATGTTTCCTTTTGTCTCACGCTCGCTTCATGGCCTACATAGCGTTAATGAAGTTCAAACTCCCAACATCTCTCGAAGCTCTCGTCGGCACTCTCTTGATATCCTCGGAAGATGCATCATTGTTTCCACTTTATCGGATGGAAGAGTAACGCACCTGGCTCTTCCTTTCAGGCTGCAAGTCAAGAGCATGTTTCACTTGCCTGCTTACATAGATGGGTTGATGTAATCATTGCAGATATGGTGATTCCAGCATTCAGGGTTAGGGTTGGGGTTTGCTGGCGCAACGCAAGATCGACTACTATTATGTTGCTTGGAACTGGAACACTCAGAGACATACATGGAGGTAAGAACATGATGCGCTTGGAAGAAATGGCGGCTTTGACATTTGGTTAGCCATGCTGCAGACTGTAATGCGGCTGAGCCTCGGCGCGATGACTGCACCTTTACTCAACACAAATACCTACATGCACACTGCATATCATCCTGGACAGCGACATTCCAAATACGAAGATACCGTGTGAGAACCTTCTAATTGACCAGAGGGTCTCGGAACCAACACCAGGAAGTGTCTTCGTTGTATACACGAACATGGCCAACAGTGTCAATGACGGCTATTTCGACTTGGGCTCATTCCACCGCAAAGTCTCCACCAACAACTCGACCGCCCAACTATGGTTCGATCGTGGGATGGTGTGGTCTTATGGCTTCAACCGCCCCGAGGCACTCTCATGCTTCGAGCAAGTCATTGCTGCAGATCCGAGATGCGCCATGGGCTACTGGGGCATTGCCTACGCCGCGGGTGCTTACTACAACAAACCATGGGAGCTTTACCCTAAGGACGACCTGCAGAGCTCTACCCAACGAGCGTACAAGGCCGTACGACAGGCTATCGAATTCGCCGTTGATGCAAGTCCCGAAGAACAAGCTCTGGTGGCCGCCCTCGCTGCACGGCACCCACAAGCAGAACCATCAGAAGACTTGTCCAAGTGGGATCATCAATACGCCAGCAGCATGAAGGGCGCGTATGAGAAGTTCGGCAAAGACCTAGATGTCGCTACGCTGTATGCCGAGAGCCTGATGAACTTGACTCCGTGGAGGTTATGGGACCCTTATACCGGCAAACCCACACCAGGTTCACACGCAAAAGACGCCGAGAAGACTCTTGATCGGGCGTTCACTCTGGACGGAGCTTGGGACCACCCTGGTCTGCTGCACTTGTACATCCACATGATCGAAATGACCCGTTCACCGGAGAAAGGACTGAAAGCAGCTGATCGCCTGCGTTTCTTGGTCCCCGAAGCAGGCCATCTCACGCATATGCCTTCGCACCTCGATGTCCTTGTTGGAGACTACCGTAATGCCATCGAAGCCAACGCCCGAGCAATTGTGGCCGACGACAAGTACCTGGAGAAAGTCGGCTTCATGAACACGTACACGTTGTACCGTGTACACGACATGCATTCGCTCATCTACGCGGCGATGCTATGCGGGAAGTCCGAAGTCGCTCTCGAGTATACCACCAGACTAGAAGCTTCAATTCCGGAGAGTCTACTCAGCCTGAAGTCACCTCCAATGGCCGAATGGCTCGAATCGTTCCTAAGCGTTCGAGCCCACGTGCTCATCCGCTTCGGCCGATGGGAAGAGATCCTCGCCTTGGAGATCCCCCAAGACACAGAACTATACTGCGTCACCACCGCAACTCTGCACTACGCAAAAGGCGTCGCATACGCAGCAACGAGCAGGGTACCTGAAGCAATCAAAGAGCAAATGCTCTTCAAAGAAACCCAAGCCAAAGTCCCAGACTCAAGATACGACTACCCGAACAAATGCGTCGACGAGCTCAAAGTCGCAGAAGCCATGCTCGCAGGCGAAATCGAGTACCGCAAAGGGAACTACGACACGGCGTTCAAGCACCTCCGACAATCGATCCACTACGACGATAACCTGGTCTACAGCGAGCCGTGGGGTTGGATGCAACCGACCCGCCACGCATACGCGGCTCTTCTACTTGAGCAAGGCCGTGTGGAAGAAGCTGCGGAAGCGTACGGCGCGGATCTGGGGTTCGATGATTCGCTCCCTCGAGGGCATCAGCATCCGAACAATATCTGGGCGCTGAAGGGGATGCATGAGTGTTTGGTGAGGTTGGGGAGGTTGAGGGAGGCGAAGATGTTGGAATTGCCGCTTAAGCAGGCGCAGGCGATCGCTGATATCGACGTTGTTTCTTCATGCTACTGCAGAAGGGACGACGTGGCTGCTTCATCTGTGTGCGTCAAGGCTACGGCGGGGGTGAATGGCAGCTGTAAGATCTGAGCGAGAGAGGGCTTACATGGCGTCAAATCTCGATCAAATGAGAAATGGCATGCGCAGTGCGTATGGCTTGAGGCTGTCGCATTCGTGATGAGGTAGATGCTGTCTCATGGCAGATTATTTTTTGAGGTACCGAACCTCATATTCGGTATATCTACATGTAAGAAAAACCCGATTGGAGTCCCTCTTCATCCTTCAGCCAAGGTCATACGCGAACTTGGACCATGAGCGTATCTTCGCCCCATATTTATAAAGAAACACCGTCGCCGGCACAAGCGCAAGACACAGGAATGCAAGAACGCTGGTAGCCCATTGCGTTCCCAGGTCGCGGTACATGAAGGGAGCAAACAAAGGAAAGACTGCGGCGACAAGGCTGCGGACGAAGGTGTTTGCCGCCAGGGCGGAGTTGGCTTCGAAGAGGTAGACGTCGACGAGGTAGACGACGGCGGGCATGAAGACCATGATGATCTGATTGGGAGGGTCAGCAAAATTCTCGTGTAAGCAAAGAGATGGAATGAACTTACGCCGCAACCGATGAGGACACCGCTGATGATTTGAGGCCAGGGCGAAATGCTGGGCTGGGATGTCCAGGCGAACCAGAAGAGACCTACGACGAGGATGACGCCGCCCACCATCATAGGAGGGAGTCGTTCTTCGGGAATGACTTTCTTTGCTTTGACGAACTTGGGCATAAATATGGCTTTGGTCTCCCACGCCAGGCTGATGCAAGCAATGAGCACACCGATGAAGATGGCGAAGAATGGCAGTGAAGAAATACCAAAGTCCATGCCACGATCTCCCTCGAAGCTGAATGGGTACGCGAAGAAGATCAGGTACAAGATTCCATACACCAAGCTGATGTAGATCGTCATGACAATCAGGATCGGCTCTCGGATGATCATCTGCGCAGGCTTCAAGCCGTACTTGCGCATCAGGTAGCCGAATTGGACGGGGTCCTCGTCGAGCTTGGTGTGTAGGGCCCAGTTGCGCGTCTCCATCCGCAGGCGGGCGGCTTTCTTCTTGAGAATCACGGCGGGGAAGGTCTCCTTGAGTGTGAATAATGCGATGGTGAAGAAAAATGCCTCCATGATCATGGTGAACCATGCTGTCCAGTGCCATCCCAGGTGCTTGTTCTTAACTGTAAATTCCCCTACGACTGGGCCAAGAGCTGGCCCAGCAAAGACTGCCGCTGCGTAGGCCATGGTTGCCATTGCTCGTTCGACGGGGTCGAAAAGATCGACTGCCATTCCGGGGACGATGGCCAGGGCGGCACTTCCGAACGCGCCGCCGAAAAAGCGGCACACGAAGATGGTTTGAAGGTTGGTGGCTACTCCGATTGGGATCTGGAAGATGATGAATCCAAACACACCAATCATGAGAGGGGTTCGACGTCCATATAGCTCAGATGCAGGTCCGAAGACGAGCGGGCCCACCGCGAAGCCGACCACGTAGAGCGTGACTCCAAGGATCATGACTTCCTGGCTGACACCGAACTGCTCGGCTGTGACTACGGTGGCTGTTGAGAACACGGAGCTGGCGAACGAGACGACAAAGGTCATGAACGCCAGGATCATGATCAAATACCATCGGTACTTTCTGCTCCAGTTCTGAGGGTTTAGGGGGTCGTTGGGTCCGTCCCAGTCGACTAGGTCGTTTCGCTCCTCGCTTGGCTGCGATATGGGTGCAGTTGCGTTTGCTGAAGTCGGAAGTTCGTCTTGGGCCTCATCCTTCTCGCCAGGTGTCGCGGTCCCATCGTCTGTCTTGAACGATCTGGTTTGGCTGTTGCGGCGAGTGTAATTTGAAGGTACCGCTGGCACGTCGGGGATGTCGGAGTGGCGTTTGTTCTGGGAGACGTCTGTCGTGGAAGCATTGCTGTACCGGACGGAGTTGACGACTGTAGGTGTTTCCGAGATGCGGTAGCTTGTGAAGTTGGCCTCCACATCGTGGTCTGGCTCTGTGAGTTGTGACATGACTGCCAAGAAGGATGATCATAGAGACTGAAGAGAAGAAACGTTACTCTTGTAGCCAGGCCTTGGACTATGATATGGGAAAAGATCTGAGAGAGACATTGGACAGTGCGTCACGGGTTGGTGGTGCCATGCCGTTGATCATTTCTCAATACTGCTTGCACAGTCCTCACAACGATGTTTTCCCTACCGCAGTGATGCACGCTTTGGTGGGTCGCGCTCCTCACGTTAGATGGTGCCGTCGGCATATCAGGGTAGTGATGGAGATCTCATCGAGACACCAGACTGACGGGACTCGCACTAACGATGTGCACTGCTTGTTTGTAGATAGCGCAGACCCGCTATGACATGAAAAGTATCCACAGAGTGAGTCGGCCTCTATCAGTCGCAGAGACGGTTGGCCCTCGAACCGTTGTTGAGCATGTGAAGGGGAAGAGTGGTTGAGTCAGTCGTTGAAAGTCCGTGAAATTATGACGATCACGACTGCCGGCTGGGAACATGTCCCTGAGCTCTGCCTTTCGGGAATCTGGCGGTAGCACGGGTGATCGACCGGGGCAACAGTCGGGCCAATTGAAAATCCTTTGATTCTTTTCCCTTATCTCGAAACAGAAGTCGCACAGCTTCGAGGACGCCTCAGCCGTTCAATTAAGGTTGTCTTCTTTTTTGTACAGTAACGTTAAACGTCATCCGTTGTTCTTGTTGAGGTTTTCGTCAATGACCCGTTAGCCAGTCAGTCGGTGAATCTGAGATATCTATCTTGTCTGCGCCCGCCCACCGGACATTTAGAATGTGTCTTGACACCCACCACCGACTTCTGCGGGCCAAATTTGCTTTGCTCGTTTTTCATTTGCTCGTTACTACGGATACCCGCTGCATACACTCAGGATCTTTGTGCGCATGCGAGTAGAGAGGCGGCATTGACCAGACTCTTTGATCGATTGTTGTCGTCGACACAAGGGCGGGTGACTCATCATCTCCAAGATGAATCAGCATCGGGACATCAGCGTCCTAGTGGCGCCGTGAGTACACCTCGAACCTGTGTCAAGCGAGCATAGTCGTCGGGGAAGAACGGAATATCTCGTTGCTTGGCCTGGCTGTGTAGCGTCTGGTGACCTGTATCCTTGGCGTGTGACACGAACTCACCCTTGACTTGATTGAACAACGACAAGGCCAAGAAGCTTGAAGCCTTGCTTTCCAGGGCTTATATGGTCATCGTGCTCGTTGATCTGTGGCAGAGTTGATCAAATACGAGCCAGCCAGCCTCGGTATCGTACAATTCAAGACGCCATTCTACCTTTGCTAGGGAGAGCGGATCCACTCGGGCCGCCTCTCCGATACTTTTACGCACGTTACAGATGGGCCTACATAATGAACGCGGCGACAATCGGTTGTTCGCGTCAAATATATACAGACTGAGATCCGTTGGAATTCATCACAGAGATACATCATCACCAATTCGCAAGCATGGCTAGCATCAATGAACACGTTGACAAGATCGCTGTCAAGGGCGACTCCCGCATCCGCCGTGAAACCGCCAGCATCAATGGCAAGACCTATGGTGGGTGACACCATTGATATCGCTGGCAAGACACACGCTGATAGCCGATGTGTAGGTTATCTGGTCGCTGAACCTGAAGGCGGATTCACTCGCACGCTCTTCTTGGTACGATACACACCACTTCATGAAGAATACCTGGTTGTGACTGATATCTTGAACAGATCCATGGCTTTCCCGACATCTCGATGGCCTGGAGGTATCAGATCCCTCAGTTCCTCAAGCTGGGCTTCCGGGTTGTCGCTCCGGACTGCATTGGCTACGGCCGCTCCGTACGTGGTTCATTCAATGTAAAATCTCCAGAACCCAGCAACTTACTCAACAGGACGCCCCAACCGACTCGATCGTGCCATACACGTTCAAGTCACACGCCGATGACTTTCACGAGCTCTGCAAATCCCTGGGATGTGAGAACGTCGTCGTTGGCGCTCACGACTGGTGCGTAGCGACAATCAAGCCAACTCACAATCGGCTTTTGCCCCAGAATGCTGACAACAAGTAGGGGCTGCATGATCGCATACCGCTTCGCCTTGACGTACCCGTCCTTCGTCACTCATGTATTCACCTGCGCCGTCCCTTACTTCGCTACCATGGAGAACTTCATCCCGACAGATGTGCTTGTGAACTTCTTGCCCACTCTGGGCTACCAGCTGCAGTTCGGCAGCAAGGAGGGAATCATCGAGTCTGTCACCAAAGACAAAACTGGCATCCGCAACTTCCTCAACGCTCTGTACGGCGGCTACACCTCCGACGGCAAGGTAGCGATGACTGCGGAGAAGGGCGTGGACCTTGATCTCATGTCGTCTCTGAAACGCTCTCCGTTTGTGAGCGAGGACGAGCTGGACTACTACGTCGAGGAGTACGCGAGGAACGGTCTTGCCGCACCATGTAAGGCTCGGTTTTCCTTCATCACAAGTATCCAGGACTGACATCCCATCCACAGGCAACTACTACCGCAATCGCCCAGCCAACCACGAAGCCGACAAGCCCCTTCTGAGCGTTGAGGGCGGTCTCGACATCAAGTGCCCAGTCCTGTTCGTCCGCGCTTTGGGCGACAGTATCGTTACAGACGAGCTGGTCAACAAGATGGGCGAGCACGTCTCCAATCTGACGCTGAAGAACGTCGATGCTTCGCACTGGCTGCTGTGGGAGAAGCCCGAGGAGGTCAACGGACTTGTCACTGAATGGATGCGTGGACAGGGTCTTGTCAACTAGACAAATTTGTCAGCTTTGGGTTGTAATCTTACAACTTTCCTGTCGTTATGTAGCTAATGTTGAATGCGCATAGTGTTTCAGATGTACTCACAAGATATTGTTTAGTGGGAGCATATGTGACCTCGGCTTTGATCTGAAATCTTGCATGCTCTCCGTGGCATCCGGGATTTGGTAAAAGGCTGTAGCAGATAAGCTGAGCATCGAGTGCGTTGATTGCAAAGACGCGTGTTGAATGACATTGTTTGCAAAGCGATAGCGGCTGTCTGATGCTGCGTCAGCTTATGTGATGGGCAAGAAACGCCCAGAGGAGTTCGAGGTCAATCTTCTCCACAAATCCACGGCAAGGCGTACATGCAATGCTTGATTGGTAATGCTCATCCTCAAATCATGTTGGCGTGGACGTCGAGAAGTAAAGCATAAGTATAAGTCTGTGGCTGTGACAATTACCACTAAAAACACCATCCGTCGAGAACAGAAATGTCGAAAACTACGCCGACAACGAGACGCGCATTCCGCCGCACCGACGACTACACACCAGGCGCACCAAAAGTAGAGCTTATCACAGAAGACCTTGCCTTACCTCTCACCGCTACGCAAGTACTGATCAAAGTCTACGCCGTCGCACTCAATTACCGAGACGCGAACATCGCCAACGGCGGCAACCCATGGCCCGTGATACCCTTTGGAATTCCATGCAACGACGCAGCCGGCGAGGTCGTCGACATGGGCGAACAAGTCTCCATGTTCAGTATCGGAGACAGGGTTGCGCCAATCATCGACACGGAGAATCTCACGGGGCAAGAAGCGACTCGGTCGTGGCTTGCTGCAGATGAAGATGGCGTGCTGGCCGACTACATCATTTTCGATCAGACCAGGCTTTGTAAACTACCATCGTATCTGGACTGGGTACACGCGAGTATCATACCCTGCGCCGGCGTGACTGCGTGGTCGGCGCTGAAGGGCTTCGGTGTCGGCAAAAGCGTCTTGATCCAAGGTTTGTCACTTTGGTCTCACATTGAATTTTCGAGATGAGCACAAGCTGACTGCAAAAAGGAACTGGCGGCGTAAGCATGGTTGCTCTGAAGCTCGCCCGTGCAGCCGGTCTGAAAGTCATCTTGACATCGTCCAGCGACAAAAAGCTTGAAGACGTTCGCAAGCAGTTCCCGGAACCACCCATTCTGACCATCAACTACGCCAACAAGCCCGCCTGGCACGAGGAAGTGCTGCGACTCACCGACGGCGTTGGCGCAGATCTGGTCGTTGAAGTGGGTGGCACGAGTACTCTGTTGAAGAGCATGAAGTGCACTCGCCGCGGCGGCACAATCAGCCAGGTTGGCTATTTGAGCAAGCAAGCGTTTGACGATGCGGCGGAGCTTTTGCCTACTATTATTGACAGAAGGATTTCGTTGAGGTGAGAATCTGGTTGTGTTTCCGAACAGATCCGGCAAGATGACTGACAATCTTTCCAAGGGGTATCAACGCAGGCTCCAAGATGGATCTCGACGACCTTTGCGCGGCACTATCAGCTACCAGGATTCAGTTCGACGATATCATTGATTCCGTGCATCCTTTCGAAAACGCGGAGGAGGCGATCGAGAAGGTATGGCAAGGCCAAGTGGTTGGAAAGGTGGTGTTGCAACTGTGAAATGCTTGCGATCGTGGTGTTGCAATACAAGTTTCGAGGTTGTTGGGCAAGGAAGAAACGATGCTGCGAGCCTGCAACTCATCGGTTATCAGTCGCAACTGAATAGCCGCCCTGGCCAAATCAACCAATCAAAACTTGAGCTAGTCTATACCATCGGCAACATCAAGGCCGTTCCGGCCGCCGCCAAGCTCCATAGATTGGACCAACTCCATTCGTGATCTTTTGTACAATCGCAGCTTCGCCCTCTTGGATAACCTGACATGTCTTTTCGGCCATGGAAGCCAAACCCAAGCTTACGCCTATGCGTGCTCAGGGAGGACATTGCTAAGACGCTATGACAGCTTCCTGCCGATTCAATCCAACAACGACAGAGAATGCACCATCTTTTAGCTAGGAAAGCGATCAACTTGCCAACTTGACAAGCGAGCTGCAAATCTCGCTTCTGCACCTTTAGTACTGCATCTGCTAGCATGCCTTCGAAGCGCGCGGTAAAGGTGTCTGATGACCGGGATCATCTTTCAATTTAAGAACAGCTCGGATTCTTCGTCTAGCGACAGACAGAAGCCTCCGAAGCATCGATACCGCATTGAACGCATATCACGTGCTTTCTTACGGATGTGCATTATACACAACTCTTCGCGTTACGAGATTTGTTAGCTCGTTCAAGCTGTTATTATCCAAGAAAATTATGCCAATCACGTTTTCACAATGGTGAGTTTGACATTTCTTCGATACTCTCATGGGCAAAGCTGACCAGACCAAACTAGGGCAACTGGAAGACGGTCTCTCTTGGCTGCCATCTGCATCGCCGTCACATTTTTCATTTATATACTGAACCCAGATCCATCATCGGAGCTCCTATCAATCGAGCCTCTTCAGACGTTGCCTGAGCAGCAACAGGAGCCTCATGAGAAATTCCAAGAAGGATTTGTCGAGCATGCTTACGAGCAACCTCAGCAATCTCAGCCATCGACTAAATTACCACCATCTCACCCTTCATATACATTACAGCCAGCAAGCTCCAAATGTCCTGTGAAGAAAGTCTCCATGCTTTACGGAACCCACAAGTTCGAGCAATTAGAGCAAGCATTGGAAAATCACCAACAAGATTGCATTCGCTGGGGCTGCGGATTAGAAAGCCTAGACCGGGATCTCACAGGCCGTAAACTTTACAGCAAGCATTATTTCCTAATATCCAAAATGTTGGAAGAACTGGCAAAACCCGAAGACGAGAGACAAAAATGGCTTTTGTAAGTCACACGCCTCGTCATCCAACAACGTGGACATCACGAAGATTGACTAACCCAATCTTCAAGATGGGTCGACGCTGACTCCATCATCGTAAACCCAGGCATATCCCCTTGCGCCTTTCTCCCGCCAGACCACATCGACAACGTCTACGCCCTGGTAACAGCAGACCACAACGGCCTCAACCACGGGATTTTCTACCTCAAAATCCGCCCCCCATCCCTCGACCTCTTAACCGAAACCATCGCCTACCCCCTCGCACACCCAAAAGAAGATCTCGGCTGGTTCGGCGAACAAGCCGCCATGGCCCACGTGATCAATGCCACAGAGACACGGCACGAAGCTGCGGGGACTTCTTCCGGCATCGCCTGGGTGCCGCGGGACTGGTTCAACAATTACGAGTTCGAACATGGCTTCGAAGGCAAGCCCGGGAGCTTTTTGGTGCATTTCGCGGGTTTAGCCGAGACGAGACTGCAGCACATGGCGAACTGGCTGGCTGAGCTGGGGCAGAACCAAGCGAAATGGGAGATGCCTGTCGAAGACACGCCGTACAAAGACTCCATACCCGAGTTCTGGAGGAAGTGCGCTGAGACTTTGAATGGCTAGACTCGGGCTCTCCGACCTACTTTCTGTAACATAACATACGGCGAGGAAGATCTACTCGATGCGTACATTCCAAATGTACAGTGCTGATCATTCGTTGGATGCATAAAAGCCAGTATCGTATGCTGTCAAATATCACATTTGTCGCCAATTTTATCAGGAGAAAACAGATCACGACTGACAGCACTCAAATTGGACGTTTAGTACAGCAACAGTGGCTCCAGTCCGTGTTTCTTGGATGGCAGAGCAGAAGTAGTGTCCAAAATTCATTATTAATCTGACAAGGACCCACAAAAGACATCCTTCCGCGACCAATCTGGCATCTTTGTTGATTTTGTTTGGAACAATACCTGACTGTGGCCTACACGTGGTCGTCAATGTAAGACGCAAAGATTCGTATGATGATTGATTGCTAGGACTGTATTGTACACAGGTTGCGTAATCCATCTAAAAGGTCTTTTGCACTCAGAACTCAACAGGAAGGTTACGTTCCAAGTATCCGCTCCACGTCGGCGGCGTCTTAGACCTCTGGAAGTCCGAGTCGCTCGTGACCATCAAATCTTCAATCGCACTGGCGTACTTGACAAGAACAGCCTCGCTGAAAGCAGTGCCCAGCACAGCCAGGCTGAACGGCATGTTGCTGAAGGAATGGACCGACGCTGGGACGGTGATGATGGGGTATCCCGCCTGCGCAGCGACCTGGACGCTCTGTGCGATATCAGGCGGGATCAAAAGAGCGTGGAGTTGGTCGCCTCCGTTCGCCAACGCCGCGTCGATTCCTTCTTCCCGGGTAGTGCGCTGGCAGAAGGACAGGGCCTGCCAGTAAGTCTCATTTTGCACACCCTTTGATTCGAGAGAAGCCAGGAGGCCGTCTTGGCCGGAGCCGAAAGCCGGATGAATGCCAGGAGTGCCCCCCTCGGTGCCGACATTGTCGATATTGTACTGGACGATGTCTTCCAGGGATTTCATGGCTGTGTTGGAGACTTCGGATAGATATGTGGCGATGTTGTTGTAGAAGTCGCTCTTGATGTAGGTGTAGGATGACTCATTGGGATAGCCCCTGGTTGAGCCGTAATCCCAGTTCCATCCATCGGGGCTCACGATCTGGTCTGCGTGCGGTAGCTCGGTGCCGTTGACGACGGTTGCGCCTGCTTCTTTGATCATCTCTATCATGGCATTAAGAACGTCAAGCTGCTCTTGGTCGGCGTACTTCCAGAATGACTCCCAAGGAATTCCAAACTTGGCATCTTTCAATGCTTCTGCTTTGCTGAGATATTGCGCATAGCCCTTGTCGGGTGTCTTCCCGGTTTGTGCTGAAGTGTAGTTGTCGCGCTCATCGACACCGTAGATAGCATCGAGGGCGTAAACAGCATCGGTAACAGTCTTGCCGAAAGTGCCAATCGTATCCTGGTGTTCACTCTCCGGTATGACACCGGCTCGAGAAGTCAGGCCCACAGTCGGCTTAAAGCCCACGATTGCGTTTCGCATTGCCGGGTTGATGACACTGCCATCTGTTTCGGTGCCAAGGCTGAAGGGAACCACATTATTGGCAACAGAGATTGCGCTGCCCGAGCTGCTGCCACCAGGGTTAACCGTAAAATTGTAGGCGCTCCGAGCCTGTCCTCCACGCGCGGAGTAGCCTTCGGAGTAGTTGTTGCTGCGCATGTCGGCCCATTCGCTCAAGGTAGCCTTTCCCATGAGCACAGCGCCGGCATCTCGCAGTTTCTGTACGACGTGCGCGTCGCGTGGGACAATGGAACCTTGGAGAGCCCAGCTACCAGCAGTTGTCTGCATCCTGTCTTTGGATGCGATGTTGTCCTTGACGAGATACGGGATGCCGTGTAGGTTCGACCGAACAGTTCCTTGACTCCGTTCCTGGTCCATGGAGGCTGCAATGTCCATAGCATCCGGGTTGATCTCCAGCACGGAGCTGTGAGAGGCGTGTCAGCATATTTCTGGCACGTCGGATCTGGTGTAATCTTACTTGATGTACTGATTTGTCTGGTAGTACCTCTGCATGTAGCAGTACAGCAGCTGCACGCTTGACAAATTCGAGTTTGCCATGTACTGCTGCAACTCATCGATGGTGGCGTCCTCAATACTGAAGCCCTTGCAGAGGGGCATGGCGTACCACGCTGCCGCAGAGGCATTGCTGTAGGACGTCGATGGCGACGGTATGCTGTCTTCCGGAGCAGCCAATGCGCCCGCCACAAGTGTGGCGACAACACTCGTAAGAAACATCATGTTGCGGTTCCCAGCGACTCACGCCCACCTGATGGATAGAAGGTTTGGAGGCTGCAACTGCGCTTTCTGGCGCAAGAGGGGGTGTCTTTACCTTATTTACGTGCGCAAGAGTTTGACGCCTCTTCACAGCCAGCTAAAGGATGCCCTCATGGCACGGCCTTGGTCGAGGTCCACATGGATGGCGTATTGAGATGCAAGATGTAACTCTACTCGCGCCGATGGAGTGGTGATAACCACGGATCTCCAACAAGAAGCGAGAGAGATGCATCATCATGCACGGCCATCAGGGCATCCTTCCGCTTCATTGGCGGCCGTCTCGGCGCCATGTCTTACGGATGCAACACTAAGTTTCTCGGGGCTCTCCGGGCGAGATGCTTTGCGCTCCTAACAAACATGTTGTATTTGGGAGGATGAAGATCAAATCGAAGCGGTTGCACATTGGAATACTCCACGGCAAAAGCTATGCGCTGTCGGCCAGAAACGGACCATCTCAAGTCCGCTACAACCTGCCAAACGGCTGTCACATACCGAGTGGTGGCGGCTACCGGCAGATGCTCCGGACGAATGTGGAAGGTTGCCACAAGTAATAGTCCGAACTCTATGCTCGTCACACACACACAGTTCGTCGACATCGCAGGGCCCCGCCGTTGCGCCTTACCTAGCTCGAACCATTTCCCAAGGGTCGTATGGCCACCGCAACCAGCTCCAAGAGGAAACCCCACGGTCGCACAGAAGTTATTTGATACACCATACTTAGCCATCCACCATGGGCGGCGCCTAAAGTACCTGGCGTTTCCGAGCATGCCTACGACCCAGTGCACAACCGTACGCTCCGCAAGAAATCTCCGGATATCAGGCTTGCGCCTGAACAACGATGGCGTCTCCCACAAATACTCAACTTATCGAAGCTGCTCTGGCTGATCCGTCGAATGAGATACCCGCGGATGTTACTCTTGCATTCTTGCAAGAGAGCAAAGATCGAGGCGCCATCATCGCTATATTGTTCATCACCAGCTTTGTCCTAGTGGTAGTCGCAGTGCGCTCCTACGCTCGCTGTGTTTCCGCTCGAGGGTTCGGGCTTGACGACTGGCTGGCGGTGACAGCTTTGGTCAGTGGCGTGAAATGCGATATTTTGAAGCGCCAACACTGACAAGTCGCACAGGCTTCACTCATTGCGTTTTCAATACTTGCTGTCATCCTCATCCATCTCGGCTCCGGTCGACACTTTGCTTACATCCAATATGTTCTGGACGATGCAATCGTCCGTAGGACCGAGGTTCTCGACTTCTGGGCACACCTCGTCTACACGACCAGTCTACTGATTTGCAGACTCTCCGGTCTGGCTTTCTTTGCCCGGATAGCAGACCGCCAGCGCAAACTGACATGGGCGATTCGCATCACTGCAGCAACCATGACAGCACTCTGGCTTCCACAGATGGCCTTGATCATCTTCCATTGCTCGCCCGTGACAGCTCTCTGGCCATATGCGTTCGAAGTGAACGCTGAAAAGTTCAAGTGCTTGCAGTGGGGGATTGTATATGTCACAAACAGCGCCATATCTCTCCTGTGCGACTTGGCACTCATCACTATTCCTGCAGTCATCATCAAGGAGCTCAAGATCGACAAGCGGGATAAGATGAAGCTCGCAAGCATAATGATGCCCGGCTTGTTGGTGATCGGATTGTCCACCGCAAGGATGTACCTAGTTATCGTCGGCCAGTGGGAGGTAAGTTTCTCTTTGAAAGTAGGACTCACGACGTGATTGCTGACTTGGAGTTTTTTCGATCCACAGCCGGACCAGTCTTGGAGTTACAACGGCCTTCTGACCATAGAAGTGGCCGAGATCGGCTCAACGCTTGTTGCTCTGTCCGTTCCAGCTCTCAAGCCCTTCTTCGGGAAATTCTTCACTTTCCTCGACACCACTTGGATCACGAACGCCTCCTCGCGCAACGGAAGCAAGCGAGAGAGCAAACGAGAGAGTGGGTTTGGCTTGGTAAATTGGAGGAGGAAAGAGGGCAGCACTCAAAGCGCGCCCAGCGAGATTGCGGTGAGGCACAGTCTTGCGGTTACGAACGAGCAGCAAGGCATCCACAAGTGGAACACTTCTCATACTGCAATTGTAAGCGCGGGAGGTCACAGTATCGAGAGTGGTCGCTCGGACGAGCAGCTGGACTATTGGGCCAACACCAGTGCTCCTCAGAGGTAGCAACGGCTAGACTTCGTGTATACAACATGTCGGTGCAAGCGCATTCGAGAGCCCAGAAACCAGAAGAGTCCGGTGCAGATCATGTACCTGTCCAGAATCACTATAGTATCCAGGCGGGCAGATGTTCCAGCATTGCCGTCTCAAAGGGATTTTCAAGGATCTCTGAAGGTGCGTAAGTCACTTGTCCAAGTGATTGGTGACTGATATTGACGATCTCTGCTCGACTGCCTAGGAGGTGATGGGTTCAGAGACGCTCAGTTTCAAATCGCATGTTTCAGCTTTCCGTGGCGATGGTATTCCCAAGCTAGATTATCAGCGAGTGCGCTTCCTTCCTGCAACGTTTGCATGGTGTTTCAATTAAAAAACAGGTTGTTGAGAGACGAACAAGATGCACTGTGATGATGCCCCGGAGAATAAGGTTCGATAACTCGGACACCTCCCGTCCCGTTCCGCTGGCCGAACAGCGGGCGCCAAGATTCACAATTCTGCACCCACGAGAAGAGCGGAGCCAGTCGCGAATCGCCCGACCGAAGTGAAGTCCTTCCAGTTCAGCACGACGTAGGATACCCATCTCTTTGCGTCCCAAGATCTCGACAAGCTCCTCCCCCCAGATCACTTCCAATACCGACAAAATGGTGCAAGGACCTGTACGTATCTCGCTTTGCTGCGCCGCTCCGACGCCTTGAACGGTCTGCTCGGAGCGCGCAAGAAGAAAAAAATATCGCGCAGCAGGCTTGAGAGCAGTATACTGAGACCTATGCAGAAGAACCCCACTGCCGGCGGCGGCGGACTCAAGGGCTCCAAGAAGAACGCGAAGGTCACCAAGAAGGTATGGATACACTGCAATCATGGTCTTTGAAGACTAATCCATAGCTCGAAAGCGCAATGGTCGCTGACTTCTCCCGCTCCGAACAGTTCATCATCAACGCTACCCAGCCCGTGAACGACCGCATCTTCGACGCCTCCGCCTTCACCACTTTCCTCCAGCAGCGCATCAAGGTCGACGGCCTCACCGGCAACCTCGGCGAGCGCATCAACGTCACCAACCTCGGCGACGGCCGCATCGAGGTCGTCGCTCACCAGGAGTTCTCCGGCCGCTACCTCAAGTACCTGACGAAGAAGTTCCTCAAGAAGCAGCAGCTCCGTGACTGGCTCCGCGTCGTCTCCACCAACAAGGGCGAGTACACCCTCAAGTTCTTCAACGTTGTTGGCGAGGAGGGTGAGGAGGAGGAGGACTAAGCGTATCGCTTGGTTTCTTTGCATCCGAAATCTGAAGATGGGAGGAATTTTTTTTTCGATGTAGTAGAGGATAATTGAAAGTCTTCGCTACTGAATGCTGTGTCATAAACTGTGTCTTGCAAGTTGTGCCGGTTTTTGTGAACGCATGCACGATGAATGAGGAGATGTTGTTTGATTGATGTCTGCTGCTACCTACCTGCTAAACGCACAAGGCTTCATCCAGAGCATAATCTTGGAATCCAGGCTCAGCGACGTGGAATGCGGCTTCGAATGGCTTGGAGCTTCTCAAAACAACAGACATGTCACGACATCGAGCCAAGGCGTTCATCCAATAAAAGCCAGATCTGACCTGACAATGACGTCCCAAAACGCTGACTGGTAATGAAACCCAAGCAAATCTTCCAGCAAAGACGTTCAATCCCATGAAGAATCCCAGTTTGACAGACTCGCATTGAGCAGATTCAATTTACATGAAACATAACAAGATGTCAAAGAGGTAAAAACAGTAGTAAGTAGTATGAAAGACATTCCCAAACCAGCCCATAAACCAAAAGGAAAACCTCATTTCAAATTTTCAAAGATGCCGGAGGACAATCACCTCTTCTCCTTCTCCCTCAAATCCACACTCTTCCTCCCCGGCCCCAACTCCTGCACCGCACTCCCCTCCATCTCAAACACAGGCGTGCTGCCATGCATCTCGTGCGCGCCGCCTTTGCCCGGCCCATAGAACCCAACAGCGCCTGCCCCGCCCTCCATTTCAGCGTACCCGACCTTATTCGGGTCCATCTTGTAAGGCGAGTCCATTTCCTGAGGCGGCGCTTTGTGCGGCGCCGTCAGTTCGTGGATTTCGTTGCTGTCGCTAGCCAGCTCGCCACCCATGGGAGTCGAGATGAAAGGCTTGGCCTCGCCGCTGTTGTCGACCGCGCCGTCGAAGGACTTAGCGTCTTCGGCGTTGCTGGCGGACGACGCGAGGTGAGCTGCGCCGCGCTTGTTGGCGTTCTTTTTGCGGCGCAGGAGCCAGAGGGCCAGGCCTAGGAGGGCGATGAGGGCTACGATTCCGATTGCGATGCCGGCGATGGCGCCGCCGGAGATTGGCGAGCCGCTGGAATCTTTGTCGTTGGAGCCGGCTTTTCGTGTGAGTTCTGGGGAGAGGATGGATTCTACTGCGGTGTTGGCGACGTTGTTGGAGTCCCAGGCGCAGGGTGCCACCGTGAAGTTGCCGCGGTCGTAGTCGGCGATTAGGTAGGCTTCTTGGAGGAAAGTGCGGCCGAGGGTGTATTGCGTGTTATTTGCGGCGCGCTGGAGAGGGAAGTAGCGGGAGGTTGTGCCGTTGGCGGCGAGGGGGTAGGATAGGGTGAGGTCGAAGGCGGCGTAGGGGAGAGTGATGTCGACTTCTTCGCCGGAACCGTTCGCGAGTGTGAAAGTGAAGCTGGGGTTGAGGTCAGACAGTGCGTCGTGCACTGTGTCGTTGACGAGGTAGCGTCCAAGGTCGCTGTCGTAAGTGAGGTTAAATGCCTCCTGGAAAGCATCGCACGCAGACTCGGGAAGCCAGATAGTGGAGACTGTGCTGTCGAGGTATATGCTAATTTGGCCATCGGGCAGAAGGTTCGAAGACGAAGATTTGTCCGAAGTGATCGACTTGAGATTGACCAGAAGATCGCGTGCAATGTCCGAGTAAAAGTCAAAAGTTGTGTTTGTAGGTGTGAAGCGATTCGAGTCGTAGCCGCCCAGAGTCAAGGATCCATAGACTTGGTTGAAGCGATATTTCGCGCCTGCCGTGTAGCCGTAAGAGCGACTTGGGATTGTGTTGTTGTCGTACAATGTCTGCATGAACGATGGCTGGGGGTTGTTGAAGGTGGAGAAGTTCGTGGGCAGCGGGTTGAGTCCAAAGATACCGAGCCAGTAGTTCTGGTCTGCGATCTCGAACATCGGCATGTGTTCAAGACTAGGGCCGCCTGAGCCTTGCCAGCCCAGCCCGATGGTCTCATAACCGCCGTATCCAGACGTGTCCAAGCCGAGATTCTTCTCAATCTGTGTGTCGTAAATGGACTCGGGCAAATATGTAACACTGTCGTTTTTGTTGTAGAGGAAACCGCGCTCGTCCGGGCATGTATCGCCGTAGAAATCCGGGCATCCCTGCTCGTTGATCACCCAGGTGTTGTATCCGGCAGTCGACGGCATCACTCGAACATTCTGCTTCTGGACATTGCCGCCGCCGAGCTGGATAGGGAATGAGGACCATGGCCCGTCTGCAAGTCTCTTAGTCTCCTGTGCCATCTAGCCTGCAATACGCGACTCTCATACCATTTCCGTCCCAATACTGGCTGGGCCCAATGCTGATCGCTGCCGGTATTGTCACATTTCCCTCTTCATCGGCTCGTCGCGACAAGCTCCCCCCCAAACTCTTCCTTCTGAAAGCCGGTAATGAGATCGCAGTCGCATAGTGTGCGAACAACAGGACATCAGCCAGTGCCCGCATCCTGGAATCCTGAGGTGCCGTATGCGCCGGCCCGGTCTGGGCTTTTGTCGAGTGTTTTGGACCGAGCGTGGGAGTGCAGTGGGTTCCTGGTCGAGGGCGGAGAGGTTATGCGTGTGGTTGATTTTGGCGCATGTTACAGCACGATGGATGTGAGGAGGGAGCGTAGTAGTGACAGACGGTAGTAGAGAGGGAAGAACAGAGGCGATCCAACGCCTTGGGCTCGTATGCGCCAGACGAAGGTTGCGGCCATTTTTGGGGCTGATTCGAGTAGTTCAGCTCTCTCGTACCTAGCGCGGATGGAGCAGGAAGAGTGCCAGGGTCGAGTGTGAGTTTAATTTGATTTGATTTGGTAAGCCTAATGACGAGACTACAACGAGCAAGTCCTCGCCCAAGCACTCTCGTCGCCTGAAGCTGGAACAATTGCTCTGGATCATGATTTCTTCATGTATGTTCGCAAAAACAGTCGCTTATTGCCCGTCTCCACCGAATCGATCCCTCGTGTCGAGAGTTCGGCTTGATCTCATCCCGGCGGCGCTACAGCGACCGTGCGAAAGCTAATTATAGGAGTGGCAAACTCAAACTCAATCCCAATTCCAACCTTCAACGATGACATAGGCAACGTGCAAGAGTACTGATTCTTATGTGCTGTCTCGCTGGTCCCACGCGAAATTGTACTATTGGACCGCCATAACACATGCGCCGTGTAATGCCACGCTCAAAAAAGCTCCATGCAAGCAAATGCAGCCTGGACGTTGGAAGTACGCAGACATCCATCGTTGGAATCATCACTTTCCCTTCTTCCCTGTCTTGGGTGTCTTGGGAGTTTCCTGCCACTCGAGCTCCTTCTCGTCGACGAGTAGCTCGCCTTTGATGACAGAATGTGTTAACAGAGCCTTCTGATACACGGTGCGGCCCTCCTCCCTGAGCTTCATAGCATCGTGGTCGTTGCCATCGCCTCCTAGGAATATTGTACCAGCCGCAGGCATGCCGATCCCCTTTTTGACCGAGCCAGACTCTACCTTCCAGGCACCAGCGGCCGTGGCGAGCCCTTTGATGTTGTCAATCTCGGTACCGTACGCTTTCGCCAACGCGTCGGTGATGAACAAAGTCTTGCCTGTGAAGAGCTCTCCCCGGTCGATGTCTGCCGTTTCTGCAAGGTCTTCGTGGATGTATGTATCTGGGTCAAGGAGGTGATCATTCCAAATGGACTCTTCAATCCATTCATCGGTCACGACTCGCTTGCCGAGAGCCAGCGACCGAAGCACTTTGGCAGTATTGGCGAGTTCACCATTGCCAACAACGCAGATGAAGTTGGTGCGTTTTCCTGGTATCGTACTGCTGATCGCTGCGCCGTACTTCCTGAAGAAGCTTTGCACCTCTCCATCATTCGTAAACTTGCTGTGACTGAGAAGAATCTTGGTCGGTGGTATCCAAGTCATCGGGGTGCCAGGCGATTGTGGTGTGGCACTTGAACGCGGGTTGAGATCCGGCGACAGCTTCCCTCGAGACTTGGCCGTGGCGACATGTTCATGGTCGCTGGTGTCGTTATCGTGAACTCTGTGGGCTCCCGATCTGCGGCTAGGCATTTTAAGCTTACCCGGGCTGGAGCGGTGTTCAGCATCTTCTACTTCCTGAGCTACTTTGGATGCATTGCTTGGGCGACTGCGTAGTCTCTCGGGTTTCGTTGGAGCCAGAGCCTTCCTCGCGGCTGCATCGACGGCTTTGCTCGCCTTTGTCGGACGGCCGCGACCTCTTTTGAGTGGTGGTGCAGTCGACGCAGGGATCGCTCCATCGCCCTCGTCCTCGTCGTCGGCATCTGTCGTCAATCTCTTTCTCTTCGGCGGCGATGACCGTGTCCCACCGCGATGGGATTCGGAAGCAGCACTCTCATCGCGTGACGACTCACGAGGCGGCGTCATGCCACGCGTGTCTGAAGACTCCGCGATTTCGCGCTTTTGCTTGACCGTACCGCCATACTTCTTGACAGGCTTCCGATTTGTTGGTGGTACCACGATCTGAGATTCGGCATCATCGTGGGGTTGCATAGACTCCTGCTTGTCCCGCTGGGCTCCTGCTCGAGCCGCGGGAGTGCTGGTGTCAGGATCATTGACGCTCCCATCGGCTTGCTGTGCATCGCCAACGTCTGGCGCCGCGGGTAGCGCGTAGTTTCGGTCTCGAGAGGGTCCTGATGGTGTTTCTTTTATCGAGATGTCGGGTGGAGGAGATGGCGCTGGTGTGACTTTCCCAGCACCGACATCCAAATCATCCTCGTCATCTGTATCGTCATCGCTTTCTGGTCCCCCAGATCTTGTCTCAGCAGCGAGATTCTGGACGGAGGATTCAACCAAAACGTCGTTGGCTATGGCAGATTGATCGTCTTGGTGTGCACCGATAGATCCCGAAAATTTGGTAGCGAGGATCTTGATGTCGTGGTATTCGGCGTCGAAGCAGACTGTATCACCCGGCCGGAGATAAATGACTCGCTGACGCTGATCATCGCTCATCTCGATAGCGATGCGGTTGTCGAGCTGGCGTGGCAAATCGTTCGTGGGCGGCGACTCTACATACACGTGAGCTGTGTATGGTTCGAGCATCAGTTGTGTTCCCAGACAATCTATAGTCGCATTAGCTAAGCCTCACATGTGGATGAGTGAATGTTTAGTGCTCACAAAATATGGCCTTTGTGCCGTTCGACTTGATGTTGACGTCCTCGACGCAAAGACGTTCAAAAGTGGCGACTTCGTCGCGATACACAAAACCGACATCGTGCCTTTGCTGACCGTCGACTGGAATACGCCACTCGAGGTTCATTTCGCCTGGTGAGCCACCCGCACGATTGCTATTCCGACGCATGGCCTTGAGGCAGAACTCAAATTGGTAACTCGGCGGCATGGTGGAGGATGTTGGTGGACTGGGCGAGCCGAGGGGAGGTTGATGATCGCCAGACACCATGATACTGGGCTTTCTGGGTCAATGCTGAGGTTGATGAAGGAAAAGTCCAATCGTGAATTGTGGTTGTGTTTGTAAGATGCGTAGGCAAAATAGTGGGTCCTCAGGCAGCCACGCCAAGGCAGCAGCCAATCAGACGCGTGCAGTCGCGACCATCCTTCACTTCAATCGTTCCTTCTCCTCTCTACAGTACGTTGCCACCAGCGTCTCACAATATGTTGACTTCATATTGTACTTGTAAAATTCATGTCGCATAGACAAGCACGCGATGTATCAATCGAAGCCCGCCTCAAGTGGGAACCGTGGCGTGATATCAGTAAAAACGGCCTGTGCCGTGTGCCTGCGAACAATAGTAACGATTTTGCCGTGAGCACAACAAAAGGGCGAATATCAATGCCACAGCGCCTCAACAGGCAGTATGAGAGACATCAGTATCTATGTTTACTGTATGCTGGATGTCGCTACGATCTCCATTTTCGCCCTTTGGATTCATCCCGTGGCTTGATGTAGTCGCGCCTTCCCTCCTCTTGTACGCAGCTCCCGGCTCGTTCTGTCACACTTCTATTTTCGTTCCCTCTTTCTCCTTACTATTATCGCAACACTGACAATCCGTGATCTGTGACGGCGGCGACAATCCTATCGAACAATCTCTACCAGACGATTGTTGTCTGGTCTGAGGGCGTACGAGAGGCTACTTATTGCCTGCTGCCACTGCCACTTGAACCGTCCCTTCAACTACACAATCATCTTTGATCTCGAGCTCACCAAGTACAAGTCGACAACCTCACCCACCGCCAACTTCAACAAAGAGTCTCTTCCACCATCATCTCCAAAGGTCGGTACCCTCCATTGGTTTAGCCAACTCCAGAGCCTACCATCTAACAGCCTTCGCAGCTCACGTACAGCGACCATGTCAGCTTCTTGGCCCGTTGAAGAAGCTGTGCCGGGACTCCTCTCCCCAGACCACTTCGACATCTTCAACCAGACCTTCGAACTCATCGGCCCTGATGGATCCACCCAGACGCTCAGCACCCTTGACATCGAGTATGTCAAGTTGACGGCCGTCCGCACCGCTATCATCTTCGCCACTCAGCTCGGTGCCTCTGCGATCTTGCTCCTGGTCCTGTTGCTCATGACCCAGGGTGCCAAACGCCGCAGTCTCTCTTGGATCTTCAACGTCCTCGCCCTTCTGTGCAACGTCACGCGCTGCACAATGCAGTGCCTCGAGATGACTGGGCCTTTCCTGAACTTTGTTCTCATCGTGACGCAGGAGTATGGCATCGCGGGTTTGAACAGACACATCAGGTTTGCCATTGCGAACAACGTCATCACCACGATGGTGTTCATCTTCATCGAGCTGGCGCTGGTAACACAGGTCCAAGTCATCTGCGCCGCGGCCATGTCCAGCTTTTACCGCATCCTAACACTCACCTTCTGTGGTGTCGTTGCATCGATCGCCATCGGCTTTCGCCTCAATCTGATGGTTGCCAACAGCCAGAGCACCGCAAGCTTGGGCACACCTGGCGCATCAGAGTGGAAGCTCTTCAAGAACCTCGAATGGGCGCAAGCCGCCAACAACGTCACGGCGATTGTCAGTATCTGCGTGTTCAGTGCCGTCTTCTGCACCAAGCTCGGATTTGCGATCAGGTCACGCCGCAGCATGGGACTGAAGCAATTCGGTGCCATGCAGATCATCTTCATCATGGGTTGCCAGACCCTCACGATTCCTGGTAAGTTCCCTTGCTACTCTTCCCAACCTTGATGTGATCCAATGCTGACCTGCTCCAACAGTAATCTTCGCTATCCTCGACTATTACGCGATCCGTGGCGCGCAACTCGGCTCCTTTGTCGAAACCCTCGTCGCCATCTTCCTTCCCCTGAGCAGCATGTGGGCAACGACCAACGTTAAGAGCAAGAACATCGGAGCGCCCATGAATGAGAAGAAAAACCACCGCGCCATCCCAGTCGGACACTCCAACCTCGACACCAATGGATCATCCTCGTACAATGGCTCAAAGAAGCTTCTCACCGAGAACAGTACCGTCGACACCTTCGTCAACCACTCCCTGGTCTCCGGCTTCGAAAAGTTCCCATCGTCCAAGCAGGAGCCGCGCAACGAGCCCAGAGTCAGCGTGACTGTCGGCCACCGCTTGAGCTGCCTCAGCGATGGAGAGGAAGACTTGGAGATGGGCAGGGTCGGGGGGAATAACATCCAAGTCGACAAGTCTTACACTGTCCTGTCGGAGCCGGACTGGAACGTCGGTCGCGCTCGTTAATCGCCTGACTTAAGTTCGGTCTTTGCGCAAATGGCATAATGCGGGAGCAATCCAGGAATCGGCCCACACACTCACTCACACCGTCAAGAGCATCAGCAGAAGCGCATCTACCGAGGATGACCGCGCCAGGCCATCTCTTTTTCTTTTGTCCTACTTTGGCTTCACATAATATTCGAAATACTGCACATGTCAGAGGTAATGGTAATGTTTGGGTGGCCGATGCAGGCGGGCGGATTTGGAAGGATTCGCAGATCGTGAAGAAGGGAAGGGGACAAATGCGCAGAGCTTACCTACTCGTCGCATGGTGGCAGCGCTCGTTAGAATGACCAAAGAAAGCAGAAAGCAGAAAGCAGTGTAGATAGCGACCTAGGCATGCCATGCAATGCGATGCACAAATATCGTCTTACACCGTGCATGCGTTCTGACCAGTAGGAGAATGAATGAGAGCCCGACGACAATTCGTGGTAACGCCTTCGCTAAAGAACCAGTAATGCCGTCCCGTGACAACAAACCCGAAACCCGTACATGCAACCCTCGCATCGCGTTATACACCAGAGCCAAGAAAAGAGAACGGTCGAAAGCAAGCGCGAAAATGAACAAATCGCGTGGTCCAAGACTGGTCGGTCGTGTTATCCGGGTCCGATGCGCGGCATGTCGTGGTGCTCCGACAGCGTCGACAGGTACTTGTTCAGCTCCTCGACGCGCTGCTTGTGCGTTTTCGCTCCACCCTCACGGCGGAGACGCTCATCGAGCTGTGTGAAAGAGAACGTAAGTCAGCACTTGCGTTCTCTCCGATGAATGGAGCAGAACTTCAATTCCCTTCGCGCGAACTTACCCTCTTGCGCTTGATCTCCTCGTGCCGCCGCTGGGCTTCCGTCTTCCCTGTGCCTGTGCTGTTGGTGGGGACAGCGCTGCCGCTTCTGCTTCTGCTTCTTTTCTCTAGATCTTGTTCTTCATCGTCGTCTTGTTCGACTGAGGCCTGTCGCGCAAGTGCTGTGTTGCGGCTGTCGGCGGGTTTGCTTTGTTCGCTTTCTACTTCGCCTTGGCCGTCTCTGGCGGTGGTAGAGCTTTCGGCTACGCTCTTCTTCTTGCTACTGCTGCTCTTCTTCTTTTTCTTGATGCCGCTGTCTTTTGCGCCGCCTTTCAGTTTCAACCCGCCGGACACTGTCGAGGTGTAGTCTGAAGCTGGCATCTTTCGGGACGGGTGTGGGCGCCGCGGCGCGGAGGGGGGGTGTTGGTCGCTCTGCTTTTGGTGTGATGCGCTTGCTGCCAATGATGTATTGGAGATTTAGTGGTGATGGTGGCAGGTCAAGGCGCGATGTGAGAGGTTCAGACGGTGATCGATTGATGGTCGGTTGGTTGCGGGGTGGCTTTGCTTCGAGGCTTCGAGGCTTCACTTCACTTTTAAGGTTTCCACCATCTGCCAACAAGACACATCTTTCCACGAAAGCGATGTAGGAGTCTTCAAGCCTCGAGTGCAGTGGATTTTAGGTACGGTATTTACTCAGTGGAAAAATCACGGTTGACGCTGGTTTAACTCGTGGTTTGTCCAAGAACTCATTTTCAATTGGAAATCGATGGTACGATGTCACTACATTATCTGGATACGCTCTCATTGACATCGCTACCTAATAGAGAGTACAAAATCCGCCTCTACGAGCATATGGTGTTTCAATCAGCTCTCTAAGGTGAGGCCTGTATTGGCTAGGTACGCTCCCACTAGCAGTATCTACTGCCGTGATGCACCGACTCCGATGATACGAGCATACTTTCTTGCTCAGCTCTGCAGGCTAGTTCGTGTGCTTACTGTGGCTCTGAGGAAGGATCGGAGTAACAACGACGAGTCGCTAGAAAGCGCTCTTGTACCAATTTATGTACGAATCTAATTATCCAGTCGGGGGTATCATACAGTATCCGAGGGACTCCTGCTCAAAAACCGGTATGAAAAAAAGGAAGAAAGGAAAAAAGAGAGAAGGAAACACAACCGCTCCCTCACAACCTCGCAGCCTGCTCCGGCTGCATCAGACTCGCCCTCCTCTTCTGCGCGCCCATACCCATATCCCTCAACAGCTTCTCCCAGCCCTCTGCGGCCCTCCTCGCATGCTCCTCCGGCACGCCAGCATCCTCCTCGACGAGCGAAGCGCTAAACAACTCGTGCGAAATGCGACCCCTCCACCCGAGGCCGATCAAGATAGCCTCGAGCACCTGCCTCACAGGCAGATACGCTCCACGGTCACTCTCGCCATAGAACAGCCTGCAGTTCCTCGACCAGCTCATGCGAGCTGGCTGAGCCGCATTGTACCACTTGTGGCCCTCGACCAGAGGCTCGGAGAGGTACTCGCCATCGACGACTTGCACGAAAACGATCTTCTTAGGATCAACGGTCTTGACAAGACGATCCATCGAAGCCTTGAAAACGGCATCCGCGTCCGCAGTCTTGCGGTTGCCACTCTCGGGATCGGCGTAGATGCGAGCGGCGATGTTGAAAGTGTCGAGGCAGATGCCAAAGTTGTCGCGGTCGACGAGCTGCACGATTTCCCACGCTTGCTCCCACGTGTCGACCCACGTGCCCCAGGACAGGTTCTCGTAGGCGAAGGTAATGCCCTCGGGGGCGCCCATGTCGGCGACTTCACGCATGTCGGCAGTGATGAGCTCGAGGTCTCCGCTCGTGACGTCCGCGGGCAGGAAGGTTGAGGGGATGACGATGATGTTGGTGCCGAGGATGTGCGCCATTTGGATCCAGGTCTTCATCTCCTCGACGCGCTCGGCGTGCCAGACACGGTCGCGCAGGCCTTCGTAGTGCATAAAGGGCTGCAGGCAGAGGATTTGGAGGTCGCGGGCGTCGCACATTGATCGAATTTGTTGAGCGGCGATAAGGTGGTTGGATGGAGTGGCGCCGCCGGGGAGGGACTTTGCTACGTAGAGCAGGTCTTCGTAAAAGAGCTCGATGTCCATGTTGTACTTTGCAGCGGCGTCGAGCTTCTCGGGGAGGTTGTGAACCCAGGCGCGGCCCAGGGAATGGGAAGAGATTCCGGCTCGGGGAAGCATAGTTGTGGGTGTTGAGGTTGTTGGGGGAGTTGTTGTGTTGTGGTTGATTCGAGGCTGGAAGAGATAGGACCAGTTGAGAAGTCTTGTCCAGAGATGTTTGAGGATGTCGAAGTGTGGTTTGATGTTGTGGTGGAGGAGGGAGAGCGTGTTATACATGTGATCGTTCTGTCGCCTCTCTATCGTTTTAATCTTCTTCGTCTTTGAAATGAAAAGGAAGTCAGGTAATTTTGCTTCGGTTGGTTTGGTGATTGGTTGGGCTGAATGTTTATGATTCTGAATCAAATGTTCAAGACAGTCGAAGAGGAGGAGCAATGGTAGTAGTGTTGCATAGGTAGGTAAGGTAAGGCACCCGTATCTAAACAAGATGATAGGCAACGGGGTAAATAATAATAATAGCTCAAGCTCAAGATCTCGGATCAGAGTTAGGCATGGACCCCCGAGAGAGATCACAGACAGGGCCGCCGCTTGATATCTTTAGAACTTCCCTGTGCATGAACGACCGAAAACACGAGACACCACTCTGCGAGCCGTTGTCGTTGAAAACAATCTCCACTTATATCGTAATCGCCCGGGTCAGACACTGGTGTTGTCGTGCAGTCGTGCCTTTGCCTGGCTGTCCGTTTTTCCCGCAGGATCAACTAATACACAGACGAGGCGAACTACGAACTGCATGATAGCCAGTTTCGCATCATCAAAAGCAAAACGCGAACTGGCAGCCAGCCCTAGGAGGAAGCCTTAACCTTACGCACGGCACGGGGATGAGCTTCATCGGGCTATGCTAATGTCTGTTGACACAGTCGGACGTCTGATTTTGACTATGTCAGATTCAAATCGTCTTTACACCAGCGAGACAGCAACCAAATCCTGGAATATGGATATCACTATCTTAATGGTCCGTATGCGCCTACGCGACTGTATCAGCGGCTCCATCACGCCGCAATCATGCTGGTGCCAGTGAGGTTCACGATTCCACAAACCTACAACACAATAGAAGCGCCGCAGTCGTAACGGCCGACTAGCGACTAGCTGTGCCGAAGGAAGGGGAAGCGACATGCAGGAAGAAGCAATTTCCCTGGCACCGGACTCGATCGCTTCGTATCTCCTGGGATAAGGGGCTCGTCTCGTGAAAGTTCAGCCGTCTGCCTTGCTGTCTTGTCACCTTTGTGGGTCTGTATCACAATTCGCGCTGTCACACCTCAACGGAATCAGAGCTCCAAGGCTTTCCCGGAAAGGCTTCTTCCGAAATGAGAGGGAGAGACTATCATCTCTTGGGCTACTATTTTTGGGCGGTGTGGAATCAGTCTCTTCCTGGAGGGTGACCTGACTTGACCTGGGCGGAAGATGTCTCTTTGGCTCTCCGGTCTCTGGTGGGAAATAAGTTTACCAGTCTTCGTTTCGTTTTGTTGCTTGGTCCTTGGTTGCCGTGACTGCCTTCTGCCTTCTCGTGGAGGGCTGCTTTCACTATGGTCGGGTTTGACTTTGACTGTGGTTGTTCCCTGGTCGTAGCTCTCCAATTTTCGCTTTCCCGGGGGATGCACAATGACTTGTTCCACGACCAACGAGATTATGTATAATGCACATGTTGTCCGGGGGTCAGGCAAGTTCGCGTAGGTCGGTTCTAGATATCATCAAACACCATCATGCCGAACAGGGTTCACATCGTTATCATTGGGGCCGGTCTGATAGGTCCCCGACACGCCGAGAGCGTTGTCAGGTGTCCCGACGCATCGCTCTATGCCATTATCGACCCCAATCCGCAAGCTGAAGCCGTGGCGCAACGTTTCAACGTGCCGTTGTATAAAGACATCGACGAGCTGCTGGCGGCCGGTAGAGCTAGCGATCCTGATAACGATAATGATAACAACAACAACATCCCCGACGCAGCCATTGTCTGTTCCCCGAATGCCACGCACGTGCCCCTGAGCAAACGCCTGCTGGCTGCAGGCATCCATGTGCTGGTCGAGAAACCAGTGGCCATCACAGTCTCGTCCGGCCTTGACCTGCTGCGCCACGCAAAGCAGCACGAGTCCACCAACGGAGCAAAAGCCCTGGCAGGCCACCACCGCCGCTTCAACCCCTACGTCGTGGCCGCTCACAACGCCCTATCGTCTAACGCCATAGGGAAACCACTGGCAATCTCAGGCCTTTGGGCCCTCCGCAAACCAGCCGCGTATTACGAACCCCCAACCGCCTGGCGAGCTTCGCAGAGCGGCGGAGGGCCCGTTCTTATCAACCTCGTGCATGAGATTGATATTTTGCATTACCTGCTCGGGCCGATCGCTCGCGTTTACGCCGAAGAGACGCTGTCCACGCGAGGCCACGACGCCGAAGAAGGGGCCGCTGTCGTGCTGAAGTTCGAGTCTGGTGTTGTGGGCACGTTCTTGCTGTGCGACTCGGCTCCTTCGGCTCATAACTTCGAGGCCGGGACGGGGGAGAATCCGAATATTCCCAGGAGTGGTAGGGATTTCTATAGGATCTTCGGGACGGAGGGGACGTTGAGCGTGGGGGATATGAAAATTGAGAGGCATGGGGCGGGGGGAGAGGGTGAGTGGTCGGATGTGATTGTTGAGAAAGATGTGCAGGTTGGAGGGGAGGTGCCTTTTGATGAGCAGGTCGGACATTTGGTTAGAGTTATCAGGGGTTTGGAGAAGCCGAGGTGTTCGATTGAGGATGGGTTGAGGGCTGTTGTGGTGGCAGAGGCTGTGAGGAAGGCTATGAAGACCGGTGTGCCTATCAATATTGATGATGCGTCGAAGTTGTAGATCTGAGGTCGAGGTAGGATTAGCTGCAAGCTTCATGAATATGGAAGTGATGGAGATACTCCTTCCCCAGAGGATTGAAAAGATATGTGCATGTACAATCATGATACCATGAGATATGAACAATTAACTAAACCATCCTCTCAACAAACACATCAGTGTCGTGATTTGGCGAGCTCGGCAGCAATAACCTCCTTCGTGACCTTAACAGGCAACTCTTCCAATTTCTTACCCGTCCAGTACTGATCCTGCTCGAAGCCCTGATAAAGCATGGCCTCTGTGCCCAAGATAACCTGCCAGCCTGCCTTCTCAGCCAGGTTGCCCACCTCGGTGTAAGGGGTAGGGTGGTAGCACATCTCCAAGATAGCACCCTTGTGAGGTTTTGCCAAAAAGACCTCGATGATCTTCCTCGCCTCTATTTCAGCCTGCGTCACAGGAGGGAAGTTGGGCACGCAAGCCACAATCGCACCGGCACCCTCCAGGGTTTCTGCTTCAGCGGCGGTCTTGACGTGTCGCAGTCCTTCGCCGTAGCCTTGCGACTTGCACCACGACATGACAGCTTGCACTTCGGCCGGGTCCCGGTTCACGAGGTAGATGGTCTTGCAGCCCATGAAAGCGTGGAGAGCGTAGACAGCCGAGCGTGCGGCGCCGCCGCCTCCGATCACCAAACCAGGGCGCCCGGCGTAGACTTGGTCGGGGGCGGAGACGTTTTGGATGAAGCTCTCTTTGACGCCGATCGTGTCTGTGTTGGTGCCGATGAGTTTGCCGTCGCGCTTGAAGATGGTGTTGCAGGCGCCGACTGCCCGGCCTTCAGGTGTGATGTCGTCTAGGTGTTGGATGATGGCCACTTTGTGTGGCATTGTTACGCTTGAGCCTGAGTTTGCCACTTTGTTAATTTACTGCTTGTGGTATGGCAGGTTGGGGGCTCTAGCTCACCATAGCATCGTGGGTCGCGGACAAGCTCGAGAAAAGATTTGACATCGGTTGAAGGCAAGGGGAAATAGTCCCAGTTGAGACCCAGGTTCTGGTAGATTGTTCGGTGAAGGAGAGGACTGAGAGAATGGGCGATAGGGTAGCCGAAGAGGAAACCAAAGCTTTCCAAGTGGTCTACTGCTGGAGCAGGACAAGTGATGATCTCGGGTTCTTTGACGGCCATGTTGTGAGGTCTGTGGTGTGTTGCGGACTTGAGATATGTGGTCACGACTTCCACTCCGGTTGTACGAGAATTTGTTGTTGTTCGAGGACGGACTTCAATCTTTCAATGACGCTTGACTCGATGGATTTGGGATGTGAGAAGAACGGAGTTGTTGTCAGGCGAGGCAGAACGCTTTCCAAAGAAGTGTTCCTAAACTCAGCGTTACATGTACTACTACTTTCATGACAACCTCATTGTCATCCGCAATCTTCCATTACACGCTGGGGGCCCGCAGACCAAATCCACACCACGACCACAACCTGAGGTTTTGCGGCCGTCACGGAAGAGCACTCTGCCTTGATTCGGTTCGAGAACGGCGGCCACGACAGCGCAGTATCACCGGCGAGACTCCACTGGGAAATAAGGCCGGCAAATCCTGACAACATCCCGACATCCGACACGCCAAGGCTTGCAAGTCGACGAGTATTTCACTTTCCAGTTTGTTTACCATGTACCGAAGCTGCGGACACCGCCATTGACGATAGGCTGATGTATTGGAATGCTTGGATTAGATCTCTGCTTACTCTCTGCCCCGGGAAGAAGCATCTTCGCATACAATCGTCGCTGATACCACCGCTATACTTTCGACTGCGTCAACAGACTTTAGCATGGACTGCACGAAAGATCGAGCCGCACCATGGTCCATGTCTGCCGAGCCTAGCGTCTTGACTGGAGAGCGCACAGGTGAGCGCTATCGCCCATGGTCTCCAGTGTGGACTCTTCAAGTGCATGGAGGAATCTCATCGTGTTTGACAAGAATAGCTGGCACCGACGGGCACGGTCGGCTGTGGCGTCTTGTGGTCTTGTCTTGTCGTATACAAAAGAAGAGGTCTTTCCCCGGGAAGAAGACAGTTCCCAAGCCAAGAACAAACCAAGAACAACCTTCAGCATTGGCCGACGCCGGCGATTCGATCTTACCGCCACACAAGGATACCTGCACGCTTCGACGATCTGGTCATCATCTCCGCACTCGCACGCCTCGCACGTGGGGATTGAGTGGAGTCCCGCAATCTCTAGTGCATTGGAAAACTCTTTCCCGGCTCTCTTGGCCCAATAAGCAGTGGCAAATCAGCCTTTACTCGTGCTCGCTCGTGGCTTGGGGAAGACGGAGAATACCATTCTTTCGTACCCCGTGTGGAGGTAGAACCGTGGGGTCTGGAGCAGACCTGGAGCATCGCTTCGTTCAAATAAGGTCGGCGGATCCGCATTGTTGTTTCTGATCGTCAAACACACACTTCTCCCTTCGACTCGACCTCATCACACTATCCGGTCGACATCATGGGTCTTCTCACAGTCGTCGAGGACAGGCCGACGCCCAAGGCCGTCTACAACTGGCGTGTTTGGGCTTGCGCATCTGTCGCATCGTTCGCCAGTTGTATGATCGGTTATGACAGGTACGCGACGAGACCCACTGCAATACATAAGCAGGTCGCGGTTGACTAATACAACTTCACAGTGCTTTCATTGGAACAACTCTGGCCCTGCCCAGTTTTGTGGATGAATTCGGCTTCAAGGAAATGGGCACTGCGGAGCTCAGCAACACGAAGCAGAACATCGTCTCTCTCTACCAGGCTGGTGCCTTCTTCGGCAGCTTCTTCGCATATGTCTCGGCCTACTTCCTTGGTCGTCAAAAGTCTCTCATGATCTTCTCCCTCGTCTTCATCCTCGGTGCTGGAATGATGCTCGGCGCGAACGGTGACCGTGGTCTCGGTCTGATTCTTGGTGGTCGTGTTCTTGCTGGTATCGGTGTCGGTGCTTGCTCCATGATCACACCCATCTACATCTCCGAGATCTCACCTCCCGCTATCAGAGGTCGTCTTGTCGGTATTTACGAACTCGGCTGGCAAGCCGGAGGCCTGGTCGGTTTCTGGATCAACTACGGCATTGAGCAGACTCTTCCCTCCAACCACGCTCAATGGATCATTCCCTTCGCCGTTCAACTCATTCCCGCTGGTATGCTTCTTTTTGGAGCTTTCTGGATTAGGGAGAGCCCCCGATGGCTCATGTCCAAGCACCGCCGCGAGAAAGCCATCAAGAACCTCTGCTGGATTCGCAACCTGCCCGCCGACGACCTTTACATTGTTGAGGAAGTCGCTTCGCTTGATCTCGTTCTCGAGGAACAGGCTGCTGCTATCGGTGAAGGTTTCTGGAAGCCTTTCCAGGCTGCTGGAAGAGATCGCAAGGTCATGTGGCGCCTGTTCCTTGGATGCATGCTGTTCATGTGGCAGAACGGATCTGGAATCAACGCTATTAACTACTACTCCCCAAGAGTGAGTCCTGACAATCAATGATGAATCCTGAGAATTGTGAACACACAAGCTAACTATTATCCAAGGTTTTCGCCTCTATTGGTATCCGCGGCACTAGCACCTCCTTCCTGACCACGGGTATCTTCGGTGTGGTCAAGACTGTATTCACCATCGTCTGGATTTTGGTCCTTATCGACCACCTCGGACGCAGAAAGCTGTTGATGATCGGTGCCATCGGCGGTTCGGTGTGCATGTGGATCATCGGCGGTTACATTCTCCATGCCGGTGTCGACCCGAACTCCACCGCCCCGTTGTCCTCTGGCGGCATCGCCGCGGTCTTCTTCTTCTACCTGTGGACCGTCTTCTACACGCCTTCGTGGAACGGTACGCCCTGGGTCATCAACAGTGAAATCTTCGACAACAACACTCGCGGTCTCGGCCAGGCTTCCGCAGCAGCGAGCAATTGGTTCTGGAACTTCCTCATCTCCCGCTTCACCTCCACCATGTTCGACACCATGGGCCCCTCCGGATGTGGCGTGTACTTCTTCTTCGCCTCGATGATGATCGCATCCGTCTTCTTCGTCTTCTTCCTCATCCCCGAAACCAAGAGCATTCCTCTCGAGAGCATGGACCGCTTGTTCGCCGCCAAGCCTATCTGGAAGGCCAATCAAATCATCCTCGACGAGGACCGCGCCAGAGAAGAGGAGTTCAGGCACGATGCTGATGGCGCTGGCTTGGACATTACCAAGGAGAAGCAGGGAACTCACACTGAGACGGCTAGGGCTGACAGCTCATAGAGCGCTGCTCTCTTTTTGTTTTGAGACTGGGTTTTCCAGCGGATACGAGGTTACGAAAAGGATTTTTAGGTTATTTGTTTGTCTTTTTAGTGGTGTGTCTGAAACTGTTCAGACTTGTATATACCCTTCCAATGGAGATGTTGATCTTCTTCTTGCCATTTTGAACATGATCGTCTTCTCCGCTCAAAGAAATCACGTGTCGATGCGAGTGCTTTGGCTGTTGAAACAACAATATAATGAGACTGTGAAATCAGGCCGGTCTTGTTACTTTCGCCAACACGAGACTTGCCAAATCTCACAACTCTTCGCACTCAACTCTCTTCAAAGATCGCATCGATCTATTCGTAATTGCTCATCAAAGTCTATACAGTCTATCCGGATGGGCACTCCACAAGCAAAGCGTCAGACTCCTGGTCTCGAATACTCCAAGTGACGAACCCTCCGCCAAACCTCACGCACCGTCCTCTCCTGACCCTCCCTTCCACTCTCTCCCTCCTTGTCTCCCGCAGGCCTGATAGCCAAATACAAGCGACCACCCAGCTTCGCCGGCTCAATCGCCGCATCCTCAATATTCTCAGGAGGATTGGCTGTCGTAACCAGACCACCAGCTTCCTCAAGCAAACAGATGCCTGCGCAGACATCCCATTCCCAGCAACCCTGTTCATACCCAATCAGTCAGCCATTCCTAGATCGATTCCCACAAGAACAGAAAGCCAAGGAAAAAAAACTCACCCCCTCCCACCAAATATCAAAACTCCCCATAGCACAATACGCCAGATCCAACGTCGCGCTCCCCAGACTCCTCACCCCATGCACCATCCCTCCCTTTCCCTCGCGGCCCCCGATTTCAGCCGCCATGTTGACAAAACTCTCCACCTTGCGCTGCAGATTCCCGTCCGCGATATCGCGGCGGTCCTTGCCCCACTCGCACGAGAAAATGCACCCCTTGGGGGCGTTGGCTGGCATAGGGGGGATTGGATTGCGGAGGAGGGGCAGGCGTGTGGTTTCGTTGAGCCAGGCGCCTTTGCCGGCGCAGGCGGAGAAGGTCTGGTGCAGAAAGGGGGCGTTGATGACGCCGATTACGGGCCGGTTGTGCACTACGAGGCCGATGGAGACGCAGTAGAAGGGGGAGAGGTGGGCGAAGTTTACGGTTCCTGTGGCGAATTGAGTGGCGTTAGGAAGTTCAATGTCATGGGGTTTTGTGTTGGGTTGAGTGGCGGCGACTCACCGTCGAGAGGATCGATGCCTGGAAAGCGATTGGTGTGTGAGCTGTGTCTTTCTTTTTCCTTTTCATCGGTTTCGCTGGATGGCATGCCAATTCACTTACACCAGGTGGGTGAGTCATCTATCAGGTATTCTTTGGATGAACCTTTGCCGTACGATTCCTCGCCGACGAATCTGATATGAATGCGATCAGCGTTGATTTCTTAGAGGCAGTAGTCCACCATAATCCGACTCCAGGTGTCAAACATACTTGTGCTCAGGATACTTCTCAAAGATAGCCTTCCGAATAAAAGCCTCAACTTCTACAATCGTAAACAAACCAACAAACATCAGCATTATATCCCGCAACGATATTCCAACATTACGATCGAAACAAAGAACCACTCACCCTCATCAGTCTTGGTGACAATATCAACCGAATTCAGCTTCTCTTCTTCGACCAGCTGATCGGCGCCGCTCATGCGCCTCTGCGCGGCCTCGAGCAACAGACGACCTGCATCTTTGCCGAGCTGTAGCGCGAATGTATAAATCGAGTCCAGATCCAGCTCGGACGCCATAATTATGTGCAGTAGTGTCAAACGGGTACCTGGTTATTTGCTGTCTTGCTTGCCAGCCGCGAATGTTTAGTTGGGGTTTAACTGTGGTCGGTGCTGCTGTTGGTTGACGGTTGACTCGGTTCAGCCCGAGAGAGAGTGAGAGTGGAGTGAGTTCGGATGATGACTCTTCCGCGGAGGCGATTAGATTTGCCACACTGCTGGTAGCTGATTTGATAGAGATAGAGGTCATGTGGACGTGAACTGTTTGTTGTGAGTTGGCAGTCAGACATATGAAGTCAAGATCCCATGACATGATATGTACTTTTCGATATACTCCTTAACTAATCTACATCAGGAATCGGCAAGCCGTTGTACAACTTCATCCTCAAACCAAGGTCTTTCATCGCCTCCATCGCGTTCTTCTCACGCAGCTCTCGTGACTCCTGCTCCGACACCAAGACAAAGTCGTACGAGATGAGCTTAGTCCCTTTTTTCACGCCATACGTCTTCGCCATTTCAGCATCCACAGTCCCCAAATCGATCAACAGCGACTCCTTCACACCAAACACCGCGTCTGAAGTCTCATAAGGGTCTCCACGCAAGTACAGGGCAGTGATCAAGTGATCGAACCCAGGCTTCTCCATCATGAAATGCATATGGCTCGGCCTGTAGCAGTGTCTCTTCAACACCTTCAACAGCTTGCCGACAGGTCCGTCGTTAGGGATAGGGTAAGGGACAGGGACGATAGCTTTGAACCAGAAGATCCCCTCAGCATCGCTGTGCATCACAGCTCTCTGGTCAGGCTGCTCACGGCCTTCGTACTGCACGTCGTACTTGCCATCGCTGTCGGTTTCCCAGATGTCGATTTTGACGCCTTCCACCGGCTTGCCTTCGGTGTCTTTGACCGTGCAGACTACGAGGCAGGGTTCGCCGTTGGGATCGTGGGCGATTTGTGTGCCATTGGGCTCTGAAATGGCGTCGTGCGTGTGGAAGGGGCCAAGGACGGTGCCTTCGGTGCTGGAGGCTGGTTTGGGGTGGTCGATGCTATCGACTAGCAGGGAGAGACCTAGAATGTCGGAGAGGAGAATGAATTCCTGCATTTTGTCAACGTCTGACTCTTTTTGAAGGCTAGTGGAGTCATCAACAGCATACCTGGCGAACGTCGGTGCAGATTTGGCCCACGGATGTCAGGAATTGGATGGCTGTCATCCATTCGTTGTGGCTAAGTCTGGTTTCTCGTGCATAGTCGTGTAAATGTTGGACCAATCGCTCCAATAGATACTTCATCCTGGGGTCCGGACATCCTGAGTTGATGAGGTTGACGTTTTCCGTAATGTTGTCGATGGTCAAGTCCTTGAGGGGTGGCACGTCGACTTGAGAGGGATCCATGGTGTGCTGTGATCTAGTGCGTGATGCTGTTTTTGAGATTGTTCAGGATTGCAGGATGCAAAGTGAAGTTTAGTTGAAGGCGACCGCCGTCTGTGAAAACACCAGACTTTACACTCGGGATGATGTAGAGTAAATTGACGATGATTAATGATGCGGAAATGTTTGGGCCCCGCCAGATGCCCCGCGATGTGAGATGATCTGCGGTACGAGTTGTCGGCTTTTGGTCAATTGCATGAGTAAGCGGCTTCCGGAAGCTCTCGAAAGGCCGGCTGTTGGGCGTTTCCGCCATTTTCCTTCCGAGTTTCCTAGGAGAAACATGAGTGAGGTTGTTAACTTCATTGACAATATATTGAGGCGTCCTGATGAACTCGTCTATCAATGCAGTATATGTGCTAGTCGTGATTCGAGATATAAGCATCACGTTCGTACATCGGCATGACTGCTAACTTGGAACATTCGCTTTGATGACGCTCAAGAGAGGCATTCGTATTCCCTCTAAACTTTGGACAACTTCTGTGCGGCAAAGTCGATAGCAGCCGTATAGCCAAAGACGCCCAGTCCACAGATGACGCCAACAGCCTTGTCGCTCAAGTAGCTGCGGTGCCTGAACTCTTCTCGTGCGTGAACATTGCTAATGTGAACTTCCAGGAAGGGGATCGCAACTCCAGTAAGCGCATCGCGGAGACCCACGCTAGTATGTGTGAGAGCGCCGGGGTTGATGATGATGAACTGAGCTTTTTCGCGAGCCTCATGGATCCGGTCGATGATGGCTCCTTCGTGGTTTGACTGGAAGTCTTCAACTTCGATTCCCAGGTCCTTGCCTTGGGATCTGGCTGCTGATACAACGTCTGAGAGGGTGGTGCTGCCGTAAACCGCAGGTTCACGTGTGCCCAGGAGGTTGAGGTTGGGGCCGTTGATGAGTAGGACTGATTTGCCCATTGTGAGATTGATGTAAATTTGGGTAAGATTTTGGAATGTATGGTGTAGTATGACGGTAATGACATACGATGCAATGAGACGGATAGAAGTCGTTTATGTGGCAATCCGCATGGGAAAATACTTAGCCGGACGGAAGAGACGCCGAACACATACAATACAACATAACATAACCTGGCTCGGCGTTCCATGGTGCTGTTGTTACATGCGAGGCTCCTGTGTATCATTCGGGTGGGTAGTCAACGGATAGTCGAACCTGAGAAAGGTCCCACTCCCACAGCACGTGGTGTTAATTTGCCGTGAAGAATATATGGTCTTGATCGCTTGACTCTGCGACGTGAAGATCATAGCCGGTACCTGACCATACAGTACATTAGTGGTATTCGTGTGGCGGTGTCTTTTCACAGGCTCATCGCTACTGTATGAGATGGCTCGAAGATAAGGCATCGTATCCACTTAATCACACAAGAAATTGATACGCATAAAGACGAAAGATGGTAACGATCAAAAACAACAAGACAAAACAAGCTTCGTTACACCATGTGGGCGTTGCGTCAGTGCACCATGTGGGCGGTACGTCAGGTGACCGAGGCGCATGAGATCGCGATTCGGATATCAAGTCTCGACCTTGAAAGTGAAAGTGGGAGAGTCAGAGACTCAGACTCGAGGTCATGGGCTCATCATCGTCGCCCTCATAAATCACCGCGTACGCCGTACACGCCGAAATTCTCCCTAACGTCTGCCGTCGATTCTTCTTCTTGCACAGCCATGATCATCGACCCTAGCGCGTCCATGCCGAACTGACATCGTCACATCGGCCGCTCTCGCCGCTTCTATGCTCCTTACGCCTCGCTCCTACACTTCTTCGCAGATCCCGGACACCGACGAAGCCGCTCCCAAGACCAGAGCCCTTCCGTTCTTCCAGCAGACTCGCCGGTTCGATGAGGAGCGAGCTCTGAAACGTGAAGCGCGCAAGATGTTGTTGGTCCACCAGGCTGGCACCGTCAAGATCGGCGAGGTCGTACGGTACACCTTGACCTATACACCGAACAACGATCGAATCCTCCCTACACCCTCGAGCCTGCACGTCAAAGTCAAGAACACTTCGGCAATTCCTCTACGCGCCGCCTGGATACACGGTCCGTATGCACTACACGTCTCGGCCTATCCATCATCATTCAACCCGCACTGCAAGGTCGAGGAACCCAAGAAATATGGAGTGCCAGAGTACGAGCCCATGCTCAAGGCTGCTGGCAGTTGGCAGACCAAGCTCACTGTTCCCGACGACATCCGAGAAACTGGCGCGGATTTGGGCAAGAGAAGACACAGCACGCAATCGCAGACACGTAAATCAGTCGAGGATGAGCATCCCGGTTCGGTCACATGGATTATCGAGATCGCATCGCAGATCCTGTTTTCTAGCTCCGCTGGCGTGGACTTTGAATTGCTGGTTGGTCGGGACGAAAAAAGTCTCGACCTTGGATACACCGGGTTGTCTATCGCGGGCCAAGGCCAGGGAGGCCCCGGTCAGGTGAAAGATGCTGCAAAGCAACGGCAGAAACTCCATGGAGATCGCCACCACCACAATCAAACTGCTGGCGTGTTCTCAAAAGCGGTCAGGCTTGTTGTGGAAGACACCGAAGCTCTGTGGAACAAGCCAGGAATGCCGACATGGAACGACAATGAGAGACGAAGCGAGAAGGCATCGAAGTCACAGGCGGAATCAGGCAATGAGAAAGACACCAAAAAGAAAGAGGTCAAGAGGAGGAAGTTGCATCTCGTCATCGTCACCCATGGATTGCATAGCAACGTCGGAGCCGACATGCTCTTCATGAAGGAAAGCATCGACGCTACGGTCCGACAAGCGCGAGCAGACGCAAAGGAGCGTAAGCGCAAGTATCGAGCACAGGAACGTGAACAGAAAGGCAAAGGCAAAGAAGCGCAGTCAGCGCCAATTGGAGACAAGGCGTCGGAAGGGGAAGAGATTGAGGCCACTGCTACGGCGCCATTGTCTGGCGGGCAGGAGGAGATCGAACCTGAGGATGAAGATGACGACGAGGAAGAAACAATCGTCCGCGGCTTCAGCGGAAACGCAGCACGCACAGAGAACGGGATTCAGTACCTGGGCAAACGGCTTGCGAAATACATCCTGAAGCTCACATATCCCGATCAGCCGTTCCTACCTGTCAAGAAGGGTCTTTCGCGGGCACTTACGGACAGCTTCAAAACACAAGCAACAAAGTCACAGAGAGATGGCACACCGTCACATTCAGGCAGCAGCGTACACCAGTCGAAAGATCAACAACAGAAGGCAGAAGATCTGCCATACACATTCTCCAGCATCAGCTTCATCGGGCACAGCTTGGGTGGTTTGATCCAGACTTACGCAGTTGCGTACATACAAAAACACTCTCCCACTTTCTTCGACCAAATTGAACCTATCAACTTCATTTGCATGGCTTCTCCAATGCTCGGTCTGAGCAACGAGAACCCGCTGTACGTCAAGTTCGCTCTCGATTTCGGTCTTGTCGGTCGGACAGGACAGGACCTTGGACTCACCTGGAAGCCGCCCGGTCTGGCGAGTGCTCGAGGCGGCTGGAACGCCATGATCGGTGGGCTTGGCGGAAACACACAGAAAGACAACGGAGAAGAAGATCCTGGTGCAAAGCCGCTGCTCAGAATCCTCCCAACCGGACCGGCACATTTAGTCTTGCGGAGATTCCGCAACCGAACACTTTACTCTAATGTGGTCAACGATGGTATCGTCCCTCTGCGAACCAGTTGTTTACTCTTCCTGGATTGGCGTGGTCTTGGCAAAGTAGACAAGGCCAGACGAGAGAATGGACTCGTCGGAACAGCTGCTGGCTGGGCTTGGGCCGAACTCACTGGACAGAATTCTTCCAGTGTGCCGCCGAATGTCCGCGCCGAACAGCACCTCGAAAGCGACAGCGAAACAGAGCTCGCGCGACGCGCTGGTGGGGAAACAGTACCGCAACCAGCCGAGGACGAAACCGCTGAAGACAGCAAGCGGGTCACAGGCCGCATGAGTTTTGGAAGTGGTACCGGAGAGAGCAAGCCACAGCTGGGAAAGGAACAGCCCCAGCAGAAAGGCATGCTTGACAGCTTCTGGGGGTTCTTCCGCCCATCTCCAAGCACGGCATCATCGAGAGACCCTTCGCCACAGCCACCTTCACAACCGCCTCGCCTGAAAAAGAAGACCTCGCGGGCGCTCCATCGAGCGCAGACCATACGCCCTGATGGAGACACCGCGCAAGATAATGAAGGCACCACAAGCAATCCCACGATACGACCTCAGGGGGACACCAAGCATGCCAAACGCCCAATCGCGACCAAAGGTGATAGTTTCACCAACGCCGAGACGGGCGAGCTGCAAGCTCCACCCAAGACCTCCATCTTCGAGTCTGCAGGAGATATTCTGCACCCACCACTGCCCAGCAAACAATGGATCACAGACCCGAGCAGCCGTGCTCGTACCATCTTCCACGACCGTGTCTACCACCCTGAAGACATCCCCCCGCCACCTCTCAAACGGCCGGGTAGCAGGATCGGACGCACGTTCAGTAGCGATAACATGAAACAAGGGACGAGTAGCAGCAACAGCACCCACAGCGTGGACAGCGTCGCTAGTATCGACAGCAGTAACATGAAGGTGGAGGAAAAGATCGCGCGTGCCTACCACAAAGATTTAAGCTGGCGCAAGGTGCTTGTCAGACTCGAGCCGGACGCCCATAACAACATCATCGTCCGAAGACAGTTTGCCAATGCCTACGGATGGCCTGTAATCAAGCATCTTTGCGACACCCACTTTGCTGACACTTACGCTGCACGCACTCGCGACGAGGCAGAGCCCGCGAAAGAGAGAGCGCTACCAGCAAAAGCGCCCATCGATGCCGAAGGTGGCGAAGAGGTGGCCGGTCAGACCAGGAAAGCAGCTCCGTCACGCACCGAAAGCGAGTCGAGAGAGGCTCAGGACGAACTCACATCTCTCAGTGCTTCCCAGCGCGGTGGCGAGAACCTGAAGCAGCGCACGGAACAATCCATGAGCGGCGTGTGGGATGACGCCATCTTTGAAGGACCAGACGACGACGACAGCGAAACCGACGAGCGTGGCTTCATCCAAAGGATGGTCAGCCCCGGTGCGCTGAAGAGGCCCGCGCAGAGCTACCAGCCTTCTTCCCCACCAACGTCTCGCAGCAATGCATCGACACGCTCGCCTTCCATCCAGTTCACCGAAGGTCACCGTGGGCTCGCTCCTTCATCGCCAACTTCTACCACATCCAAATCCACACGCCGGGTCAGTATGAAGAGCTCTGTAGAGCCCGAGGATGCTGCTGTCGAAACGCCGGCTGTGGCGGACACTCTGACTGAGGAGCCCGAGTCCATGGAACCTCCGGCGAATGTTGCGGATGTGGGGTTGGGAAAGAGTGTTCACGAGCAGGTCGGCAGTGCAAAGAGGCCGAAAGCCCACGATCCGCAGGGTGAAAACACCAGGAGAAGTAGCGTTGTCGAGAACGTGGCCAGGCGTACTGGAAGTGCCGGTAAGGAATAATAGACGAACGGATGTTGTTCGGTGGCAAACTTGTGCTGTACGTCGTCGGAAGGCTTCAGGGGAGAGCGTAGGTACACTTTACGAAGAGGAACATAATTGACAGCGTCACTTGACGGTGACGATTTAGCTAAGCTGCCCCACTACCTGAATAGTCTCATCCTGCAGCAGCACGCATATTCCCACTTCGGCAAGCATGATGTTGAAGCCAAGATCAAATGCGTTCACTCCAGGAAGGCGTGACCTTTCCCCACATGGCACTAATGCAATGTAGCCGCTGTTATGCGCGGAGCATGCCTTTTTATCCAGTGATTGCATTGTTTACTCGCAGTCGTCCTCACTTGAGCGCTGATTTTCCGTCTCTTCGATTTTCAGACAAGCCAAATACCTCGTCAATAGCAAAGCAGCAAAGCTCTCACGCACAGAATAACATCAGTCACCCATCCCGTTCGAACAGACCATGCCTGGCCGACGCGCGAACTTACCGGACGAACACGATGTGGCACAAGCTGTCTTCGACGCCATCAATCTCGTCGACACAACCGCCATCGCAAACGCCATCCTCGACGACCGTCGGATTTCCGCCTGCGTCGACCACGACGCCCTCCAAACATACGACCTCACGGACGTCCTTGACTACGCCGTTCCCGACGCCATCGGCAAAGACGCCATCGTCAATTCCATCATGATGTATCTGGAAGACGTCAAATTCCGCATCGAGGAGCAGCGCTCTCGGCCAAGCCCGATCATGGATGCAACGATGCTGCGTGAGCAAATACTCGGTAAGTGTCCTCCCCATCACTCACTTTCTCAATGACATTATGTGAACTGACAGTTTCGCACAGCCAATGCCAGAGTCCTGCACACCCTGTACCAGCATGTCTCTCCGGCCGTCTACGACAAGGCAGAAGTCATCGTCGCTTCCCATCTCGGCAAAAAGAGTTTCTCGGCTCATGTCGTCCGTACACGACAATTCCCGGCCAACAAGACTGATTTGGCGGTCACCTTGCAAGTCAAGGGTTACAAGACCCACATCGAAGCCCTGGAAGCGCTGTTAGATTTGTCGCGGACTAAGTTGACTGATGCATTCGAGGCGTCTGAAAGTATGGGCGGGAGTCTCGGGAAATGGGAGGTCTTGGAACTTAAGTAGGATGGTGTGTGGTTCGACCTTTGGGTTTGTGAAGGAAAGAGAGAGCCCGGGAGGAAAGTTGCTCAACGCAGAATACGAAAAGGGGAAGTGACTGGAAGTGATGACGGTGTTTCAGCCGAAGTGAAACAAGGTTGTATGTGGGCGTTTTGATGCAGCCTGGGCCACTTTTGTATGTGTTCAAGCCTGCTTTGGCCGTGGCCTCTAAGCAATCTGACCGCTGTACAGTCTTCCCTGAACAACGATCATCTCGCTCACTGGGCTGGAGTCACTCGCAGGAGAAGAAGAGGCGGTCAGTCCTCAGTACATGTTCGGTTAAATGGTAAGTGAAGTCCATGGCATCGCAGATCGCTTCAGTAACTTCACTGAGCTAATTCAATCATTGGTTTGCTGCTCACAGCCGCCCTTATTCCCATATCACATAAGTTACCCTTCTGTCTCCCTGATTTCCAGACACACCAAACACCAGAAAAAAACACCCCTTCATTACGAACCATGGCCGGTCAGCGCCCACCAGTCTCCCTCGCTGCGCTCAGCAAGCAAATCTCGACAGCTCTCGCAAACCAGATTCCTTACTTTTACGAACCGGAGAAAATTGCTAGAGCCGCCCTTCGCGCTATTACCGACGATATCAACATGTCTGACGAAAGATCGCAACCGCCGCGGAAGCCGTCAAAGGGGCTTTTCGCAGTACTGTCGACGCAAAAGCTATCACGGATGCTATCACCAATGCTCTGGAAGAGGCTGGATTCACCAACGAGCCACCGGCCGCGGAAGCCTCGAACATCAACGACAAGATCACCGAGGAGTCAGGTGCCGATGCTGTCAAGGCCGACACGAGACCTCAACCGGGACTGACTATGGATGTGACGGCGCTTCGTGAGCAGACCCTCGGCTCGTTACCTCCTCGTTACATAATTCCGTGCAGCAATCTACTAACAGACCGCACAGCCAACGCCAGAGTCCTACACACATTGCGCGCTCACGACTTCCCGGCAGTCAACTTCGCAGAAGCCGGATTCATCGTCGCCTCCCACAGCGTCGGTAACTTCCTCACATTCCTGTCGACACCTCAGATGTCGACACCGAAGACCTCGGAGACGCCATTTACGAATGCATGGGCTTGGCCATCATGAAGACGTGATCGAAGAGATCATCGCCGACAGCCTGGAAGATGCCGGAGTCACCAACGAGCCGCCTGTCGTGAAAGCCTCCTCGAACCCCGGCGAGACCGCAGAGTCGATTGCCGCTGCTGTCAAAACCGCCGTCGCCGAATTGAAGCCCCAGCCTAGTATCTTGTCCATGGACATCATGGCGCTGCGCGAGCAGACCCTCAGTGAGTTTACCTCACATTCACAAAATGTCATCTCATGAACTAACAAGAAAAAAAAAACGCGCAGCCAACTGCAAAGTCATCCACGGCTTGTACGACATAAAACCATTCGCCACTTTTCCCGCAGAGATCATCATCACTTCCGATAATGCTACGAACTACCGCGCGTTTTTCGGTCGTATTCTGCCAGGGGGGACAGGCGTCGCAATCACCATCGAGTCCGCTACTTGTCCGACGACCGCACAAGCCCTGGAGCACCTCTACAGGGTGTCGTGTTTCACCTTGACCCGCTGTCGCGCGGCGACGAAGAGCAAGGGGGGGAAACTCGGGGAGTGGAAGTTTATGCCTCTCGGGTTGTAGCTGTGTGCTTGGAGACTGTTGGTGCGAGTGAGTCCTGGGTTGTAAAGATGGCGTCCTCCATGCGACCGAAGACCGGATCCGGCAGAAAGTATTCACATAAAGAGTGAGGATGTGGAGCGAATCATCCGTACTTCAGCTCAATGTCAGACGATTGCAGCGAGAGTCTCTTTATCTATTGACCTTTAAGGATGTCGTTGTTTGGGGCACGTGGAACCAGTGCTGTCCTTGAAACTTCAAGTGATCGGACGATCTTACGAACCCGCTGCAGTGTCAAACGCTTACAATTGCGATCGTTGTATTCTCCGATATGACGCTCGCTGTGGTTATGGAGTTAACTTGGACCTGGACGGCTTCAGCATGGCACGATCATGCCGCTATCCGTCGACTGGATGTGAGACCCGGGCCTTCGTGATACCCCAACCCTTACCCTAACTCATCGGAAGACGGACTGCTAAGTTAAGAGATGAATTCTTCAAGATAACTCACACTACTGCGAGAATATACTTACTAAGTAACAGAAATGATGCCTCATGGGAGTGTGCCATGAGTTTGTCCCAGCTCGTGGCGCGAAATCGCCATGCAAAGTGTATCAATTGGGCACCTTCGTAGAGAAAGCGGTCATGTTCAGCAACAGTCTCGAGCACAAAAACAGCCAGTGTTAAACGGCGAGTTCAAGCGGTGTGATGAGCAGGTTCATCACATTTCTCAAAGGAAAATCGCCCCGTCAACGGCGCGGTGCCCTGTACGAGGGGCGCTGTCCTCAACACTTCGAACTTGTCGTCCTTCTCAATAGCGTGCTGGGGCTGCCCTTGATGAACATACTCCAGAGCAGCGACGAGCAGCTGCTCCAGACTCGGGCCTTTGGTACGATCCTTGAAGCCAAACCAGACCTGCACCAGCACAATCACGATCCCCAGAATCGCGACCGTGGCGCCGAAATAGGAAGTGCGGCTGCTCAGACCATAGGCCCAGACGTACATTCGCGCCGTGCGCGCGAGGTGAGGGCAGTCTTTCTCACGGCTGGCGAAATCGACGGCGGCTTGCGTGGTGCCGTGAGATGTGGTGTTGTAGTCGATCATTGAGAGAGCCTGGGTGACTGGTAGCAGAGAGATGTAGCTTAGGTGGCGAAATAGGTCTGTCCTGTCCTCTTCCTGCTCGGCGCCGCTCTTGATGAAGGTGCTGAAGCGCTCCATGGTGCGCAAGACCTCTGTGGTCGCGGTACGATTGGGAGCCAGGGTGCCGTTGTTGTCAACGGTCCAGGCTGCGAGCATCCAGGCTGGGTCAATGTGGATAGGACTGCCGGTGGTTGGGAGTGATTGGGTGGTTGCCAGCACTATTGGATTCGTGAGGGGAGAGGCGTCTAATTCGTACGATGCAAAGGCGAAAGAGGCTACAAAGTCGACTGTGAATCTGGTAGAGTTGCCGTCGGTACCGTTCGTGTTGGCCTGTTTAGTACTCATTTCGATAGTAATCACATTCTGTGTCTGATTATACAACTTCGCGTCGGAACTCGTATAGAATAGACGATTCCAGTCGCATTCAATACTCGTGGGCACTTGTCCAGCTCGGAGACAATCGGAAGGGAGCCAGGGTGGATATGTGCCGTTCTCAAAGAATTGAGCTTGATCAGAGGAGTAAACCAAGAACTCAACGCCAGGGCTAGTGACGTTTGTTGTATAGTTGTGCTCGCCAACGATGGAAAACCGGAATTCTTTATTTTGTTCGTTCCAGCCGCTTCCGACCTTGACACACTTGGTAAAGCTTCCGGACGGCGACCCTGTTGCTCCAAGAAACTCGTAAAACGGAGCAGAGAGCAGATCGTAGTTGTTGAAGCAGTGAACACTATGTTCATCGTCGATCTTGCTCGTCCATGCCGTCGAAACGTTGGTCTCCCAGTACATGTGCACGATGGCGCCCAAAACGGGACCTTGGCGCTGGAGTGTCAGGCGTAAGCTGCGATTGTAGTCGACATACGTGTCGGGAGAATCTAAAGGAAGCTGATTTCTTATGCCCTCCGAGTAGATCCAGTCCATGTCTGTGTTGCTGTATCCTCGGGATATCAGTTCAACCATGGAACGATCTAGATCCAAGCTTGACAAAACTTGGCGACTCGGTGTCCACCAAGTGATGGCCGAGGATGACTGATCGTCGACACTGAGAGTTTGATTCACCCTGAACTTGACGCTCCACTCTTGAGTCAGACCATCCACATAATCACCAGCAGCAATGTAAGTACCAATCCACGAATCGAGCTTTGATGCGTATGGGTCGGCAGCACAAGAGAAAGTCAGATTGTTGAAGTCGTCCTCTGTGCAATCTGTGTTGCTTGAGAAATACCGATCGATTTCCGCATCTGGTGCCATCTGTGGCTGCTCCCCGGCGCCCATGGAGACGAAATTGAGGTCTCCAACCGGTCTTGTGTCGATCCATCTCAGGGTCGGAAGAACAAGCACGGCAACCGCTGGGGCCATAAGGTTACACATGATGGTGAGAAACCCCGTGAAGGCAATGAAGCTGTACACTACCCAAGGACGAGGCTTCGTGTCAGTTGGCTGGTTCGATCTGGAGAAAGTCGACTTTGTCGCCTTCCAAAGACGGCCGAGAATCGACTTGAACGCCTTCCAAGTGCCTGGCAAGTCTTGCTCCGCGTTGGAAGTCCAAAGCAACGATTCGCATGTTCCCCGAAAATCTGCGAAATTGAACGGGTGTGTAAGAAGGCCAATCGTGAGGCCATTCTCCCTCTTAGCCAACAAGTATGTCAACCGAGACACAAGCGCTGCCACAATAAGCGTGAACCAGATCTCGATTATCTTTGCGACAATTTGCAATGCCCCGAGAAGGTTATGGTCTCGTTTGTCGAAGCGACGAAGATTCTCTAACGAAGTCGAGATGACGGGATTGAAGATCCCAGCGTGGCATTTCTTTTGCGGACACCAAACGCTAGCGCCGACGATATGTGTTCGGAGGTTGAAGTACAAGAGAGTGAGGATCGGCACTAACCACAAGACATAGACTGTCTGGATAACGCACGTCGAAATAATCCCACGTTTGGTATGGTCCGAGCTGCTGACCTGTGGACTATTGCGAGGGTTGTTGGTTGCCAGAGGGTTGATGACCGGAGGGTTGGTCGACGAAGGGTTGGTTGCCGGATTGTTGTTGTTAGTTGTCGGAGGATTGGTTGCCGAATTATTGGCTGCCGGAGGATTGGCTGCCGGAGGATTGGTTGCCAGAGGATTGGTTGCCAGAGGATTGGTTGCCGGACGATTGGTTGCCGGAGGATTGCTGCTGTCCGAGTTGCTGATGTCCGGATCATTGCTGTCCGAGTTGCTGCTTTGCCCCGGGTTCACCATCTGCTGGCTAGTGCTCTGTGAATACATGCTGTTGCTTAGAACCGACTAGCTGCGTATGTCGTGATCTGTTGACAGGTCTACACTGAGCGTGGAGGTCCTAGATCTGGACTGAGTGTGAGCATTGTAAGGATATAGAATGTTTCCCCGGGGGGTGTTATACGTGCGAAGAAGCTACGAAACGCAGGGCAGAGGGTGCTGCATGTTCGGAAGAGGCCGTCAGCTTATGCTGTCAGCTGAACCACTTACTGGAAACTACAATCGACAGAAAAAGTGTCTTGGCTTCATCGTTAATGGAGGGGGTGAAAATGCACCCGAAATTCGATGCGAGAGTAAGTTTGTCGCCGAGGATGATACGATGTATGCTCGGGTTTGCAAAGTGATTGCGATATCCCTGCACTGCTTCTTCGTCACAGTCTCATGAAGACATCTCCGACCGGCGAGAAGCTGGTTGACAGGTCTCACGAGATGGCGTTTTGGAGCGAATAAGATGCCAGATATCACGCCAACGCAGCTTCACTTGTCTTGAGGTTGCCTCCTTTCGGCCCGCGAGACAGCATACTGACAAGCTCAAGTGTATTGTTTCCTCGGCGAGACATCACAATCAAGGCCACCTATCAGCGACGCATCGTATGGGTGGTGTGGTGTTCGCTGACAGCGATCAGGAGAGACAAGTCCAGCCTTCTAGGTGGGTACGCGGAGCTCCGCATCCACGCGTGGACGGCGATGGTGACACAACAGTCGGCGAGCCTGTCAGCTTTCCAATTCTTGTTGTACATCATCTTGTGTTCAATCGCTCAGAACGTGGCAGACACGTGAGATGGTGCACAATGATCTGGTTGATGTTGTGTCTTCCAGGTTGCTAAGAGGTGATGTTGGAAGGAAGGAAGGTTCAAGGTAGTCTAGCGAGATCCTTGCCGAACCGAACCGGGAACGCAGCCGCTGCCTCACTTGGTAAATCTGGAAACACCTATTGTAACCTTAATTACTGTATACGTATCAGAGGAACAAAATTAACAGCCGTAGCATTCTCAGCAATAACACGTTCTTTTTAAAAGGTTCGGGGTGCTAAGGTATGTTCGTACGATTTGAAGAATGCGACAGGTGAACCATGCCCTGCTATGTTTACCTAATAGTCCCCATCGATTGAGCGAAGTCGAACATCAAAGTGAAGAAACTCGATTCTAAACGAGCTCGTACGTAGTCTGCCCGACCAACATGTGTGGCATACCAACATCGTATAATGTATCGCAACAGGACGAAGTGGAGCGGTCAGCCCGAGTTCATCATCTGCTGTTCTGCTGTCATGTCGGATGAACACATCTGAACCGCATTTCTGCAAAGTTTGACTTTTATCGTGTTAGCTCTCGATACTTATAGTCTCGGGCGTGATGTCTGTTTTTAAGAGCGCTGAAAGGTACGAGATCAGTTGTTTGATTGTTGGGACGTTTCCTGGCCTCCTTTCCCGAAGCACTGATGTGCCTTTTCGTCTGAACTCGAATTACTGACGTGTTTCTGGCGGCATCTGCGCTTTCTCGTCGTGTTGCTTGGGGATGTGCAAGCATATATGTAGGTCCTTCATTTTAGTAACAATGTGCGCCTGGAAATCTGAATAATGAGCCGTGAGATAGTTCTCAGTGCTTGCCTCTGAACACGCACTCCAAGAAAGGGTTGAGGAGCTCTTCAGACGATGCGAACACCGTAATACCATTGGTCGGAGTCGTTTCGGAAAAAGAAATCGCGGCCCTCGTGGCTTGTCCAATTTCATCCAGCAAGGTATAGTGACCGAGAACATCTCCAGAACAACGGATGGTATGCGTGAAAATCTTTGTTCATAACTCTGCCGCCTCGCACCCTCGGCGCGAGTAGTGGAGTCTCTTTCGCTCTCTACAGCTAGCCAAATTCGTGGTATGCCGCGCAATTTCCTCTTCCAACCTACATTTCCTCATCAATGCTGTTCATTGCTTCATCTGTGTTCCTCATGCGCTTGTCGGTCTCTCAAGATGGTGACTGCATTTAAGCGGCGGGGTAGACGAGACGGAACACGTCGTTGAAGACGTAGTAGTTGCCGTCTGCGGGCAGCAGCTGGAAAGTCTGGGTGTAGCTCATGGGCCTACGCTCCTCCTCGACCTGCGTGTTGTCGTATCAGTGGTCATCCTTTTCATCGTATACCGATTGTTGATGAGTCATACCAGAAGTGCGCCGCTGACAACGACGAGGATGCCACCGCTCTCGTTGCTGGGCTGCGCGTCGACGGTGGCGACCTGGTGCTCGATGCGCTGGAAGGGAAGCTCCTGTATTCACAACGTGTATCAGCGACTTTTGTCCTACCGGTGCTATGACGTATAAACCCTGCTTTTCGCGATTGTATGTCGAGGCGTACCTGGAGCTTGGAGACGATGTTGGCGGTACCGAGGAAGGGCGACTGCTCAAAGGTGAGCATGGAGTTTTCGCGCTACATGTGTGTGTTAGCTCGTCTGCTTGCCGCCATGTCCTGTATTTCCTGAGTGACGCACGTAGAGCGGCGCAAGTTGGGAGCGGTCCGCGTCGAAGGTCTTGTAGTAGTACTCGGTGAATTGCTCTGCGCGTGAGAGGTAAGCAAGAGCCAGACGGAGGATCAAGGGCGTGATAGAGCTTACGGGCGATTGCGTTGAAGTCTGCCATGATTGCGATTGTGGTGGTAGTGGGTTTAGAGGAGGAGGAGGATGGAGCTTGTGGTGGAGGAGAATGTTGTGGTAGTCTTTGAGTGGCAGCGGGGTCGCAAAGCCGAAGTTGGTGGGCGGGCTCGAGTGGGCTGGCTTGCTGCTGCAAGTGTTTCGTGCCCAACTGCCAACTGCCCAAAGCAAAGCAACCTCAACGCGACCAAGCCGCAAACTTGAAGTGCAATTGACATCAACACGTGACTGTTCATTGGCTCGAGAGCCAAGTCACCGGCCCTTGTTCTGGAGTGTTCATCTCCATCTCCATTCACTCCATCTCCCTTTTGATACCACCCCGAACATACCCAGGAATCCGTATACGCGCCACCTGCTGCTGCTG
>Ga0265797_10000716_pt1 | contig 60554 bp, 106 predicted proteins | sample P2T30metagenome_FD_192433 | JGI IMG/M metagenome (GOLD analysis project Ga0265797, IMG submission 192433) | Plant litter microbial communities from East Loma Ridge, Irvine, California - P2 T30 | ecosystem: Environmental > Terrestrial > Plant litter > Unclassified | place: USA: California... | reverse complement strand
GAAGAGCACGCCGGCGCACCGACCGACGTGCAGGACGACGACGGCAAGTGAGAATCGCTGGGCTCGACCTGAGCCTGAACCGTACGGGGGCGGTGTCGATCGACACCGCCTCCGGGCGCGTCGTGGTGAAGGCGTTCGAGCACAAGAACCTCGCCGGGCACGAGCGGCTGCAGTTCAACGCGAAGCAGGTCGGAGAGTTCGTCGCCGACCACGACCTCGCGGTCATCGAGGGCCTGAGCTTCATGTCGAAGACCCCCATGCGCGACGTCATCGAGGCGAACCACTGGATGGGCCGGCACGAGTGCTGGAAGCGCCGCGTGCCCTACGCGATCGTCACCCCGACCCAGCTCAAGCTGTACGTCACGATGAACGGCGCCGCGAAGAAGGCCGAGATGCTCACCGCGATCCGCTCGGCGTTCCCGACCCTGACGTTCAAGAAGGACGACGAGGCCGACGCGATGGGCCTGGCGACGATGGGCCTCGCCTACAGGGGCCTCCCCGTCGACATGCACGTCTCCCGGGGCCGGTCGGTCCTGGCCGAGATCGAGTGGCCCGATCACCGCGGCGAACCGTCCGCGCGCATCACCCGTCGACCTCACCCGACGCGCGAGGCGTTCTCACCCGTCAGGGGGGTATCTCCCGAAGAGCCGGTGTAATACCATAGTGATACGGCCTCACAACGGGGCCTCCCCCCACCACGAAGGAACAGTCGTGCGAACCAACCTCCTCCGCGCGCTCATCGCGCTCCTCGTCATCTCGGCCATCGCGATCTACGCGGTCCGCTGGGGCCTCGGCGCAGTCACCCTCGACGGGTCGACGACGATCGCCAACACGATGCTCGTCGGCGCGCTGATCCTCTACTGGGTGCTCGCCCTCGGCGACCGCCGGGACGCACGATGAGCCCGCTCGAGTTCTTCCTCTGGACCCTGGCCGTCGTCGGCGTCATCCTCGTGCTCGGCATCGCGATCGCCGGCGTCGTCGGCGGGATCCACGGCCTCAAGGAGTTCCTGCGCTCGGACGTCAGCAAGCAGGACGAGGCCGTCGGCCGGTCCATCCGGCTCGGGATGGAACAGGGCGCCCGTGAGCGCGCCGCGCGACAGGCCAGCACCGACCTCGGTCACCTCGACCAGGTCTGACAGACCCCCGGCGCCGCTCGGCCGCCGGTCACCCGCAACACCGATCACCTGAGGGAACACACCATGCACACCACCGTCAAGAAGCTCGCCGCCGGCACCGTTGCCGTCGGCCTCACCAGCGCCGGACTCGTCTTCGGCACCGCGGCGGCCGCGTCGGCCACCGACGGCTCCGGCCAGGTCTACGTCCAGAACTACAGCGACTCGTGCGAGGCCACCGACCGCGTCACGCAGTTCGTCCTCGACGCGCTCGGCGCCGACACGGCGACCACCTACACGATCAGCGACGGCACCCCGCCGCAGGTCGTCACGGTCGCGCCGCACAGCACGGCCCGCAGCGCGCTGTTCTCGATCCCGGCCTCCGGCGCCGCCTACTCGATCACCGCGTCGACCGGGCAGTCGTGGAGCTTCACCGCGGCCGCCGACTGCAAGCCCGTGCTCGTCGACCCCGTCGTCGTCGCGCCTCCGGTCGACGTCCCGCCCGTCGTCACGCCGCCCGTCACCGAGACTCCGGCTCCGGTCGACCCGGCCCCGAGCACGGACCCGGTCGACCCGGCGCCGACCGACCCCGCCGACCCCGCCGACCCCGTCGACGAAGGCACGGACCCCGTGGTCACCGACCCCGAGACCGACGCCCCCGACGAGGGCACCGACGGCCCGACCACGCCGGCACCCGGCGAGAAGGTCACGGCGACGGTCGCGTGGCTCATGCCCGAGGGCACCAAGCCGGGCACGGTCGCGTACGACCAGCTCCTCGTCAGCATCGCCGAGGGCGACCAGCTCGACGCGGTCAGCAAGCAGATCGTGGCCGAAGCGTGTGAGGGCGAGTACCAGGTCGACGTCTACCACGGCTACATCGCGGACATCGACGCCGTGCTGGCCGACGACACCCTGACCGAGGGCGAGGACAGCCACCTGTACGTCAAGCACCACCTGGTCTCCGGCTCGCAGGACTGCAGCGTGCCGCCCGTCACCCCTGAGGAGCCGACCGTGCCCGAGACCCCCGTCGACGAGGTCCCCGTGACCACGCCCGTCATCGTCCCCGTCACGATCGCCCCCGTGGTCGACGCGACCCCGGTGACCTTCGAGGCCAAGCCGGCCGCGAAGCACGTCTCGGCCGCCTCGAGCACCGACGGCCTCGCCTACACGGGCTCGGCCGACGTCACCGGCTGGATCGCGACCGGCCTGGCCCTCGCGCTCGCCGGCGTCGCGGGCGTCGTCCTCCCCCGCGTGCGCGCTCGTCACCGCGCGTAGCCACCCGAACCCCGAAGGCCCCGACTCCCCCCGGTCGGGGCCTTCGGCCTACCCCCCAGAGGAGCACACCGTGCCGAACAAGCCCACACCAGCCCGCCAGGCGGCGACAATCCTCGTCCGCCAACTCCCCACCCCGCGGCGAATTGACAGCATCACAGCGACGATCACCGACGCCCAGGTCATGCAGTTGCAGCTGCAGGGCCGAACGATCACGGACTACATCGCAACAGAGATCGGTCTCGACGACAGCTTCGCGATCCGGGTCGATACCCAGTTCAACCCGCCTGCCCTCGTTGCGCACGGCTCGCGAGTGCGGGCGATCGCCGACGTCCGGATCCGCGGCCGCGCCTCCCGGAGCAAGGCGTGAGACGCGCGAACGGCGTTGCGATCTACGTCGGGTCCGAGACCATGCAGAAGGCCGACATCGAGCGCCTGGTCGAGTTCGTCAAGGCCGGCCTGGCGCTCCTCGACCCGAAGGCCGAGCTGCGCGTCCACTCCCAGGGCCTCATCGTGCCGGCGACGTCGACCATCGTCAGCGAGCTGCAGCGCGAGCTCGTCTACGAAAAGTCGTTTGCCGACACCGGTCTCGCCGAGCGCCCCGTCGTCTTCGACCTGGCCCACAACATCATCCGCGTGAACGGCATCCCGAAGCGTCTCCCCCCGACCGAGGTCCGCATCCTCCGCGAGCTGATGGCCGCCGACGGCTTCGTGTTCCGCGCCGAGCTGGCCCGCCGGCTGAACCCCGACCGACCCCAGCCGGTCAGCACGATCAGCACCCTCGTGCTCCGGATCCGCAAGAAGCTCGACGGGTACGCCGGCGTGCTCGTCAGCGGGAAGAACACGGGCTACCGGTTCGATCACGAGTCACCTCACATCATCATTCTCAACCCGGGTAAGGTAAACTGATTCCATGACCATCAACCCACTCCTCACCAGCTCTTTCTCGGCGTTCAAGCCGGGCATGGGCGCGGCGATCAACACAGCGGTCAAGCCAGCCCGCTGGATGGCGGGCATCCCCACGGTGCCCGGCATCACCCCCGCCGGGATCTTCGGCAAGCCCCAGTACCGCGACGAGTTCCCGTACCGCATCGCCTACACGGCCCGCCTCGACGAGTTCGAGGACCGCATCCGTGCTGACCTGCAGCGCCTCTCCGACGAACGCCCGCCGACCGACGAGCACCCGAACGGCGTGCCCCTCGTGCTCCTCTGCTGGTGCAACGTCGGCAAGGGCGAGTGGTGCCACCGGCGCATGTTCGCCGAGTGGATGCTCGCCCGCGACGTGGTCGTCGACGAGGCGCGGCCGCCGCTCCTCGCATCGCAGCGCGCGCCCCGCTCGAGCGGCAAGCCGGCGTACTACGACGCCAAGCACGACGAGCGGTACTTCACCCGGCCCGAGCCGGGCGGCGCCCTCGAGCCCCTGTTCTAGCCACCGACCGCAGCGCCCCCGTCTCCTGGCGGGGGCGTTCGCGTGTCGCGGATCCGGTCTGCTACGGTGGCGGAACGCGCGGGTGATGTAACTGCAGCATGGTCGGCTTCCAGCTGGCTCGTAGGGGTTCAAATCCTCTCCCGCGCTCCAATCTTCACAACGGGGAGCAGCCGTGTTCAGAGGTTCAATTCCGGGCGACCTGCAGAGGATCACGCACCAGCACGTGCGGTCCTGGGACACGGAGGACGTGTTCATCGGGTGCTCCGGGAACCTCACCGTCGAGCGCGTCATCGCCGACACCCACAAGCGCCTGAACGGCAACGACATCCTGCTCTACAGCGCAGCGATGGGCTCGTACCTGGCCGACGCGATGACGGACTACACCCTCAGCAAGGTCGGCGTCGACGCGTACCCGTGGATGGCTCAGACGATGGGGACCGACGAGGAGCGCCTGGCGACGCTGCTCATCGCCTCCCGGCTCGCGCAGGGCCTCGGCAAGGAGGACTCGAACCCGTACTACGGGCGGATCCGCGACGCGCACGAGCTGCAGTGGGACCGGATGATGGCCCAGACGATCAGCCGGATCAAGTCGGCCAAGGCCAAGATGCGCCTCGAGTCGTTCGCGATCCAGGACGTCAGCACGTGGATCGACGACGTGCCGGCCGACGCCGGCGTGGTCTCCTACCCGCCGTTCTTCGCCGGCGACTACGAGAGCCAGTTCGCCAAGATGGAGAGCCTGTTCGACTGGCACGACCGGCCGAGCTTCGAGATGCTCACGAAGGAGCGGATCTACGAGCTCTTCGGCAAGATCATGGACCGCGACAACTGGATGCTGTGCGTGAACGAGCGCCTCGACTGGATGGAGCCGCACCTCCGCGGCATCGTGCAGACCAGCAACCGCGGCGTCGAGGTGTGCGTCTACGGGTCGTCCGAGCACCGCCGGATCATCAAGCCGCGGCAGGCAACCTCCCCCCTCCTGGTCCCCCACATCAAGCGCGGCCAGAAGCTCGGCGAGAAGCTCGCCCTCATGCCCCTGACCGGCGAGCAGTTCTCCGCCGTCCGGAGCATGTACATGAACCGGAACATCAAGCCCGGTCAGGCGACGCTGCCCCTCGGCGTGCTCGTCGACGGCGTGCTCGTGGGCGCGATCGCGTTCTCGAGCTCGCCCACGATGGCGAACTGGGACAGCTACATCGACGGCCCGCACATCTACCTCCTGAGCGACTTCCCCGTGTCCGAGACCAGCTACCCGCGCCTCGCGAAGCTGATGCTCTACGCCGCGATGTCGAAGGAGGCGCAGATCCTCGCCGAGCGGTCAGCGAACCGCCGGTGCCGGTCGCTCACGACGACGGCGTTCTCGAAGCGCCCCGCGTCGATGAAGTACCGCGGCGTGTTCAAGCTGCTCAAGCGCCAGGAGACCGAGCCTGCCGCGGCCGGCGCCGACGCGAGCGAGCAGTACTACGCCCAGGGCTACGCGCTGCAGTACGGCGCCGAGATGGGCGCGTGGACCCTCGCCGAGGGCTACGAAACCTGGAAGAAGAAGCACGGAGAAGACGATGGCACCCTCGAGTCCTGAGAACCCGATCGAGGGTCTCGACACCCGGATCATCCGGATCAACCCGCGCGAGTTGAAGATCCTCGACGTCAACGCCCGGTTCATGCGTCACGAGCAGTTCCAGCAGCTCGTCGACAACGTGAAGCGCGACGGCCGGCTCACGAGCGTGCCCCTTGTTGCGATGACCGAGGAGGGCCGCTACGAGGTCCTCTCCGGCAACCACCGCACGCAGGCCGCGGTCGAGGTCGGCCTGGTCGAGATTGACGTCATGGCGATCGACGAGATCCTCTCCCCGCAGCGCCGCGTCGCGATCCAGCTCAGCCACAACGCGATCGCCGGCGAGGACGACCCCGCGATCCTCAAGGATCTCTACGACCAGCTCGACGAGATCGACTGGCGCGACTACGCGGCCCTCGACGACAAGACCCTCGACCTCCTCGACCAGGTGCAGCCGGCGTCGATGAGCGAGGCCAACCTCGAGTTCCAGACGCTGACGATCGTGTTCCTGCCCGACGAGCTGCAGAAGCTCGAGGACACCGTGAAGGACGCGATGGCGCTCACGTCGGCCGACTCGACGTGGGTCGCGCGCTACGCCGCCCACGCCCGAGTACTCGACGCGCTCGCCGAGGTCAGCGAGGCCTACAACGTGAAGAACGTCGCCACCGTGCTCGACCTGATCCTCGACGTCTTCGACCGCCACAAGACCGAGATCGTGGAGGGCTGGTGGGATGCTGAGAAGCAGACCGCGAAGCACTCCAACTGGGTGCCGCTGTCGAGTATCCTCGGGCTCAACGCACCGGCCGGCGCCGCGGCGACGATCAAGAAGGCCGTCGACAAGGTCCGCGCGGGTGACACCTCGATGCCTGGTTGGCAGGCCATCGAACGCCTCGCCGCCAAGGAGATCTCGTGACCGTGACCACCCCCCGACCGAGCGCCCCGGGAGTGCTGCGCGCGTCGCACCGCTACTCGTGGCGGCACCCGAACCTGCTCGTCGTCAACACGGCGATCGCCGAGCAGATGAAGGGCCTGATGAACATGGTCGGCCCGGGCCTCGAGCACGACGAGCACGTCGATCTCGGCTCGCTCGAGGTGCACGTCGAGGAGCTCGACACCGAGGACGGCCGCGACCCGATCTTCGAGGTCTCCGCGCAGATCCGGACGACGTCGTGACCGCGGGCCTCATCGCCGCTGCGCTGATCTGGGGCACGTTCGGCACGATCTCCATCCGGCTCCTCAAGCGGGACGTCTTCGACCGCTCACGGCGCCGTCGCTGGCTCTCCGAGTGAGCTGGGCGACCGCCCTCTCGTTCATCCTCGCGGGAGGCGGCATCTGGTCGCTGATCCTCTCCGGGAACAGGTCGAAGATGGCATGGCTCGTCGGCGGGTCGACGCAGATCATCTGGATGATCTTCGGCGCGACGACGGCGCAGTACGGCTTCTGCCTCTCGGCGATCGCCTTCGGGTCGGTGTACCTCCGGAACTGGATCCGCTGGACCCGGCAAGAGCGAATCACCCGCGACTCACCCGCCCCCACCGCGTGACCGTCACACCCTAGTGATATTGTGTTCCTACCGACCCCAGGAGGAACACGATGGACTCGACCGATCCGACCCAGCACACGTGCCCGGCGCCTAGCGCGCACGGCCACACGCACCACCTCAAGCAGCGCGACGCGAGCGGCGGGGCGATGGTCTGCAGCTACTGCGGCCAGACCCAGGCCCAGCTCCGCGCAGGCCTCCTCGCAGGGGCCACCTCGTGAGCCGGCAGCCGCTCGTCAAGAGCGCCGCGCACGCTGAGCGTTACCCCGGCGTCACCGTCGAGGTCGAGCCGGTCGAGCCCGGCGTCGAGTCGACCATGCTCGCCGCGCGCCTGACCATCGGCGCCGGCGTCACGGCCACCGTCGACGTCTCCTCGACCGCGCTCGCCCTGGCCGACTTCGACCTCGCGGGCCAGGCAATCGAGGGCACCATCTCCGCGCTGCAGGCGGGCGCGTACACGGCCCTCGGCATGAGCGAGCGGTACGCCCTCCTCGACGGCCTCCTCGACCGCGTGCGCGAGACCGTGCTCACCAGCCGCGCGCAGGTGTCGATCGACCCGGCGACGTTCGAGATCGTGATGAACGCCCTCGAGCGCGAGCTGCGTCGTGGCTGAGGCGGCCGACCGCCTCAAGGCGCGCTCGGTCAAGCCCTGGCAGGCCGGTCCCGGCTACGTCTGGGTGACCAAGACGAAGAACGCCATGAAGGCCGCCCCCGGCACGCCCGTCCCCGACGAGGCCCTCCGGGTCGCCCTCGCCGAGTTCCCCGAGGGCACGACCGTCGACGAGGTCCGCCAGGCCCTCGGCATCCGCCGGATCCAGGTCGCCGAGGTCATCGAAGACGAGCGCCCCGTCCGGTACACGAACCGCGCCGCCCGTCGCGCCGCCGCGAAGCGCGTCCTGTGACGCAGCGCCGCGCCCGCCGAGTCCGGACGACCCGGCAGGCGCGGTGCATCCGCGACGGCATCCTCGCCGCGCGCGCCGACGTCGCCGAGCTCGCTGACGCCGGCACGCGCCTCCCTGAGCCCCTGTTAGCGGCTCGGACCTACTGGGAGGTCTACTCGGACCTCGCGCGCGCTCAGAGGCGCCGTCTCGTCCGCGCCCGGACCACCGCCGCCCTCCGGCACCTTGAGGGCCTGCAGCATCCCGACATCATCCGAGAGGAACACTCGTGACCAGAGACACTCCCCGCAACCGCGTCGACCAGGTGCTCGTCGACGCGATGGCGCACAAGGCCGTCATCCTGATGCTCGAACTGGACCGGCAGCGACCCCCCGGCGCGAACCGCAACATGCTCAAGGTCGGCGACATCCTGAACGAGCGCGCCTTCCGCCTGCAGGACGTCCTCGCGTACGCCGAGAAGACCCGGCAGATGTTCTACGAGCCCGGCCACCCCGCCCTGAACGAAGAGCCGAAGTGGGACGCGTCCGACGTCCGGGATCTCCTCACCGACCTGATCGACCTGGCGAACGGCATCGAGATCGAGGGCACCGACCCCGAGCACCACGCGGCGGACCCGCTGCCGGCCGACACGAAGCCGGACCGGCACCGGGGCACGTGCTTCTACTGCGGCTCGGCGATCGCCTACACGTCGACCGACACGTGGGGAGCCTGGTTCGACGGCAACTCGACCGACTGCCCCTCGTTCAGCTCCCCCGCTCCCCACGTGCCCCGGAAGCTCTCGTGACCGCGGCGACGAAGCCCACGGCCGACGAGCTGGGGCACGCGCTGTTCTACCTCCCCGGCGAGCGGATCGGCACCCGGCGGGACCCGGCGGACCTCACCGGCAAGCTCGGCAGCGACCGGTTCGTCATCGGCGAGCACGACGGCAAGCACCACCTGGTGATGACCAAGACCCGCGACCGGTGGGGCGCGAAGTACCTCCCCGGGAAGAAGCCGGCGTCGGCCAAGGGTGCCCGGCTCAAGAGCCGCAAGAGCGGGTGGACGACGTCGGCCGTAATGGACCTCTCCCTCCTCCTCGACCAGCTCTCCGACAAGACGGGCATGACCCACGACGAGGTGTTCCAGCGCCTCGTCGCCGGCGAGTACTCGACCTGGTACACGCCGCCCGGCTCGTGGGAGGAGTTCGCCCTCATCGGCGACAAGACCGACCCCGAGGGCTACGGCGCGTTCCTCGACGGGATGAAGAAGTGGGGCAACTGGGACCAGCCGATTCACCCGCTCGAGGCGGAGCTGATCGACGCGGCCGCGCGCGACGGCGCACTCGCCCGCGAGCGAGGCTGGGCGCGCTACGCCACCCTGAACGGCGGCTCCGTCGACTACGAGACCCTCCGCCGCGCCAGCCCTGCAGGGATGCCGCACGAGCCGGTCTTGCCCGGCTTCGAGCTGCTCCACGGCCTCCCGTGGGCACCGGTCACGTTCTCCGGTCGCCCCGCGTTCGACGACGTCGAGAAGCGCCGCATCGTGTTCGCCGACCTCACCGGCCCGTGCTGGTGGGGGCCGCACCTCAAGACGGCCGACGTGCCCGGCTCGCACACGCAGTTCGCCTCGTTCTCGGACCCGCGGCCGAACGTCCCCCCGACCCCGCCGCGCACGACGTCGGGGATCTTCGACAGCCCGTGGGGCACGCAGGAGGCCGCGGCCGCGTTCTTCCGCGCGGCCCGCGACAATCAGCAACGCCCGAACCGACCGACCTGGGACCAGTACTTCTGATGGACGACCTCGACGGCCTCATCGGCCCCCGCACCGCCGCGGCGATCGCCGTGTTCCAGATCGAGGACGAGCGAGACGTGCGCGCCGCGCTCGTCGACGCGCTCGTCCGCATCTCCGAGCTGGAAGCCCAGCTCGCCGACCTACAGGAGACCGACCAGTGAAGCTCACCGCCGACGACCACGACCACGCCGCCCGCGGCTTCGAGCGCCAGGCCCGCGCGCACGAACTCCTCGCGGACGGGGCCCGCAGCCTCGGCCTCACCGTCGAGGTGCACGACGCCCACCTGGCCGACGCCCGCGACCACCTCGAGCGCGCCTTCGAGCACCGGCACGAGGCCGGCCGGATCCGCGAGGCCGAGCACGACGAGCTCGTCGCTCTCCGGCAAGCCGTGTGGCGCGCCCACCTCGAAGCGATGGACCTGGTGCCGAACTTCGAGGAGGACGACTACGCCGCCGGCGCCGTGCTCATCGTGAACGTGTTGCCCTCGCCCTCCCCGCACCTCTGCGACGGGTGCGGCTCCACCGCCGACGAGGTCCGCCGCTACCGAGCCGGCGGCGCCCGCGCGTGCTGCCCCGACGACACCACGAGCCGGCTGTGGGCCGGCGACTTCGACCAGACCGCACCGACTCTCACTCCGGAGGAACGATGACCGACCAGACCCTCGACCACGCGACCGAGCCCCCGGACGAGGCCGTCCGCATCAGCAACGCCGGCGAGTTCGCCGCCGTCTGGAACACGCTCGACGCCGAGCAGCGCGACGAGTGGTTCCGTTCGTGGGCGCGCAACGCCGAGACCGCGCACCTCTGCGTGATCCAGAACCACTCCCGCTACCCCGAGCAGATCCAGGCGCTCCTGCAGCAGGCCGTTGTCGACGCCCGCGAGCTCCGCGCCGCGTACCGCGTCTTCGAGCAGCTGATCGTCCTCGCGTGGAAGGGCGGCCACGGCCGCGAGCTGCGCCGCAAGGTGATCTCCCAGATCAGGCAGGTGCTCCCGTGACCGACTACTCCGGCCTGATCGAGCGCATCGACGAGGAGATCTCCGAGTACGGCAAGGGCCGCGGCGAAGGCGCCCACAGCGACCCGCTCGTCATCGTGCTCCGCGCCTGCCGCGAGGCCCTCGAGCGCGAGTCCGTCCCCGACGTCGTCGAGTGCGACAGCGAGATCCACAGCTGGGCCGTGTTCCGCCCCGAGCAGGTCGACAGCTACGACCTCCGCTGCAACGTGACCGTGCCGCACATCCAGCACGAGGACACGAACACGGGCGCGACGTGGGATGACGAGAAGGCCCGGAGGTCCCGCCAGTGACCGTCACCGAGCCGGCACCGCGGCACGGCGAGCACAACGCGCCGGCGATCGCCATGCTGCGCCAGCTCCTCACCCTGCAGGCCGCCGGCGTCCCCGTCACCTGGTCGACCGTCGTCGACCGCACGGTCAGCGCCCGCGGCCTCCTCCTCAACACGGCGAACCGGATGCGGTACGAGCAGCTCCTCTCGCTCCTCGTCCGCCAGGATCTCGTCGCCGCCCGCACCGACCCGACCCTCGACCCCGATCCCTCCGTGGCCCTCACCGAGGCAGGGGCGGCCGTCCTAGCCCGCACCGGGGGCGCCGCACCCATCACCATCGCCGAGCCGTCCACGCCCGCTACCAGCTCGCTCTACACGTAGGAGACCCCGTGCCAACCCAGATCCCGATCCTCTCGCCCCTCGACATCGTGCCGGGCGCCGTCTCCCCTGACGGCCGCACGATCGCGCAGGCCAGCCTGTTCAGCACCCCGCGCGTGGTCCTCGTCACCGTCGAGTACTCCGACGGCGCCACCGACCGGTTCACCTGGCCGACGTCGACCGGCTGGACCTCGCCCGCGAACATCCCGTCCGTCACGCACACGCGCCCCTACCTCGAGTGGGAAGCCGGCACCGCGTGCGACGCGTGCGGGTCGACCGACACGTACCGCGACGGGTGGGGCCTCCCCGCGTGCCGCAACTGCCACGGAACGGTGGTCGCACGATGACCCGGCCCCGCACCCCCGAGCACTTCCCCCGCATGAAAGTCCGAGGCGGCCGGCGCCGGCACCACGAACGGTCGACCCAGCGCAAAGCCCTCGTGGCCCACTACGTCTCCCTCGGCAGCGGCGGCAGCTACGACCTCGGCGACCTCTTCACCCGCGCCGTCGATCGCTTCGTCTCCGGGATGACCGCGTTCGCCAACGCGATCGCCGGCCACCCCGCCGCAGACGATCACGCCCTGGCAGGCCCCCGATGAAGCGCCTCATCCTCCACCTCGCCCGCGTCCACGACCAGCGCCTCAAGCGCGCAGCCCTCGCCGCAGTCCGCGAGTACGAGCACCAGGCCAAGTGCGCCAACCTCCTCCAGGGGACACCCCTCGCCACACACGCCGACAACGCCACCAGCAAGGCCCGCCGCCGCTACGACCGCGCCGTCCGCCGCCTCGAACGCTGGCAAGACTGGACCCACCCCCCAGCGAAGTAGGCCACCGTACTGACGCACCCGACACCAGAGCCCTGACGTCGGCACACCCCGCGAGAAAGATCACACCATAGTGTCACCACGACAAGCCGCCAAAACGGGCCCCGAGGTACGTCCCCTCCCGCGCACGACCGCTGTCCCCGCCGAGGGCGCCGACCGTCTCCCGTGGGAACGCCTCGACGGCGAGACTGGCGCGGCGTTCGACGGGTTCCTGACGTACCGGGAGCTCGGGTATCAGCGCACTCTCCGCAAGGCGGCGATGGCGCACTACGAGATCCCGTCGTCCGAGTTCGACCCGCAGGGCACCCACAACGGCAAGCTGCGCACGATGGAGCGGTGGTCGTCCCAGAACCAGTGGGTCCGCCGCTGCGAGGAGTACGACGCCCACGTCCAGCGCATCGCGGACGCCGAGGATCTGCACACGATCACGGAGATGCGGTCCCGTCACGCCATCACGGCGCGGATCGCTCAGACGAAGGTGCTCGAGTTCCTCCGGTCGATGGACCCGAAGAAGATGACGATGAGCCAGGCGATGCAGGCGTACGAGATCGCGGTCCGGATCGAGCGGACCTCGCTGGGCGCACCGGACCAGGTGTTCCAGCTCACCGGCGCCGGCGGAGGCGCGCTCGAAGTCACCGACGTCACCCCCGAGGTGCTCGAGTCGAAGCTCCGCGCCTGGCTCGAGTCGAGGGACAGCCAGAACGCCATCGAGGCCGGCGAGCCGGACGGCCCCGACAAGGTCATCGTCGGCGACGAGGACATCCTGCCGACCGACGTCCCGGTCGCCCCGAACACCGCGACGGAGTGGCCGACAGCTCCGGCGCCCGACGACGGGCTCGCGTGGGGCGGCGACCCCTTCCCCCAGACCGGCACCGACGAAGACGAGGACGACGATGAGTAGGGCACGCAAGCAACGGAAGGCAGCACGGCGGGGGACAAAAGTCTCCGGAAACACGGCTCAGTACCCCGGAACGCCAGAAGTCGGGGTACAGATGAGGCACGGAGCACCTATCGGCCCGGTCGAGGGTGCGCTGCGAGTCAAGCAAATCGACGGCCCGATCCGGATCGACGACGACCCCGTGCTCGTCCAGATGAGGCACGCCCGACGCCTCGACCTCCTCGGGCGCGCGGCCGCCGCCGGCGTCGGCGTCCTCATCGTCGGGATCTGCGTCGGCACCGTCGTCGCCCTGCAGGAGTGGGGCGTCCTGTGAAGACCGAGAAGCAGCTCCTCGCCGAAGCCGTCGACCGGCTCGACCGCTACCTCAGCCGCAACCCGCTCGGCGTCCGCGGCGACCACGAGCACGACCGCGACTGGGCCGTCGCGCTCTTCCGCCTCCTCAAGTTCGGCGGCCTGCCCCGCGCAAACGAACGCCGAGCGGCCACGATGCGGATCGTCCACCTCGTGCTCGACGACCTGAGGCTTGACCGGTGACCGCCATGCGAATCAACCTGTCCGTGACAAGCGCAGACCCGGAGATCATCACCCGCAGCATCGAAGCGTTCGGCCGGTCGATGGCTGGGCTCGCGCTCGAAGGTGTCGACACGTTCCTGATCGTCACCGCCGACGACGACGGGGACGAGTCGTGAGCTACCGCCGCCGCGTCACCGTGCACTGCGATCACGTCATGGCCGACGGGATCCAGTGCGTGCAGCGCGTGTCCGGCGACACGCTCGAACAGGCCCGGCACGCGGCCGAGCGCCTCGGCTGGGAGGTCCGCATCCCCGACGACCGCACGCCGGCACGCCGCGACTCCCGCCTCGACCTCTGCAAGATCCACCGTGGGTAGGCACCGCAGGCCAAGCCCGCGCCCCTCGGCCCGGCAGGTCATCCGCGCCGGCGCCGAACGCACGGCAGGGCTGACAGGCGTCGCATCGTTCGACGCTCACCACCGCGAGCACCTCGACGCTGCCCTCGCCGCTCTCCTCGGGCAGCTGCACACCGACCGCCCGAACGCGCGCCTCGAGTACGTCGGCTCCGACATGGGCGGCCCGATCTATCGGGTGGTCGACGACTGACCGGCTGGCGCGTCACCCCCTGGTGTGAAAGCATGACCGCATCACCCCCCTCCGGAAGGAACAGCCCGTGCACGACCCCGCCGATCTCCTCCACCTGGCCCAGCGCCTCGAAGAGCACGCCGAACGCCTCCGCTCGCAGGGGTACGTCCCCGAGCACCATCTCGTCGTCGACCTGCGCGAAGCAGCGACCGCGCTGACCGACATCGGGAACGCCGACTGATGGCCGAGTCGAAGCTCGACCACCGCATCGCCACGCACGAGGGCATGAGGCTCTCGGCCGAGCGGCGCCGGGACAGCGCCGAGAAGGGCCGCATCGCCGCGCAGTCCGCGGTCCGGTACGTCCGGCAGCAGCTCGCCGAGATCGACATGGACGCCGTGACCGTGACCGTAACCCGGCTCGCTGACCACGCCGCGCGCGAGGCCCGCGCGCTCGCCCCCGACTACGACCTGATCGCCGACCTCGACGAGGCTCGGCGTCTCCTCCTCGCGACCAGAGAGTTGAGCATCTGATGGACCACATGACCCCGAAGGACGACCGCACCCCGTTGCCGTGGGCGCCGAAGCGCACAGCTCGGGAGCGGATGCGCGACATGCTCTCGATCACGTCGAGGCAGCACGACCACGACGCGACGCTGAACACGACCACGCCCGACGTCGACCGGCCGTACATCGAGCACGGCACCCGCGGCTACACGAAGCTGGCGGTCACTCCGGCCGGGCCCGTCGTCGAGGCAGGGCAGCCGGCGCAAGGCACCCCGCAGATCACGACCGAGCCGCACCCCGACGCGTACGGCCGGCAAAGCGCCCGCGACCTGGTCCGCGCGATGGGCGGCAAGCTCCCGCTGTCCGAGGTCCTGAACGCCGACGGCACGTGGACGATCACCGCGGCGGGCAACATCATGGACGGCGTCGAGGTGGTCAAGCTCGCGCCCGGGATGCCGATCTTCACCTCGAAGGGCCCGACCCCGTCCGTCGTGAAGCCCAGGACCCCGAGCGATCGGATCCACTTCGACACGGCGCCGACGCCTCGGCCCGACGCGGCCGAGCTGCTCGAGAAGTGGGGCTACACGTACGAGCCGGACGACACCGTGACCCGCGAGCAGATCAACGAGTACCTCGGCCGCCGCGGCATGTCGGTCGACTGGGACGAGCTGAACGCCCTGGCTGTCGACGCCATCGAGCGCGCTGAGCAGTACTCGTTCGACTCCGACGGCTTCGCGGTCGTGGCGGCCAGCACGCGCCGGTCGTCGCCGATCTTTGCCGAGCTCGCCGACGCGTGGAACGGTCGCCTGTACGACGCCGACGACGAGGCCAGCGCCTACCCGGTCGGCCCGCTGTGAGCCCGCTCATCGCCGGCGTCTTCATGGTCGTCGCGCTCGCCGGCAGCTGCATCTCCCTCGGGCACGCCCTCATGCGACGGGCGGACGAGTCGTGAGCTGGATCTCCTGGTTGGCCCTCGTGCACGGGACGCTGAGCGTCACGTTCGTCGTCCTGACGATCACGTTCCAGCGCGCCCTGCACCGCGAGCGCGCCGAGCGTGCTGAGGAGAAGCTCGTCGACATCCGGCAGCGGGCCCGGACGTACGATCGCCACGTCGCCCGCGAGCAGTACCTGAACGGCGCGATCCGCGCCCTGGTGAAGGGCGGCGGCCCCGACGCCGAGGCCGCCCTATCCGCCTACTCGCACGAGACCCCGTACCCGAACCAGGAGACCGAATGACCAGCCTGCTCAACCCCTTCACCCCGACGCCGCCCCAGGCCGTCACAGCCCCGGTCACGCCCGTCCCCGACCCGGTTCCGACGGCCACCCACACCGTGCGCGTCACCGTCGACGTCGAGGTGTGGGTCGGCACCCCGCGGATCGACGTCGGCAAGGCCGTGGTCACCGCGATGGAGGAGTTCGTCGGCCACGTCGACGGCGGCCTCGACAGCGTCAGGGTCGAGAAGCGATGAGGCCCACACGCGAGCAGGTCGCGGCCGAGGTCAAGAGGGTCACGCACGCGTGGTCCGGGCCGGCGATGGACGAGTTCATCAACGACCCGCCGACGGCCAAGCAGCTGGCCATCGCCGACGCCGTGCTCAAGCTGTTCCCCGAGGAGGCCGACCAGTGACGTACCCGCAGGACCCGCACCGCGAGCAGTACCGCCGTGCGGGTCTCCGGACCCCGGAGGACTACGACATCGCCGCGGCCCTCGTCGAGCAGCTCGGCGTCCCCCGCAACCGCGTCATCCTCGGGGGGATCATCGCCCAGCACGACGGCGTGCACGTCCTCATCAAGACGCTGCAGTACGACCACGCCGGCAGGGTCGTGCTCGAGCCGAACGGGTCCGGCTACATCAAGCTCACCGAGACGCTGCACGTGATCCCCGAGGGGCACCCGTGGCGGACGGCGTGAGGGTCCCGAAGGAACGCCTCCCGCAGAGCGCCACGATCACGATGCCGGTGTACGTGCTCGAGGAGGTCCTCGTCGCGCACCAGCGCCTCAGCATCTCGTCGTGCTCGTGCGGGTGGGGATCTCACAACGGCCAGATGGGCCAGAGCTTCGCCGCGCACGTCGCCTGGCAGGCCGGGCAGGCCGGTACGATCCGCTCATGATGCACGTGAAGATCGGCGGCCTGATGCTCCCCGCCAAGACGGCGGAGTTCTACGCGGCGCGCGCTCACGTGCACGGCGTCAAGCCCGTCGACCTCATGGCCGAGGTCCTCCGACGCGCGGCCGCTGGCGCCGACGCCCCGCGCACGCCGGCGCCCGCCGCGGCCGCGCCCGTCGGCCCCGAGCACCCGACCGCGAACCGCCTCCACGACGACGCCGTCGACCAGGCCGCTGAGGACCGCGCGGCCGAGCGTGCCCGGCTCCGCGAGGAGGCCCGCGCGCTCCGCCCGCTGCCCGGCGCGCACCGTCTGCCGGACGACGTCGCGCCTCCTCTCGTCGAAGTAGTCCACCCGACGCCGGCGCCGCGCACACCGAAGGCGCCGGTGCACGCGCGCACCCCGATCAGCGAGCACGGCCTCGGGCGGAAAATGTCCGAGGCCGACCTCGAGCGGATGCAGGAGCTGTACCGCACCGGTCTCTCCGACACGGCGATCGCCCGCGAGATCGGCCGGTCGCAGCCGCAGGTCAGCAAGCGGCTCCGCGAGTTCGGTCTCCCCTCGAACAGCCCGAAGGGTCGGCGGTCGTGATGGACCACTACCGGCCCGACGAGCACCCCCGGCACCTCCGCGGCCGCCAGCGGTCGTGCATCCCCGGCGTCGTCTGGCTCCTCGGCAACGCGATCGCCCTGGCCGCGCTGATCGTCCTGCTCTGGCCCTGACGCACCCGGGTATGATCCCCGGGTGACCCAGACCCTCGAACGCTTCGGCTCGCTGAGCACGGCGGATCGCCAGGCGTTCTTCGAGTCGATGTCCCGCACCGAGCGGGCCTCGCTCGAGAAGCAGATCGACGCCGGCATGGGCTCGCCCTTCGGCCAGTACCGGTACGACCCCGTCGGCTTCGTGCACAACGTCCTGAACGAGCCGACCTGGTCGCTGCAGCGCGAGATGCTCGAGTCGGTCCTCCGGTACAAGATCACCGTCGTGCCCGCCGCGCACTCGGTCTCGAAGTCGCACACCGCGGCCCGCGTCGTCGCCTGGTGGACGTCCGTCCACCCTCCGGGCACGGCCCTGACGATCACGACGGCGACGAACTTCCAGCAGGTCAAGACGATCCTCTGGCCGCACATCCGCCGCATGGTGAGCAGGCACGACCTGCCCGGCCGGACGAACACGACCGAGTGGATCGTCGACCGTCCCGACGGCGAGGGCACCGAGCTCGCCGCGTACGGCTTCTCCGCGAACGACAACGACGAGGCTGCCGTGCAGGGCCGCCACGCCCCGCACATGCTGATCGTCGTCGACGAGGCCGGCGGCATCAGCCACGAGCTCGGGAAGGCCCTGTACTCGCTCCTGACCGGTGGACACACGCGGATGCTCCTCATCGGCAACCCGTCGACCGAGGCGGAGAACACCTGGTTTCAGCGGCGCGCGGAGAGCGGCCGGAAGAACACGAACGTCATCCCGATCAGCGTCTTCTCGACGCCGAACTTCACGGGCGAGAAGGTTGACGACTGCGCCTCCTGCCCGGCCGGCACCCCGCCGCACAGCATCGCGACGCACCTGGTCGACAAGGCCTGGCTCGACGAGGTCGTCGACGAGTTCGGCGCCGACTCCCCGTACATCGAGGCCCGCGCGCACGCCCGGTTCCCGTCGAATATCCAGGACAAGGTGCTCCCGATCACCTGGCTCGAGTCCGCGATGGCGACGACCGAGCACAGCGTCACGACCGGCGACATCCGCCTCGGTGTCGACGTCGCGGCCGACGGTGGCGACGAGTTCGTCATCGCGTGGATCGACGGCATGAAGGGCTCGATCGTGCACAGCTCGGTCGGCGCCCAGAACGAGAACAGCGCGGTCGTGGCCGACAAGATCCTCGAGTGGATCCACAAGGCCGAGAGCGAGCACGCCGTCCGTGGGAACACGACGAAGGTCCGGGTCAAGATCGACGCGATCGGCGTCGGCTGGGGCGTCGTCGGCGACCTGATCCGCCGCGGCGACGAGGGCAAGCACAAGTCCGAGATCGTGGCCGTGAACGTCGCGAAGAACGCCTCCGAGCCGGACAAGTACGCGAACCAGCGGGCCGAGATGTGGTGGAACCTCCGCCGCCTGATCCAGCCCACGATGCGCCAGCTCACCCTCGTCGACGACGGCGGCACGTCGCCGTTCTCGATCACCGAGTACGAGGGCCCCGTGGTCCTCGACATCGACACCCGCGTGAAGGCCCAGCTCACCGGCCCGATGTTCCGCACCGACGGCAGCAACCGCATCGTGATCGAGAAGAAGGCCGAGATGAAGCGCCGCGGCCTCCGCTCGCCCGACCGCGGCGAGGCGCTCCTCCTCGGGTACTTTGAGCCGCCCGAGGAGACGACGACCCTCAAGCCGTTCGGCGCCGTCGGGCTCGGGAAGCCGATCTCCTGGCGCGACGCCTAGACTCGGGCTGCGCTCGATTCGGGTCGGACGCGGAGGGCTCCACCAGGTCGGGTACTCGGTGGGGCCCTCTCCCGTAGGCTGCCGGGCATGACCGACCTGACCCAGACCCTGAGCACCATCGCCCACGACGCCGCGTCTCCCTTCGCCGTCGTGCACGGAGAGCCCGAGACCATCGAGCGATTCGACACCGAGCGGGAGGCCCTCGCCCGCGTCGCCGAGCTCGACGACGCCTCGGCCGCCGAAGCCCGCCAGCTCGTCGACGGCATCGACCCCGCGGTCGCCGCGACCGTCGCCCCCGTGAAGCACTACGCGATCGACACGTCGACCCGCGAGCTCGTGACCCACGAGGCCGGCGTCCCCTCCGAGGGGGGCACGCGCCGGGGCACCGTCCCCGCGACCACGGCGGCCGTCACGGGCCTCGGGGCCGTCACCACCACCACCACCCCGGAAGCGCGCGCCGCGGCCGCCAACGGCGTCCAGACGTCCGCAGCCGCCGGCACCCCGTGGCACCCCGACGAGATCGACGGCCGCCGCCTCGACCAGACCGAGGGCAGCACCCGCGAGATGACCCCGCGCGAGCGCGCCGAGGCCCGGTTCTTCTCGGCCGCGACGTCGGGCCCGCCGGCCCCCGAGCAGAAGGCCGCGGCGACCGAGCTGCAGGCCGCGCTCCTCGACTACGCCGAGGCCATCTACCGCCTGGTGCCCGCGGGCCCCTGCCGCGCCACCGCGCTGACACAGCTGCAGGGCGCCGGCATGTGGGCCGTCCGCGGGATCTTCGACGACGGCCGCTCGAAGCTCAGCTAGACTCGACCCCGCACAGCGCACCTCCGGGCAAGTGGGTCGGAGATGGGACGGGGGAGCTCACCCCAGCGCACAGCGAGCACGACGATCGAACGCCCCGCCCGGTGGCCCCGGAGCGGGGCGTTCGTGTACCGTCGCCCGGGTCGCAACGCCTGCAGCCACCGCGACCACGAGAGCCCCGCCGGAGGAGTAGACCGGCGGGGCTCTCGCGTGTCCGCAACCCGGGTGTGGCGATCGCGCGTCTACGCTGGTCGGGACCGCGCAGCATCCACAACCCCGGTGAGGATCCATGACCGACATCACGCCGCACAGGGTCGGGGCCACCCCGGCCACGCCCGCCCCGACGCCCGCGCAGATCGAGAACGTCGCCGCCGCCGAGCCGGTCCGCATGGAGGACATGCCGGCCGGCCTCCGCGAGTTCGGCGACACCGGCCTCAAGCGCGCCGGCGGGTTCATCGGCGAGGAGTTCCTGACCGAGCTGTCCGGCCGCTCCGGCATCAAGGTGTTCAAGGAGATGTCCGAGAACGACCCCGTCGCGGGCGGCATGATGTTCGCGATCGCGCGCATCCTCGGCCGGCTGCCGTGGGAGATCCAGGACGACCCCGACGCGGGCCCCGCCGACGTCGCGGCCGGCGACTTCATCCGCGAGTGCTTCGACGACATGAGCACCCCGTGGTCGAACGTGCTCGAGGACATCCTCTCGATGGGCCCGTACGGCTGGGCGCTGCTCGAGATGAACCTCAAGCTCCGCCGCGGCCCCGACGACCTCTCCGGCCCCGAGGGGTCCGAGACGATGCACCAGTCGAAGTACTCGGACGGCAAGATCGGGTGGCGCGGGTTCAAGATCCGCGCGCAGGACTCCCTCGTGCAGTGGGAGTACGACGACCACGGCGGCCTCGTCGGGATGACGCAGCAGGTCGACCAGGGCGGCGGGCTCCGGAAGATCCCGATGGCGAAGAGCCTCCTGTTCCGCACGTCGACGTTCAAGGACAACCCCGAGGGGCGCTCGCTGCTCCGCGGCGCGTACCGGCCCTGGTACTTCAAGAAGCGCATCGAGGAGATCGAGGGCATCGGCATCGAGCGGGATCTCTCCGGTCTCCCCGTCGCCACGCTCCCGCCCGAGTACTTCTACGAGAACGCGTCGGCCGAGCACAAGGCGACGCTCCGCACGATGCAGAACCTCGTGACCCAGATCCGGAACGACGAGTCCGGCGGCATCGTCATGCCCGTCGCGTTCGACTCGCACGGGAACAAGCTGGTCTCGCTCGAGCTGCTCGCCGCGCCAGGCGCGAAGGGCATCGACGTCGGCGGGACGATCACCCGCAAGTCGCAGGAGATGACCATGAGCATCCTCATGGACTTCCTGCTCCTCGGCCACGAGGGCGTCGGCTCGTTCGCGCTCGGCGCCTCCCGGATCGACCTGTGGACGATGGCGATCCAGCAGATCGCGAAGATCATCGCTGAGACGTTCGACCAAGGCGCGATCGCCCGGCTGCTCAAGTTCAACCGCATCCACGTCGACAAGCCGCCGCGCCTCGTGTTTGGCGACATCCAGAACGTCGACCTCCCCACGATCGGCGCGTTCATCGAGCAGATGGTCAACAGCGGCGCGCTCGTCCCCGGCCCCGAGCTCGACGAGTTCGTCCGCAAGGTCGGCAACCTGCCGCCCGCGACCGCGCAGACGTTCCGCGATGATCCTGGTCAGTAGGCGGGCGCCGCTCTCGAAGGCGGCCCTCCCCGACGACGAGCGTGACCCCGAGGTCGGCGGCCACGAGGCGAAGGTCGGGCAGATCATCTACTCGGCGATCCTGTGGCTCGCCCGCACCGTGCCCGACGACCTCGGCGCCGGCACCTCCGTCGAGGAGTTCGGCCGCGGCATCGACTGGATGGAGTTCAGCGAGCGGTTCACCGACGTGCGCGACCCGCTCCGGAAGGTCGTCCTGCAGGCCGGCCGCGACGAGGTCAAGCAGATGCGGACCACCATCCGGAAGGCCGCGGGCGACGTCGCGGTCGGCACGGCCGTCGAGGAGGTCGTCGTCGACGGCGCATTCGAGGTCATCGACCAGGCCGCCGTCGCGTTCGCCGAGCAGCTCGCCGGCCAGCTCGTCGTCGAGATCTCCGACGGGATCCGCGCGGCGATCGCCGACCTCGCGATGCAGGCCACGCTCGGCGACCTCACCGGCGCCCAGCTCGCCCGCAAGCTCCGCTCCGTCGTCGGCCTGCACGCCGCCTGGCGGGCCGCCGTCGACAAGACCTACGACCGGACCCTGGCCGCGGCGCTCGCCGACGGGAAGACGACCGTGGCCCGCGCGACGATGCTCGCGACGAAGGCCTCCGAGGCGAAGGCGAAGGCACTCCTGAACCGGCGGGCCTGGAACATCGCCCGCACCGAGACGCAGCGCGCCCAGAACCTCGGCAAGTACGCCGGCTGGCAGGAGCAGGTCTCGGCCGGGTGGGTGGCGCCCGACAGCCTCAAGGAGTGGGAAGAGGGCCGCGACCCGTGCGACACGTGCGCGCCCCTCGTCGGGCAGATCGTCCGCTGGGACGAGCCGTTCTCGAACGGGATGCTCATGCCTCCGGACCACCCCTCCTGCCGCTGCACCGCGAACATGCTCCCCCCCGACGACGAGTTCGTCGCGACCATGAACGAGCAGCGGGCCGCCCGCGAGCTCGCCGCGGCCGCGTGACGGCGCGCCGCCCTCGCACACACACGACCCCGAGTAGGAAGATGACCCCCATGACCGAGACCCTCCGCAAGTCCCTCACGATCGCCGCCGCGACGAAGCTGGCGAAGGAGTACGACGACGACGGCTTCACGACGGCCGTCGAGTCCGCCCGCGCCGCCGGCCTGCAGTCGATCGAGGTCGTCACCGTCGAGAGCAACGGCGACGTCGACATCCTCGTGCAGCGACCGAAGGGCGTGATGATCGCCTGGAAGCCGCAGAGCTGGGACCGCGAAATGTACGCCATCCCCGGCGGCGAGCCTGCCGACGAGATCCACCTCACCGTGCTCTACCTCGGGGACATCGCCGACTACGACGTCGAGAAGCAGCGGACGATCATCGGCATCGTGAACGAGATCGCCGTCGACACGTCGATCCTCCGCGGCAAGATCAACGGCTTCGGCCGGTTCCTCGGCGACGGCACCGAGGACGAGGCCCTGTGGCTCGGCGTCGACATCCCCGGCCTCGGCGCGCTGAACGAGCTCCTCCGGTCGAAGCTCGACGAGGCCGGCATCGAGTACTCGACCGAGCACCCCGAGTACCACCCGCACATCACGGTCGCGTACGTGCCCGCCGAGAAGGAGACCCCCTCGGTCGTCGTCGCGCCGAAGAGCCTGACCGTCGACCAGCTCACGATCTACTTCGGCGGCCTCGAGTACCCCGTCAGCCTGCAGTGGAACGAGGGCCTCGGCTACTGGGACGACGACGACTACGTGCCCGGCATCGCGTCGGCGCCGAACGTCTACTACCCCGACCTCGCGAAGAGCGTCGCGAAGCAGGCCGTCGTCTCCGAGGAGCAGCGATACACCTACGGCCCCTGGTACGTCCCGGACTCGGTCGACGCGCACGGCGAGTTCGCCACCGCCGACACCGTGCAGCAGGCGCTGTGGAAGTACGTCGACGCCGGCAACCGCGACATCATGCTGCAGCACAACACGCTCATCAAGGCCGGCCGGTGGGTCGAGCTCGCGACCGTCCCGTTCCCGCTGTCGGTCCCCGTCGAGGGCCCCGAGGGGATGCAGAAGCACACCTACCCGGCGGGCACGCCGTTCATGGGCGTGATCTGGGAGGAGTGGGCCTGGGACCTCATCAAGTCCGGCGACCTCCGTGGGTTCTCCGTCGGCGGCACGGCGTCGCGCCTGGTGGCCGACATCGACACGCACGAGACGGACCTGGACGCGCTCGTCCCGACCGAGTAACGTCGGCAGCGCCTCCCTGGCAGGCTCGCCCCCTGAACGCCCCGCACCTTCCCTGACCCGAGGTGCGGGGCGTTCGGCCGTCCTGGGCCATCCTCGCGCCGCTCCGACCGCCCCTCGGCTCGTCGGGCACGTGGCCGCCGACAGCGCGGAGCTACGATCCGGGCATGGCCTACACCGACCTCTCCTCCGGCACGATCGTCTTCGAGGCCGTGGGCGTGCTCGCCGACGGTGACGACGCCGACCTCACGCCCGACCTCGAGCTCCTCACCGGCGTCGTCATGCTCACGCCGAACGTCGGGATCTGGCGGCAGATCGGCACCGACTCGAGCATGAGGATCGTCGCCGCCCGGCCGCTCGTCTGCCAGCTCGTGAACGGCAAGCTCGTCGCGCCCGACGGGAAGACCGTCCTCCGAGTACTCGCGACCGACGCCCCGAACCTGCAGCCGTCCTCGTTCCAGTGGGTCGCGACGTTCCAGCTCTCCGGGATCTCGACGCAGCCGGCGCCGGTGACGTTCAACCTCCCGGCCGGCACGACCGTCAACCTCGCCTCCGTGCTGAACGTCGGCGCCCAGCCCAACGTCGTCACCGTCGTCTCCGAGCAGTCCCGGCTCGACGCGATCGCCGCGGCCAACCGCGCCGAGGCCGAGGCCGACCGGGCGCAGGCGATCGCCGACAGCGTCGGCACCGGCACGCCCGGCGAAGGCGGCACCGGCGACGGCACCGACCTCGTGGCGCGGCAGTCGGCGGCCGACGCCCAGCAGCGCGCCGACGCCGCCTACGCGCTCGGCGCGGCCGCGTACGTCTTCCCGGCCGGCGGGATCCCCGAGACCTCCCTGGCGACGGCGTTCCGCGAGGCGATCGCCAGCATCCGGACGACGGCCGAGGGCGCCCAGACGGCCGCGACGAACGCGCAGACGACGGCCAACGGCAAGTTCACGATGCCCGTGAACGGCCTGACGACCGCGAACCTCGCGCAGTCCGTCATCGACTCCCTCAACCGAGCCAACAGCGCCCTGCAGTCGGCTCCGGTGACCTCGGTCGCGGGCAAGACGGGCGCCGTGACCCTCGCGAAGGGCGACGTCGGGCTCGGCCAGGTCGACAACACCAGCGACGCCGCGAAGCCCCTCAGCACGGCCGCGACGAACGCTCTCGCCGCGAAGGCGGATCTCGTCGGCGGTCTCATCCCGACGTCGCAGCTGCCTCCCCTCGCGCTGCACACCAGCGCGCCCGTCGCCGACGAGGCCGCGATGCTCGCCCTCACGGCGTCGCAGGTGCAGCCCGGCGACCTCGCGATCCGCGCCGACGGCAAGGGCACCTGGATGCTCATGGCGTTCCCCGCGACGTCACTGGCGAACTGGAACCGGCTCGACAGCGTCGCCGACACCGTCTCCTCCGTAAACGGCCAGGTCGGGACCGTCGTGCTCGGCAAGGGCGACGTCGGCCTGGCGAACGTCGACAACACCTCGGACGCGGCGAAGCCCGTGAGCACCGCGACGCAGACGGCCCTCTCGGGCAAGGCGGCCGCGGTGCACACGCACACGGCGTCGGACATCAGCGACTCGACGACGTTCGGCCGCGGTGTGGTCACCGCGGCGAGCGCCGCTGCAGCGCGCGCGGCGATCGGCGCCGGCACCGGCTCGTCCGACCTCACGCTCGGCTCGACGGCCGGCACGGCGAAGCCCGGCAACTATGCGCCGGCGTCGACCGACATCAGCGACTCGACCGCGACCGGGCGCAGCGTCATCACGGCGACGTCGCAGGCGGCCGCGCGCACCTCCCTCGGGATCACCGGGACCGGCCAGGACGGCCAGCAGGGCGCGCAGGGCGTCCCCGGCGGCTTCATCCTCCTGGCATCCGGCGCGACGTTGGCGCCGACGAACACCCCGGTCGGCACGCTCGTCGGGTACAGGAGCTAGGCGTGGCGTTCACGATGCCGGTCCGCCGGACTCCGACGTACACGATCCTGTCGGGCGGCACGCACGTCCACACGTTCGACTCGTCCGTGGCCGTCGGCGACGTGATGATCGCGACCATCGAGCAAGTCACCAGCGCCACGGTCCCGGCCCCGGCGGGCTGGACGCAGCGGTACTCGGTCACCCACAACACGCGCGTGCTCCTCGTGTTCACGAAGGTCCGCGAGGCGGGCGAGACCAGCGTCACGATCTCCCGCGCGACGTCGGGCGCCGGCAAGCTGTCGGTCGCAGCTCTCGGCTCGGCGAAGACCGACCCGGCGACGTGGATCTTCGGCACCGGCAAGAACCGCGGCACGTCCCCGGTCGACACGAACCTGCAGACGACCGCGCTGAGCATCACGACGTCGCAGGCGAACACGATGGTCGTCGCGATCTTCGGCGAGGCCACGACGACGGGCGAGACGGCGACGCCGCCGACGATCTCCGGTGCGACGTTCTGGCACTTCACCCCGCAGACGAGCACGAACGAGATCGAGACCGTCCTCCTCGGGTACAAGGAGATGGCGACCGCCGGGGCGACCGGCACGGCCGTCGCGACGTACCAGAACCCGCAGGCGTCGAACGGCGCCGCGCTGCTCATCGGCTTCCCCGGCGTCGAGACGACCACCCCGACGATCCCGAAGCTGGCCGGCAAGGTCGTCGACGAGACCGGCGCAATCGTGAACGTCGGGCTCACGGCCACGGCCGCGGCGAGCGACGGCTCCGGCTCCGTCGTCGAGGTCGGCCTGGCGAAGCTCGACTACGTCCACGGCGGGCTGACGGTGCAGGACCTCTCGACGATCTCCCGCGTCTGGACGATGGGCCACCGCGGCGGGTCGATCGACTACCAGGAGCACAGCGAGCGCGGCTACTTCGAGTGCGCGATCAACCACATCGACGTGATGGAGTTCTCGGTCGGGATCAGCTCCGACGGCGTGCTGTTCGGCCTCCACGACGACACCCTGAACCGGACGTCGTCGTCCCTCGGCCCGACCGCGGCGAACGGCGGCACCGACGTCAAGCCGACCGACCTGACGTGGGCGCAGATCTCCCAGCTCGTGCAGGACCTCCCCAACAGGGGCGACACGCGCTTCACGACGGCGCCGTACCTCAAGCTCGACGACTTCGTCGACCGGTGGGCGGCGACACACACGCTGGCATTCGACCCGAAGCTGCTCAACACGACGCAGCGGCGCACCATCCTCATGCCGCGGCTGCAGCAGATCCCGAGCTACCGGTCGCACGTGATCGGCAAGTACTACACGACGGGCACGGCGATCGCCGACGAGTTCCACGGCATCGGCTGCCCCGTGTGGGGGTACAGCTACACGGCCGACGTCGGCGCGCTCGAGCCGCTGTCGTCGTCTCCCGACGGCACGGAGGCCGGGCGCCGGTTCATCGTGCGGACGGACTCGCAGAGCACGTCGGCGACGGCGTCGAAGTGGGACTACCTCGGCCTCGAGTACGCCGCGGACGCGCGAGCGTGGGCGGCGATCAAGACGATCGCCGGGTCGAAGCGGGTCCTCGGGCACATCGTCGGCACGGTGGCGAACGCCGACTCCGCGGTGGCGAAGGGCGCGAACGCGCTGCAGGTGGCGGGCGTCCGGGCGGTCATGGCGAAGTACTGAACCACCCGTTTCTCACCCGTTCTGGCCCCGAAAAACAGGCCTATACCGTCCGTTGTCCCATAGTGTTATTGCTATGAACAACACCCCGAAGATCAGCAACCTGATCGCCCTCATGTCCCTCGAGTCCGTCTTCCACGCCAGCCAGTCGGACCTCTCGGCCCCGACCACGCTGGACCAGGTGACCGACACCTTCGGTCCCTACCTCCCGAGCAGCCACACCGATCTGATCAACCTCGAAGACCTCGAGACGGTCCTCCTCATCGGGATGGGCGTGCACGAGCTCACCGCGCGGGCCAAGGCTCAGCAGGAGGAGTACTCGCCGGTCGAGTACATGCTGCGCGAGCGTCTCCACAAGGCGCTGAGCGTCTTCTGCCCCTCGGCCCTCGAGAACTGGTAGCCACTCACCCCCCGGGCCCCGGCATCCGCCGGGGCCCTTTCCCGACCCCCTCAGAGGAGATCACCATGAGCCCCACCCTTCACCCCGTCCCCGCGTTCACCGAGGCCTACGTGGCCGCCCTCAAGCCCGGCGACCGCATCGTCCTCGGGAACAACTCGTCGACCGTGTTCCTGGTCGTCGGCCCGGTCACCGACAGCCTGCTCCCCGTCGTGCGCGAGGACGGCGGCAAGCCGTCCCCGATCGGCCGGCGCCGGTGGGTCGAGATCGCGAAGCTCACCCCTCCGGCCGAGCCGGTGTCGCGGTCGTCGCAGAACGCCGGCTACGGCTACGTCGCCCCGACGATCCCCGTGCCGATCCTCACGGCCGAGACGCAGCCGATGCGGTGCCGGTGCGGCGCGACCGTCAAGCTCAGCGACACGGCGGGCAGCTACGGCGCGGGCTTCGTGCACGAGTCCGAGGTCGAGCTCCCCGAGGGCTTCGACCGGTTCAGCAGCCACCGGATCGGCGAGAGGTCGTACGACGTCCTCCCCCGGTGCGAGCACTGCGGCGGCGTCGGCCACGTCACCTACACGCAGCACGCCTGGTACGACGAGTGGTCGTGCGCCCGGTGCGGCGGGTCGACCGGCTACGGGATCGGCGACTGACCATGATCGAGAGCGTGACGTACCCGGCCGCCGACGGTGAGCTGACGACCGTGCCCGTGACCGACCACGGCGACGACGGCCTCTCGATCGACAAGGCGACCTTCGACCGGCTCGCCGAGCTGTGGGCCAACGACGACACCGAGCAGATGCGGACGGTCCTGTGGGACGAGGCCGCGGGCGCGTGGATCTACGCCTGGCACGAGTCGGGGCAGGGCATCGTGCTCGAGCTGTGGCACGACGCCGGCGCCGGTGAGGAGGTCTGGATCCACGAGGCTCCGTTCGCGCACGAGCTGCTCACCGAGTGCCGGCTGTGCCGCGGCTCGGGCCTGGTGGCCGTCGGCTCCTGGGGATCTCGGCCGCCGCGCGAGATGTGCCCGGAGTGCTTCGGTCAGCGGCGCGTCAGCGTGGCCCACACGTACACCGATCCGACGATCTGAATCACCCCTCGAACCACCCGCTCTCACCCCTCGGGAGCGGGTGGTTCCCCCATAGTGTGAAAGCACTTCACCATCACCACTACGGAAGGAACAGCCCGTGCAGTTCACCATGCAGGTCAAGATGACCAACAGCGAGATGCGGACCCCCGAAGACCTCGCCGGCGTCCTCGCCGACGCGGCCGAGCAGCTCTCGCGTCACCGGAACAAGGGCCGCCTGCTCGACGTCAACGGCAACGTCGTCGGCCAGTTCGAGGTCGTCGGCGACGACGAGCGTCACCTCGACATCGCGCTCGTCAAGCGCGAGGAGCTCGAGGACATCCAGCGATGGGCGCGCGAGGACAAGAAAACCACCCTCCTCGCGGCCGTCGGCCAGCTCGCCTTGGAGATCCAGTCGTGAGCGTCGAGCTGCCCGTCGGCAGGATCATCGGCGTGAACCACCGGTCCGACGCGTACCCGGCCGAGGTGCTCGGCCACCACGGCACCGACGGCGTCATCATCAAGACCCTCGTCGACCTCCACGACGACGAGGGCGACGTCGAGTACTCGGCGGGCACCGTCATCGTGCTCGACTACCTGTACGTCACGAACGACGACCTCGCGAACGAGGACCCCGGCGTCATGCCGGTCACCGTCCGCAAGATGGACGTGCCCGACGACCCGGCAACGTCTCTCCTCCGGTCCACCCGGGCGCAGCAGGCCACGCTCGACCAGCTCGTGCTCGAGCTGCCCGACGGCGAGATCCACGCCGAGCTGTTCGTGTTCGACGGCGAGACCCTGTTCCTCCGGCTGCAGCACGCCGAGCACGAGCAGCACGTCCTCCGGTTCTCGATCGGCGCGGGCGGCGACCTCGCAAGCGACAACGGCTCGCCGCTCACCGTCGCGCACGTGGCCCTCTGGTACGTCTCGATCGACGAGGTCAGCTGATGCGCGTCTCCGACCGCCTCGTCGTCCAGCTCGTCGGCGACGACCGACTCGTGTTCGTCGACGACCAGACCGGCGCCGAGGCCATCGTGCCGGTCGCTGAGGCCGAGCGCACCGTCCGAGTACTCGACGAGGACATCGTCGAGCGTGGCTACGGCGTGCTCCCCGCGGGCGGCGGCGACGTCGTCACGATCGGTCCCGACGAGCTCCCCGGTGTGCAGCGCGCCGTCGAGTACTTCGCCGCGGCCGCCGCCGTGCCGCTCGCCGAGCAGCTGGCCCAGATCCAGGTCGTCGAGATCCGCGACGGCGACGACCTCCGTGAGTTCCTGAGAGGACAGTTCCTGTGACCGACCCGACCCCCGAGCCCGACTACCGCGGCCTGATGCTGTGGGTCTACCGCAGCGGCGATCGCGCCGCCTACAACGCGTGGCCGACCAACAGCCGCGGCATCGCGCCGTCCGTCGACCGCGTCGTGCTCATCGACGAGGACGCGCCGAAGATCTTCAGTCCGGCCCTCGACATGCCGGCGGTCAAGATCGTGCGGCGCAACCTCTGGGGGCGACCGGCCTGGTACGTCGTCCCGCTCGACTTCGAGCCGGGCGAGGGGATGGACGGCGGCACGTACGTCGGCTCGTCCGACTCCCGGTGGTACGACCTCTGCAGCGCGGTCGGCTACCCGTCGCCCAGCGGCAGCGTCCTGCTCCCCGTGCACGACAGGATCGAGCTGTGAGCGGCGACGACGGCATGGTCCGCGGGCGCCCCGGCGTCACGTTCCGGGTGACGTACCCGGACACGGCCGGCGTCGGCTACAACGCGACCCAGCTCGCGTTCGAGCGCGGCGCCTCGTTCGACCTCCACGACGACGACGCGCGCGGCGTCCTGCAGGCGTGGGCCGAGGCCGCCGACGAGAACATCTGGGAGCACCGCGACGTCGTGCTCGACGTCGCCGACAGCCACGGCGTGCTCGTGATCGTCTCGGCCGACGACGAGAACTACCTGACGACCGAGGTCGGCGTCTGGCCGGGGCACGAGGTCGCCGACCTGGATCTCGGGATCACCCGGTGGGTCTACGGCCTCGACGAGGCGCCGCAGCTGCTCCTCAAGTCGCTCGTCTGGACGTGGTGACGATGCCCCTGCGGATCCTCGTCACGCTCCTCGGCGGCAGCGGCAAGCCGACCACGCTCGAGGTGAGCCCGACGGACTCGACGTTCACCCTCGGCGAGCACGTCGGCGACCCGGGCAGCGTCCGGCTCGCCGGCAGGCTCTCCCACATCACCCCCAACGACCCCGCCCTCGACGCTCTGGCGGAGTCTCTGCAGCGAAGGATCGACGTGCCATCTCCACACACCCCCGACAACCTCGCGGCGTTCAAGCGGCTCCTGGGCCGTCCCGGCGTCACGCTCGAGATCGTCCAGCACGAGCACATCCGCGAGGACGGCGAGGTGGTCGACCTCCTCAAGCGCGAGGGCTTCCAGCGGATCGCTGGCCCGCGGACCGTGGCCCGCGTGGCATCGGCTCACCTCGAGCTCGTCACCCCCGGGTCGGAGACCGGCGTCAGCCGCCTCGACTTCGGCCCGGCGAGCAACTGGACGTTCGAGAACATGGTCGCCACGCGCCGCGAGTACCGGCAGAAGGGCACCTACCATCGCCGGGTCGACGACCTCAGCTCCCCGTCCGGCGTGATGGCGTACCGGATCGTCGTCCCCGAGGGGTAACGGCGCGGCGGGGGCTCGCTCTCGGGCTCGGGCTGTCATCCTGGCGACATGGCCCAGATGCGACCCGACTACCCGACCGAGCCCCCCGCCGTGCTCCGGGACAAGCAGCGCCGGTGGCGCGCCCAGCAAAAGTCGACGCGTCTCCTGGCCGCGCTGATCTGCGTGGGCCTCGTCGCGGTCATCTGGATCGGCGTCGCGCTGTACGTCCTCCTGGCCGGCTGAATCACCCGTCTCTCACCCGTTGGGCGAGGCGGTTGCACCATAGTATGAAACGCATGACCACCACCCCCACCACCGTCAGCGCGTCCAGCGTGACCTCCGAGAACATCGGGGCACAGCTCACCGTGACCTCCCCGCTCGGCACGTACTCGGGCCTGCTCATCGAGGCGCTCCGCACGCCCAGCTTCCGGACGTTCCGCCTCCACACCGAGGACGCCGGCGACATCGTCGTCACCGTCCCGTCCTCGACGACCGTGCAGGTCACCCCTCACCCCCCGATCGAGGTCGGGATGCGCGTCACGCGCTCCCGGTACTTCGACCGCGACTCCGTGCACTACCGGGTCGCCGCGTTCGGTCGGGTGACCAAGATCGGCCGCGACGCCGAGCAGCGTCGCGTCTACCTCGTCACGTACGACGACCAGCTGCAGCAGTGGTGCACGCGCCGCGCCCTGCAGCCCCTGACCCCCGCGATCATCGCGGACGCCGCAGCCAACGCGGCCCTGATGCCGGTCCTCTGACCGGCGAACCGAGAGGAACAGTCTCATGGCAACCAACCCCGGCAAGCTCGAAGTCGAGGTCCACGTGCTCGTCGTCGAACACAACGACGGCGGCGGCGAAGATCCGGCGGTCTTCGTCGGTTCGCTCGCCAGCATCCGGCGTGACGCGCTCGTGCACCTCCGGAATCTCCCGTCCGAGATGATCCGCGACGAGGGCGAGGCGGTCATCGCGCCGGTCCGCAACGTCTCGGCTGACGTCATCTACGACGAGTGGCCCGACGAGATGGTGATCGAGGTCCTCGACGCGTTCCACGAGGCGACGACGGCCCCGTGGGTCAGCGAGTTCGTTCGCCTGGTCACGTTCGACGTGACGGTGGCCCGCTGATGGGCGCGAACTTCGACCGGGGCGGCGTCCTCGACGACCGCACGGCCCTCGACCGCATCGCGCGCCTCCTGGCCGACACCCCCGAGTGGGACTCGGACATGCCGGACCAGATCGCGGGCATCATCGGCCAGACCGACCGCGTGCACCCCGGCAGCGGCGTCTACCCCTACCTCCTCCCCGGGGACCCGGCGTGGCCCGCGCTCGGCGAGGGGTGGACGTACCTCCCGCCGGCCGACCCCGACGGCGCCTCGATCGCGATCGCGTTCCACGGCGACCGCGGCCAGCTCGAGTACTCGGTCCTGTTCCAGGACTCGGGCAGCACCGACGCCGAGGACGCGCACGAGATCCTCGTCACTGAGATCGGCCACAACCGCAGCACGTGGGAGGCGTCTCACTGGGCCTGGTACGACGCCGACCTCGACCGGCTCCGGTACGACACCCTCGACGGCGCCGCGACCGAGCCGCCCTCGGACTTCTGGCGGCCGCGCGGCTCGCTCGTCGTCCAGCTCATCTCGACCGCACGTGCCATCTGGCGCGAGCGCACCCTCAGCCTCTAGGAGCACACCGTGACCGACCTCAACAACCCCGACCCGTTCGCGCCCAGGCGCGAGCACGAGCTGCCGCTCCTCGTCGAGATCTCCGGCTGGCCCCTCGGCAAGCCCGACGAGGACGACGAGCCGACCCCCCTGCCGATCATCCGCGTCTCCCCCGCCGCGTTGCTCGAAGACGGCCCGCCCTACGTCACCGACCGCGAGGGCGCCGAGACCGTTCTCCGGGCGTGGGCCAACGCGCCGGCCGTCGACTACGACACCGGTGAGACCGAGTGGCTCCGGACGTACGAGTTCCACGAGATCGGCGAAGTCTTCGCCACCGCGCTCGCAGGCGACGGCGAGCTGAACATCAGCTGGTGGGTCGAGTCCGGCGGCCTGTTCTACATCGAGGACTGGCCGTTCGACTTCGAGGTCCGCCTCCTCACCGACGAGGAGGCCGACGCGCATGGCTGACTCGTTCCTCCCCGGAAAGCACGTCCAGATCCACGGCTCGTCGACGTTCTGGCGCGTGGTCGGCGTCGACCTCACCGGCGCCTACACGCTCGAGCGCGACGCGCGCACCCGGCGCGAGTCCGACAAGGCGCTCGGCGTGACTCCCCTGGCCCCGACCACGACCGCGAAGGTCAAGCGGATCACCCGCTACGGCGTGCCCGCCGGCAAGCTCCGGGCCGCCTCGTTCCGGAAGGGGAACAGCTGATGCTCGACGGCAACGCGTCTCTCGCCAACACGGTCATCACGACGGTGCAGCACGTCACGCTGCAGCGCGGGATGCTGATGATCGACCGGGGCGCGCGCGTCACGGCCGGCAACGTTGACCCGGAGGAGCGGCAGCTGCTCGTCAAGATCATCCTGTTCACCTACCGGTGGAACCGGAACCGGTGGGAGTTCGTCAGCCACGAGGGGACCGGGCACCGGAAGCTCCCCTCGGGCGGGCTCGGCGGGACCCCGATCAAGACGTCGGCGATGCACCCCGACATCCGTGACCTGGCGCAGGAGTTCATGCCCGCCTGGAAACCCGTCGAGTAATCCGCCTCAGAAATCTGAGCCTAAACGTTGCCTGTCGGTGGTCTCCCCCATAGTGTGAAAGCAGGCCACACACCAGAGGAGGCGGCCATGAGCGCAGGAACCCTGTCCCAGGACCTCGGACTCGTCGGCGCGCGCGTCGAGATCTCCGGCACGATCCGACAGTTCGACCACCGCTTCACCGCGTACGGCACGACGACGGAGATCATCTTCGTCACGAGCGCCGGCACGCGGGTCCGCTGGAACGCCTCGCACCACATGGAGCTGACCGTCGGCGCCGACCTCACGGTCAAGGCGACGATCAAGGCCTACAACGAGGACGCCACGGCCGACGTCGTGGTCACTCGGGGGGTCGTCTGCGACGCCCCCTCGACCCTCTTCTGACCCACCACCCACCACCGACACGGAGGAACAGCCATGTCCATCATCATCCCCGACCCCGACCACCTCGACCTCGTGCTGACGCCCCTGCTGCGCGCGGGCGACGACCACTCCCGGCTGACGTTCGTCGGCCGCGAGATCCTCAAGGAGCTGTACGGGCAGTGGCGCTACCGCGAGGGTGGCATCACCGAGGACGACATGAAGGTCGTCCGGGCGTACGTCTTCAACGAGGTCACCGAGGACGTCACGCCTCTCCGGGTCCTGGCCGCGGCTCACTGGCTGGGCTACCAGCTCAGCAACACTCGGGACGACGTCGTCGCGTCGATCGAGCTCGAGAAGATCCTCGGCGCAGCGATCCGCGGCGCGATCGCCGGTGAGGACGGCGGCGAGTGGCAGCGCAGCAAGGGCTCGGTCCGCAAGGCGATCGCCGAGCTGGCCGGCGCACGCACGGTCACACAGCGCCGGGAGCAGTTCGACTTCTAGGTATCCCCGCCGCACCTCCCAGCGCGTCACAGCCCCCGTCAGGCTCGTCCTGGCGGGGGCTTTCGCGTACCCGGGCCCCGGCGTGTCGACACCGTGCTCGCCGACCGGGCGCTCGTACTGTGGTCGACGACGGAAGGAGACGCACATGCCTCAGAACCAGAAGCCGCGGCAGATGGTCGACATGGACGTCGTGGAGACGTCGGGTGTCGATCACCCGGCCCACGGGTACGAGGGCTGGCTGGTCCAGAAGTCCGCATCCCCCGCCTCGGTCTCCGCACTCACAGCTCTGCTCAAGGAAGGTGCCAGCGTGCCCCAGAAGACGAAGGAAGACCTGCTCAAGGAGGTCGGCGCAGCGAAGCTCACGCCGGCCACCCGTGAGCTGATGACGAAGGCGATCGACATCACGGAGGACGTGAACGCGGCCGCCGAGCTGTGGCAGTCGCTCAAGTCGAAGCTCGAGGCCGAGGACCCGGAGACGCCCAGCGTCGAGGGCCAGGGCACCGCTGCTCCCGCGACCGGCGCCGCCGCCGCTCCCGTCGTCCCGGGCGCCGACCTGTTCAAGTCGGTCACCGACCCCCTCCTCAAGGCCGCCCTGCTCGAGCAGCAGAGCGAGCTGGCGAAGGCCCGTGAGGACTTCACCAAGGAGCGCGACATCCGCCTCGACCGCGAGGCGACCGACATGGTCAAGGCCCGGTTCCCCCAGGCCGCGATCGACCACGAGAAGCTCGCGAAGTCGGTCCGTCACCTCGACGACGCCGCCCGCGAGGAGGTCCTCAAGGCGATGGACGGCGTCTACGGTCAGCTCGACGCGGCCAGCATGTTCGCCGAGCTCGGCTCCACGCAGTCGAAGACCTCCGGCGCGATGGCGAAGGCCGCCGCGCTCGCCGACGGCTTCATGGCCGCCGGCGTCGTCAAGACCCACGCGGAGGGCGTCACGAAGGCGCTCACCGACAACCCCGCCCTCTACACCGAGTACGAGCAGGAGAACCGCTGATGGCCGTAGAGAAGGGCCCGAAGCTCGACTGGACCGTCATCGCGGCCGTCGACCTCGAAGACGACAACCAGTACACGTTCGTGAAGTGGGACGGCGCCGCCGACCTGGTCACGAAGGTGACCGCGCTCGCCGACCAGGCGCTCGGCGTGCTGAACAACGCTGTCAAGCAGGGCGAGGAGGCCGACGTCACCCTCGTCGCCGCCTCGCAGAAGGTCCGCCTTGGCGCGACCGTCGCCCGCGGTGACAGCATCGGCTCCACGGCAACCGGCCGCGGCAAGAAGGCCGCCGCCGGCGAGCGTGTCTACGGACGTGCGCTCGAAGCTGGTGTCTCCGGCCAGGTCATCTCGGTGTCGCTGAACGCGATCACCCCCACCACGGCTGCCTGAGAGGACTAGCAGACCATGCCCCAGCCCAACGTCAACGCGCTGCACATCAGCGCGCCGCTCACGAACGTCTCCGTCGCGTACCGTGCCAACACGGACGAGTACATCGCCACGAAGGTGTTCCCGAGCATCCCCGTCGACCACAAGACGGACCTCTACTGGACCGTGCCGAAGGGCGACTGGTTCCGCGACGAGGCCCGCGTCCGTGCCGACGCCACCGAGTCGGTCGGTTCGGGCTACGAGCTCGACCAGGACACGTTCAACTGCCGTGTCGAGGCCATCCACAAGGACATCGGCGCTCAGGCTCGTGCGAACGCCGACAGCTCGTTCAACCTCGACTCGAGCGCGACCGAGTTCGTCACCGACCGGCTGCTCCTCCGCCGCGAGGTGCAGTTCACCCGCGACTTCCTGCAGACGGGCGTCTGGGGCCACGAGGTCGGCGGCGACGCGCAGGGCTCGGTCGGCGCGGACGAGTTCGTCCAGTGGTCCGACTACGACGCCTCGACCCCGGTCAAGGACATCAAGAAGCTCAAGCGCCGCATGAAGGCGACGACGGGCATGACGCCGAACACCCTGGTGCTCGGCTACGACGTCTACGACTCCCTCACGGAGCACCCGGCGATCCTCGACAAGTTCAACCGCGTGTCGAGCGACCTGGTCGACGAGGCGATCCTGGCGAAGTACTTCGGCGTCGACCGGATCTTCGTCAGCAACGCGATCGTGAACACCGGCAAGGAGGGCAACGCCGACGAGTTCGGGTTCCTGACCGGCGACGTCGCGCTGCTCGCCTACGTCGCGCCGAGCCCGGGTCTCCTGACCCCCTCGGCCGGCTACACCTTCGAGTGGAAGGGCGTGTCCGGCTCGATCGGCTCGACCATCGGCATCTCGAAGTTCCCGCTGCCGGCGATCAAGGCCGACCGCGTCGAGGGCGAGATCGCCTACGACAACAAGGTCGTCGCCGCTGACCTCGGGATCTTCCTGAACAGCGTCATCGAGCCCGTCGCGGCGTAGCACAGCACCACCCCAACGGCCCCTCCGTCCTCTTCACGAGGGTGGAGGGGCCGTTGCTCGTTCCGCAGACCACGAGAGGATCTCGGCATGACCTTCACCTACACGACGCCCCCGATGCTGCCCGTCCACGAGGTGCGGTTCCGGTCGGGCGACACCGTCGAGAAGCCCTACTCGGTCGACGACGAGACGATCGGCTGGCTCCTCACGCAGTCCGAGGGCAACACCTACCTCGCCGCGGCCGCCGTGTGCGACCAGATCGGCGACCGCCTCAGCTCGGTGGCCTCCGGATCGAAGACCGTCGGCCCGCTGAGCCTCTCCGGCCGCGACCCCGCCGGCGACTCGCAGCGGTGGTACGACCGGGCCGCGCGCCTCCGCACCGGCGGATCCGGCGCGGCGATCGGCGGGGCGGTCTTCACCCCCGGCCGGCGTCTCTTCGGCATCGGGATGCACGACAACGGGCCCCGCCGCACAGGGGGGTACGAAGATGGACGCTGAGCTGCTCGAGCTGATGCCCGACACGGTGCAGTGGCTCAAGAAGGCGACGTCGAACCTCCGGGGCGAGGCGACGTACGAGGCCGGCGTGCCCGTGCAGTGTCTCTACGACGACACGACCAGCCAGGTGGCCGGGTTCGACGGGCGGATCGTGAACGCGGTCGGCACCGTCTACTGCGGCGGGGTCTACGCGATCGAGCCGGAGCACGCGATCGAGACTCCGGCCGGCGCCCAGCTCAAGCCGGTCCAGATCCGACAGCTCCACGACGAGGACGGCCCCTACGCGACCGTCGTCTACCTGGGGGTGTGACGTGGTCGACGGCAACTTCCGGATCAAGCTCGAAGGCCTCGACACGCTGCAGGAGCTGCTCGAGCGCGCCGGCGACCAGGCGACGCCGATGCTCGCCCAGGCGCTCGTCGCCGAGATGCAACTCGTGTTCCGCGAGTCGCAGCGGCGCGTCCCCGTCGGCGTGACCGGCAACCTCAAGTCCAGCGGCCGCGTGAAGCCGCCCGTCGTGACGGCCAACACGGTCACGGTGACCCTCGGGTACGGCGGCGCCGCCCGGAAGTACGCCGCGGTTGTGCACCAGCTGCCCCGCATGGGGATCAACTGGACGAAGCCGGGCACCGGCTCGCACTTCCTGGCCGACCCCCTGAACGAGAAGCTGCCCGACATCGAGCGGGCGATCCGCGATCGCCTCGAGAGGATGCTCAGCACGTGAGCGACACCACCCCGACCCCCGAGATCACGTTCGCCGACGCGATCGCGCTCTACCTCGCCGAGAAGGGCCACGGCATCGCCGGGCAGTCGATGTTCTCGAGCTACCCGCCCGACGACAGCACGACCCCCGACGAAGCCGCGGGCGTCGTCTCCCGCGTCGGTGTTGTCGACCAGGCCTTCGGTGTCCTGTACGGCCGCCCGAACGCGTCGATCGTGGTCCGCGGCGCCCCGAACGACTCCGCCGCGGCCGAGCGGCGCGCGTGGGCGATCTGGCGCGAGCTCAGCAACCTGACCGACGAGATCCCCGGCGTGCCGTTCGTGTCCGTCGGCCCCTCCCAGACCCCCGCCCCCACCGAGCCCGACAGCAAGCGCCGGGAGCGGTACACCTTCGACTTGGAGATCTACCTCGATGAGCTCACCTGACCCGCAGCAGCCCCAGTCCGACGTCGGCGAGACCGGCGTCATCACGAAAGAGGACCTGACCGCCGCGATCGACTCAGCGATCATGCACCTCGTGACACTCAGGACTCTCGTCGACGTCTCCCTGCGCGACACAGACACGTCCAAGCCCGTCCCCGCGGCCCCCACGAGCTTCGGGGACGACGACGATGACGACGTCGACCCGGCCACGTGCGCCCACGAGACGCGCGACGAGACGTTCGACGGCATCGTGTGCGTCGACTGCGGCACGAAGCTCTCGTAGGCCCCCCGGCGTGTCCCCCGCCAGCCCCAGAAGACCGCGACCGTAGAGTCGCAACCGAGAAGGAGAAGCCATGCCTGAGACGAAGACGAAGTACCTGGTGCTGGTCGGGATCAACTACCCGCCGGACGACACGCGCGCCAACGTGGGCGACGTCCTCACCGACCTCGACGAGAAGCTCGCGCAGCGCCTCCTCAACTACGGCGTCATCGAGAAGCTCGACGAGCGCGGCGAGACTCCCCCCAAGGAGACCACCGGCACGCTGACCGAGCAGCACGGCGACCCCGTGCTCGAGGCGCCGGCCGACGCGCCGGCCGAGGTGAAGAAGTGACCTCGCACGGTAAGGACACCGGCGTCGCGATCGGCTCGTTCGAGCTCACGCGGTTCCTGAACGAAGTGAGCACGAACACCTCGATCGACACGGCCGAGACGTCGTGCTTCGACGAGCCCCTCGGCGCGAAGACCTACACGCAAGGGCAGACCGACGGCACCGGCTCGTTCTCGGGCCGCTACGGCGGCACCACGACCGCGATCGAGAACATCGTGCTCGGGATCCAGAACGAGCAGGACGTCGCGAACGACGGCGTCGGCCACCCCGTGACGATCGGCCCCGACCGCGGCTTCCGCTTCGGCAAGGCCGCGATCATGGCCCCGTCGCTGTCGACCAGCCTCAACGTCTCCTCACCCCTCTCCGACGTCGTCTCGGTCTCGGGCGACCTGCAGGCCGAGGGCGGGTGGCGCAACGGCGTCGTCCTCACCCCGAAGGACGCGATCACCGCGACCGGCCCGCTCGGCACCGTGAACATCCCCGCGGCGACGCAGTACGGGGCCTCCGGCCACCTCCACGTCGTCCAGAACACCCGAGGCGCCGCGTCGACGTTCGTCGTGCAGCACTCGTCCGACGGCAACGTGTGGGTCGACCTCCTCACGTTCGACTCCGTGCCCGCCGGCGCCGTCTCCGGCCAGCGCAAGAGCACGGCCGGCAACGTCACCGTCAACCGCTACCTCCGAGTCCTCGCCACCCCCGGCGGAGCAACCGGATCCATCACCGTGCGCGTCGCAGTCGCGCGCGCCATCTAAGGAGAGACCATGCCCGTCCACGGCAAGAAGACCGTCGTCCTGTTCGACAACGCTGCCGGCGTCCTGACGCCCCTCAGCGCATTCTTCAAGGAGGCCGGCGCGAACCGGTCGATCGACACCGCTGAGACCAGCACCTTCGGCTCGACGTCGAAGACCTACGTCATCGGCATGAACGACGAGACCGTCGACATCAGCGGCAACTTCGACAAGGCGCTGCACGACCACATGACCGCGCTGCTCACCGCGCTCGACAACGGAGACCTCGCGACCTGCACCGTCGTCGTCGGCCCGACCGGGAACAAGGCCGGCGCCGTCCGCACCGAGCGCGAGTGCATCATCACGAGCTACAACTGGTCGGCCTCCACCGGTGACCTCGTCTCGGCGTCGATAAGCTTCCAGCGCACCGGCCCGAACAACGACGGCGTCTTCGCCGCCGACGGCATCGCGAAGGGCGCGTAGCCGATCTCGGGCCTTCACCCATCGAGAGGAACAGACAGATGAGCAACACCGAGATCCAGTCCCCGGAGCAGCCCGCCGAGCAGCCGCAGCCCACGCCGACCGACGTCGCCACGACGTCGCCGGCACAGGAGGCGCCGATCGAGCGCGCGACCCCGAAGGACCGCCTCAAGGCCCGCAAGATCAAGCGCGAGCGCGTCAACCTCGCCGACAAGGGCGAGGAGGAGCTGTGGGTCGAGGTCCGCGGCCTCACCGCTGGCACCGCGTTCGACATGGCTGACGACGTCGACGAGGAGGACGAGGAGGACAACAAGAAGCAGATCCCCGTGCTCCTCCGTCACACCGTCTTCGACGTCGACACGGACTCCGCGTTCTTCGACGACGGGTGGGACGACGACGAGATCATGGAGCTCCCGATCGACGTCGTGAACAAGCTCGCCGCGGCTGCGAACTACGTGCTCGGCCGGGGCCCGCAGCCGGGAAAAGACTAGCCCTCGACAACAAGCGGCGGCTGCACTTCGTCATCGCTACACGCCTGGGCCGGACCGTCGAAGAGCTCCTCTACGGCGGTCCGGCCCACGTCGCTCTAGACGAGTACGAACTCCGGGAGTGGGCCGCACTCCTGCAGCTCGAAGCAGCCGAGGCCGAGGAGCAAGCCGCCAAGCACAAGCGTCACTAGCAGAGGATCCCCATGAGCTCGGTTCTGACCGTCCAGGCCAACGTCCGAGGCGACTCGAAGAGCATCATCGCGGCGTTCAAGGCCGCCGGTGCCGAGGTCAAGGGGTTCAAGGCCGAGACCGACAACGCGACCGCCGGCGTCTCGAAGAACACGCAGGCGTGGGGCAACGCGATCTCGTCGGCCGCCGGCCTGGTCGGCAAGACCCTCCTCGGGGCCGGCGCCGCGGTCGTCGGCTTCGGCGCCACGTTCGCCGGCGCCGCGATCGTCGGCGGCGCGAAGCGGATCGTCGCGATCCAGGACGCCACGAGCGCCATGACGACGGTGATGGGGTCGGCCACAGCGGCCGGTGACCTCATGGCCGAAGTGCTCAAGGTGGTCTCCGGGACCCCGTTCAACCTCGACCAGTTCGCCGGGGCCGCGAAGAACCTCGTGGCCTTCGGCGTGCCCGCCCAGAAGGTCCCCGGCTACCTGACCGCCATCGGTAACGCCGCAGCCGCGTCGGGCAACGGCGCCGAGGGCGTCGACTCGATCGTCACCTCGCTCGGCCAGGCCGCGGCGGCCGGCAAGCTGACCACGGACACGATCAACAGCCTCTCGGCGCAGGGTGTGCCCGCCCTGCAGATCCTCGCGAACAAGAGCGGGGTCACGACCGAGGAGATGCAGAAGCTCCTCTCCGACGGCGCCGTGCCCGCGCTCGAGGGCATCGACATGCTGACCGACGGCATCATGAACGGGTCCGACGGCGCGGCCGGCGCCACGGTCAAGTTCGGTGGCGCGATGGAGGCGCTTCGGCAGACGTTCTCCGGCGCGCTCGGCGGCATGAAGGCCTCGGTCTCCCGGTTCGGTGCGGCCGCGCTGTCGCCGTTCCTCGACATGGGGACCCTGGTGCTGCAGACCACGGGCACCGTGATCGACTCCGCGACCGCCGCCCTCAAGCCCCTCGCCGCCGCGGCCGCCGCCTCGAAGCCCGTGCAGGACGTCGCGAACTGGCTCCGCGAGCTCAACGCTTCCGGAGACAAGAGCAGCGTCGTGCTGGGCGCCCTCGCGCCGATCATCGCGTTCTTCGGATCGGTGTGGGACCAGGTCGGACCCCCGATCAAGCAGATCGGCGAAACCCTCTCGTCGACCCTCCTCCCGGCCCTCGCGGTCATCGGCCCGGCCCTCGCCGACGCCTCCGCCGACCTCGGCATCAGCACCTGGCAGATCTTCGTAGCCCTGCTGCAGCTGTTCGCCGACGTGCTCGCCGTCGTGCTGCCCCCGATCACGCAGATCATCACGGCGATCGCCGGCAACGAGGACGCCGTCAAGGGCATCGTCATCGCCTACACCGCCTGGTCCGGCGCGATGGCCGTGCTCGACGTCGCCAAGCTCGGCGCGTCCCTCGTGAAGCAGACCGCGCAGCTCCTGACCAACTCCGGCGCCTGGGTCAAGAACACCGCCGCGAAGATCGCCGACAAGGCCCAGACCGTCGCGCTCGCCGCGATGTACGCCGGCTCGATGGTCAAGTCGATCGCCCAGTCGACCGCCGAGCTCGCGAAGAACACCGCCGCCTGGGTCGCGAACAAGGTCCAGAAGGCCGCGAGCGCCGCTGTGGGCGTCGCGCAGGCCGTCGCTGGCACCGTGGCCGCCCTGGCCGTCTCCACGGCCGCTGTGGCGAAGAACAGCGCCATCTGGCTCGCGAACAAGGTCGCCGTCGGCGCCTCCGCGGCCGCGTCGCTCCTCGTGAAGGCCCCGATGCTCGCCGGCGCCGCCGCGACGGGCATCGCGACCGCTGCGCAGTGGGCGTTCAACAGCGCCCTGCTCGCCAACCCGATCACGTGGATCATCGTCGGCATCGTCGCGCTGATCGCGGCCATCGTCCTCCTGATCGCCAACTGGGACACGGTCGTCTCGTTCCTGACCGATGCCTGGTCCGGCTTCATGTCCTGGATCCAGCCCGCCCTCGACGCCGTCGGCGGCTGGTTCTCGAGCGTCTTCGGAGCGATCGGCGATTTCCTCTCCGGGCTCTGGTCCGGGATCGTCTCGTTCGTCACCGCCTACGTGACGACCCTGGTGACCGTGATCCTCACCGTGGTGGGGGCCGTCGTCGGCTGGTGGCAGGGGCTCTGGTCGACCGTCGCCGCGGTCGCCTCCGCCGTCTGGTCCGGAATCGTTGCCTTCGTGACCGGGTACGTGCAGTTCCTGGTCTCGATCGTGATGACCGTCGTCGGCGCGATCGTCGGCTGGTGGTCCGGCGTCTGGTCCGGGATCTCGGCCGTAGCCTCGGCCGTCTGGTCCGGGATCGTCGCGTTCGTCAGCGCCTACATCTCGACCGTGCAGTCGATCATCGTGTCCGTCGTCTCGGCCGTGAGCTCGTTCTGGTCGAACACGTGGAACGGCATCAAGGCCGTTGCCTCAGCCGTCTGGTCCGGGATCACCTCAGCCGTCTCCTCGGCCGTGAACGCGGTCCTCTCGGTCGTCTCCGGCGTGATGTCGTCCGTGCAGAACACCTGGTCGGCGGCGTGGAACGGCGTGAAGTCGATGGTCGCCGGAGCCGTGTCGGCCGTCGCCTCGACCGTCCGCGGCCTGGTGTCCTCGGTCAGCGGCGCCATCGGCCAGGTCGGCGACTTCTTCTCCGGGATCCGCTCCACCGTGACCGGGGCGCTGGCCGGCGCCGCGTCCTGGCTGACGTCGGCCGGCTCGAACCTGATCCAGGGCCTGATCGGCGGCGTGCAGGCCGCCGCGGGCCGGATCAAGGATGCCGTGCTCGGCCCGATCAAGGACTCGGTCTCGGCCGTGAAGAGCTTCCTCGGCATCGCCTCCCCGTCGCGCCTGTTCAAGAAGTTCGGTGGCTGGGTCGGCGAGGGCCTCGCGATCGGTGTGACCGCCGAGAAGGGCAACGTCGTCAGCTCCACGCGCGGTCTCGCGACCGCGATGAGCGCCGCGTGGAACCCGGTGCCCCTCAAGGTGCCGACCTACGCGTCCGCCGTGCCGCCGTCGTCCTCGATGTCCCTCGCCCGGACCGACTCGAGCTACCAGCCCGTGCCCTACGCCTCGGCGAACGGCTACGGCTACGGTGGCGGGCCGACCGAGATCAAGATCGAGTCGAACGTGTACCCGACGCCCGGGATGGACGAGGAGAAGGTCGCCCGCAAGGCGAACGAGAACCTCCTCTGGATGCTCGAAGGAGCGAACGTATGACCGAGGTCCGCCTCCCCGAGTTCTCCGTGCACAGCACGCCCCCCGACGGGGTGTGGCCGCGGATGAAGATCACGAACTTCGACACCTGGTACAGCGGGGGCTCGTTCCGGTCCGAGGCCGTCGAGTCCCCGCAGCGCGACGGCAACTTCGACCCCGGCGACGTGCAGATCTCCGCGAAGACGTTCACGCTCGAAGGCCTCCTCGAGAGCCGCACGCACGAGGACCTCGTGGCCCGCGACTTCGATCTCCTCAACTCCCTGCAGGGCAGTCGCTCGAGGTGGCCGCTGCACGTCATCGACGCCGGCGGGGACCGCTACCGCACGGTCGTCGTCGACGGCATCGTCGACGTCGAGACGTTCCACGCCCGCAAGGCCCGGTTCAAGATCCCGTTCCGCGCCGACGACCCGTTCAAGTACGGCGAGCTCGTCTCCCGCAGCGCGATGATCCCGAACGACGTCGGCGTCGGCCTGATGTTCCCGCTGTTCTCGACGAAGGTCGCCCCGGCCGGCAAGCTCGACTTCGGCTCCATCGGCCGCGACGGCCGCGTGGCGCTCCCGAACACCGGCAACGAGACCGCCTGGCCCGTGTTCAAGGTCCGCGGGCCCGCCCCGAACGGCTTCACGATCACGAACGTGAACGAGGGCCGAATCCTCCGCTACTCCGCCCCCGTGCTCGGCGGGCAGTCGATCTGGATCAACACCGACACCGGGCGAGCCGAAGTTGACGGCATCGCCGACGTGACCAGATCCTTGACCCGGTACGAGTGGTCCGGGATCCCCCGAGGGGGCTCGGCCACGTTCCAGCTCGACGCCGTTGGTGCCGACATGAACGTGACCCTCCTCACCGCTGAAACACGACCCACATGGAGATGACTCGATGACCGCACAGCCCGGCCTCTGGGCGCAGGCGTCCGACACCGCTGGTTTCGGAACCCCGCTCGGCACCCGCCTCGCCCTCGGCGGCCTGATGCGCCGCAACGGCATCGTCAAGCCGCGGACCGGGATCCTCTACGGCCCCGGCAACCCGCTGAACGTCACGGGTCGAGGCGACATGAGCGTCGACGTCGCCGCCGGCGCCGCGGTGACCGCCTACTCCGACACGAGCGGGCCCTACATCGTCGGCAACGACGGCACGGTGCAGGTGCCCCTGAACGTCGCCGCCTCCGGGAACAACGCCGCGATCAACGCGCCCGTCGGCGGCAACCGGTTCGACCTCGTCTGCATCTACTTCCGCGACATCAAGCAGGGCGCGGCCGCGACCGAGGTCGGCTTCGAGATTGTCCCGGGCGTCACCGGCAGCGGCACGTACCCGGCGGTCCCCGACGGCTACCTCGCGCTCGCCGCGGTGCTCCGGACCCCGTCCGGCACGACGTCGAACGCGCTCGTCATCTCGAACATCGCCCCGTTCACGACCGCCGAGTCGACGCAGTACTTCCGCACGGTCGCCGAGCGCGACGCCTTCCCGATCGGCCGCGGCTCGGTGACGTACCTGCAGACGCAGGACCGCGCCCAGCTCACGCTGCAGAACGACACCGAGGTCAACCTGGCGACGTGGGACGACCTCCCCCGGGTCCGGAACAACCCGTACCGCCTCGACCTCAGCGGCGGCGCGATCCAGCAGGCCGGCGGCGTCCGCATCATGCCGACCCTCGCCACCGTGACGGTCCCCCCGGGCCGCGTCGGCTGGGTGAACGCCTTCCAGACGTTCCACCTCTGGCTCTCGAACTCGCCGACGACGATGGCCGGCTTCATGACGCTCCTGATCGACGGCAACGTCGCGGGCGGCGGTCAGCAGCGGTTCCACAACCACGGGCGCAGCGTCGGTGGCCTCTACCAGCCCTCGGCCTGGCACGGCGCCAGCATCCCCGAGGGCACGCACACGCTCGGTCTGTCGATGCAGACCGACCCGGCGGCGAACACCGTCGAGATCTGGGACTACGTGCAGCAAATGGTCATCACCTACTAGGAGGAAACGTGGCAATCGACTACGGCACCATCACCCCCGAGACGATCTTCACGATCCAGCTCGGACGCAACGGCGAGACGAAGCAGATCGACCGGCAGAACGTCGGCGACGGCCTCATGGCGACCGCGATGGCCGTCGCCGCCGATAACGAGGGCTGGGACATCGAGGACGGGTGGGTCAAGGGCAGCCGTGACGCCGAGCCCGAGATCCAGAACACCGCCGTCAGCCCGGCAGACCCCGGCGCGTCAGCCTGACGCCTCGGCCGTAGCCCGCCGTATGGTGTGGCTCGACGAAAGGAACAACATGGCAGCCACCGCCCCCAAGACGACCTCGTCCAAGCCCGCCGGCGACAAGCCGGAGGAGAAGGCTCCCGAGCAGCCCGCCGCGGCCGCTCCGGCCGAGCAGAAGGCTCCCGAGGAGCTCCCCACCGCCGACCTCGAGACGGTCCCCGAGATCGACGACGACCAGATCGGCGACGGTCCCGACGAGGACGACGCTCAGACGGAGGTGACGCTCTGATGGCTCAGCTCGACGCACAGAAGGCCATCGCTCGGTTCGCCGCGTTCGGCTCGTACAAGCCGGGCCGCTGCCTCGAGGCCGTCGACAAGGCGTACGCGAAGCCGCAGTCGGACCGCCCCGGGCACTACACGTACGCGCTCCGCGCCGCCGAGGCCACCCCGGCCAACCGCCGCTTCGGCCGCGACCAGGTGCGCGCCGGCATGGTGCTCTACTTCTCGGCCGGCGCGAACGGCTTCGGTCACATCTGCACCGCGACCGACAACGCCGGCAGCCTGATCTCGACCGACGTCCCCGTCGGCAAGATCGGCCGGTCGACGATCGCCGGCATCGAGCGCGCGTGGGGCCGCAAGTTCCTGTTCGCGTCCGACTGGCTCATGGGCCACGACATCGTGAACCTCGGCCCGGCGAAGGGCGCCGGCAACGGCGGCTCCGCGGCCGTCGCGGGCTCCGGCAATCGCTGGTTCACCCGTGACCAGTTCAAGGCCGTGCAGGGCGGCTACAACGCCCTCGGGTACGGCCTGGCGCAGGACGGCATCGTCGGACCGAAGACGACCGCCGCGATCCGCGACTTCCAGGGCAAGCACGGCCTCGCCGTCGACGGGATCCACGGTCCCGCGACGGAAGCGAAGCTCGTCCAGGTCGTCGCCGCGAAGGCCGCCCCGGCCCCCGCGCCGGCACCGGGCCCCGGATCGCGCCCGGTCGTCCAGAAGGGCTCGACCGGCGAGCAGGTCAAGATCCTGCAGGAGCGCCTCCGCGGTGCCTACCCGGCCTACGCCGGCAAGCTCGCGAACGACGGCATCTTCGGCGTCGGCACGAAGGCCGCGGTGAAGGAGTTCCAGCGTCGAGCCGGACTCACCAGCGACGGCATCGTCGGCCCGGTCACCTGGAAGGCCCTCGGGCTGTGATCGGCGCCGTCGAGCTCGCGCCCCTCGCGTTCCCGATCGACTGGGTCGCGATCCTGCAGGTCGTCATCGCGTTCGTGCTCCCGCTGCTCGTGGGGATCGTCACGAAGAAGACGACGAACAGCACGGTCAAGGTCGTGCTGCTCGGCGGGCTGTCGCTCGTGAGCTCGTTCCTCACGCAGTGGCTCGCGGCCAGCATCGCGGGGACCGCCTACGACGGCCAGCAGGCCCTGTTGACGGGCCTCGTCTCCTGGGGGATCTCGATCGCGTCGCACCTCGGCGTGTGGGTCCCCACCGGCGCGACGAGCAAGGCGCAGGAGTTCGGCACCGCCCGCGACGGGACGCCGTCGGTCACGACGCTCCCCGAGGAGCCGACGGACCGAGTCCCCGGCCCCGACCACCGCGCCTAGCAAGCACCTCGAGCGGCCCGGATCCCACCACGGGGTCCGGGCCGTTCCCGTCTGAGAGGATCGCGACATGCGTCCCAACTGGTTCATCGGCGAGATGCGGACCGGCGACCGCACGAACTTCATCCGGCCCGTCTCCGGCACCTGGAAGCGGTCGCTGTCGTCCGAGGGCGAGATCGAGTGCACGATGGACATGCGCGGGCACGACGTCACGAAGCTGAACCTCGGTCTCGCGGCCGAGGAGTGGCGCACCTACCTCGCCGTCGAGAAGGACGGCCGGATCCGCCAGGCCGGCCCGATCCTCGGGCACCAGTTCAACGACGACGACCAGACCCTCGTGCTCAAGGCCGGCGGGTTCAAGAGCTACCTGCAGCACCGGGTGCAGACCGTGTGGCCGATCGTCGACCTCGCGACGGACACGGTCACCTACCGCGGCAGCTACGGCGACATCGCCCGGAGCATCATCCGCGGCATGATGATGCGCCCCGGCGGCGACCTCCCGATCGTCGTCCCGAACATCGTCGAGGGCGGCACGCGCGTCCGGACGCTGAACAACTTCGACCTGTCGTACGTTGGCGACCTGATCGACAACCTGACGAACATCATCAACGGCCCCGACATCGTGTTCCGGCCGCGGCTCCGCGCCGACGGGCTCGGCGTCGAGTGGGAGATGCTCACCGGCACCGACGACGACGACGAGATCCACGGCACCGTTGACGCGGAGCCCGTCTGGGACCACTCCGCCCGCAAGACGACCGTCCGCAGCCTCTCGGTGAACCGGTCGGGCGCGAACCTCGCCGACGAGGCGTTTGCGCTCGGCGGCGGCCAGCAGGACAAGCTCATCATGGCGCGGTCGAACCGGACCGGTCTCCGGGACCGGGGGTTCCCGCTGATGCAGGCCCAGCTCAACCTCAACTCCGTCAGCGAGATCACCACGGCGCAGGGCTACGCCGACCGGCAGAGCCAGTTCGGGCAGAAGAGCGTCGTCACGTGGGACATGAAGGTCAGCGCCAACATGCCGCCGCGGATCACCGAATACCAGGAGGGGGACTACATCCGGGTGAGGGTCGGCGTGCACAAGTACATCCCGGCCGGCGAGTACCGGATGCGGCTCCTCGACATCGCCTCCGACGCGCTCGAGAACGAAGTGACGCTGACGATCAGCCCTGACCGGACCGAGCCTGAGATCGAGGACGAAGCGTGAAGTACGGCGAGAGCGCAGACCCGACGACCCAGCTCAAGGGGAAGATCGTCGGCATCCGGAAGGACCTCGACGAGACCCGGAAGCCGAAGGCCAGCCAGATCTACCAGCAGCTCGAAGAGGTCCGGACGCTCGTCGTCAACCTCGAAGATCGCGTCGACACGCTGATCTCGGACCAGAGCTACACGAAGCAGCAGATCGACGACAAGGACAACGCGCTCGGCGGCCGGATCGACGGCAAGGCGAACGCCTCTCACGGGCACGACCAGAGCCAGATCTCCGGCACGTGGGACAAGAGCGTCGCGACGGCGGGCTCGGGCCAGTTCAACGCCGGCGTCACCTCCGTGGGCGTCTACAACCTGCAGCTGACCAGCAGCTACAAGGTCGTGTACGTCGACTCGAACGGCCGCCTCGGGTTCGCGCCGTCGACACGCCGGATCAAGACCGAGTTGGGCCTGGTCGACTTCACCGACGAGCAGATCTCCGCCCTCGTGCTCGTGCACTACCGGTACACGGCAGAGATCGAGCTCGAGCGGCTTCACCGGGCCGGCGCGACCCCCTACGCATGGATCCCCGGCTACCACGCCGGCACGTTCCTCGGCATGTACGCCGAGGACCTCCACGCGCAGGGCCTGTGGGAGTTCGTGATGTACCGTCCCGACGAGACCGGCATGAAGGCTGCCCTCGACGCCGAGGGAGGGCCGATCCCCGAGGGCATCCGGTACGAGCTGCTCGGTCTCCTCCTCATCCCGACTGTGCAGCGTCTCATCGCGACGACCGCGCAGCTCCGCGCCGACGTCGACGAGATCCGGGAGCACCTCGGCCTGTAGGGCCTCCGGCGTGTCCGGCACCGTGCTGTCTGCCCCCCGGTGAGACGCTAGATCCGCACCAGCAGCGCCACGATCGGAGACCACATGCGCGAGAGTCACTGGCGGGCGGCTCTCGCCTACGTCTACGTCATCATCGGCGCGTGGGGCACCCTCGTGATGATCTTCACGCCCCTGCAGATCGAAGGGGCGCTCGGCGCCGACTTCACGAAGGTCTGGACCGCGTGCGCCGCGATCGGCGGGCCCCTCGCGGCCGCTGGCGTGCTCGTCGCCCTCCGCCACGGGCGCCTGTACGCGATCGCCGAGTTCGTCGAGATGCTCGCCAACGTCGCGATCATCCTGGCCGTGCTGCTCTACAACATCAGCCTGTGGGGCTTCGTCGCCGCGGGCCTCACCGAGAGGATCGGTCTCGCCGTCGTGATACACCTGCTCGCCATGCCCTCGACCATCCGGGTGATGTACTTCCTGTTCCGGTTCGTGCGCGAGATCCTCGTCTCCCTGGCGCCCGAGGTCGGAGTCCGGAAGTGATCCCGCTGACCTCGGGCCCCATCGCCGAGGCCGGCATCGACCTGCAGACGCTCCTCAGCGGAGCGATCGGCGCGGCCATCGTGACCGGCGTCTTCGGCGTCATCCTGGCCGTCATCGCGTGGGTTCGCGGCGTCCGCCCCGACGCCCGCGCCGAGATGGAGCTCGCCCTCACGCAGCAGCGCGCCACGATCGACCGCCTCTCGACGTCGAACGAGCAGCTGCAGACGTTCCTCGACAGCGCAAAGAAGGACGGCCGCCTCTCGCAGGGCGCCTACGACGACATGCAGGTCGAGATCACGAAGACCGAGATCTACATCGTCCGGCTCGAGGCGTACTGCGACGACCTCGAGATCCAGCTCAAGCAGCGAGGCGTCATCGCGGTCGGCCGGCCAGCGAAGCCGGACCACCTGACCGTCTCAGTTGCCGCGACCGCTGGTATCGTCTGAGCGCGGGCTGTTCCCTCGCGGCGGGCGGGTCTGAGCTTCGAGCTCGACCCGCCCGTGTCCGTTCCGGCGGGATAATCCGGTCAACAATTCCAGCGCCAAAACTTGCAAGACGGCGACGTAGAACCATAGTGTGAACGTCATCTCCTCCCCACCCCGGGGCGGACAGACGACGGAGGAACACCGTGGCATTCATCATCACGCGAGACATCCTGACCCCTCAGGTCAACGCGGTCTTGTCGGAAGGCAATCAGGTCACCGACGCGACCGGCTGGATCTCCCCCAGCGACACGAGCGAGGCCGTGAAGCGGCGGCTCACCGGCGGCGCCGGCGAGACGTTCCGCCTCCTCGACGACGACGACGAGGTCTACTACGAGGGCCGCTACATCGACACGCTGGGCGTCGGCGACGTCGACGAGCTGAGCCTCGACGGCGATCTCGGCCCGTGGGCCTGGTCGCGCGGCGAGGGCACGACGCAGATCCAGTACCTGCGCGACGGCGCGTGGGTAGGGCTGATCTGATGCCGAACCCAGGAGGCGAGGACGGCACCGCCGGCGACTTCGTCAACAGCGAGGCCGCGGCCGCGTGGCTGTGGATCCTCGGCAACCAGGTCGTCGGCCAGGAGCCGGGCGGTTTCATGTCGCTCATCCTCCGGGCGTGGCTCTCGGCCGACCGCTCGAACCGGGCCAAGCTCGACCAGGGGTGGCCGGAGCACTCGTTCGCGCTCGACGTCTTCCGTCAGCACGGCGAGGCCGCTCTCATCTCGGCCGCGCAGCGCCCCGCCCGCGCACGAGCGAACCAGGAGGCTGCACGTGGCGACCAAGGCTGAGCTGCAGGAGGCGCTCGACAGCTACGTCGAAGACCTCAAGGCCGGCGGGTGGCCCGCAACCAACGCCGACCAGCTCCGCGTCGTGCTCATGCCGAACGGCGCCTACGGCCTCACGCAGCTCGAGAACGACGACGAGACGCAGTGGTCGGTGATCCGAGTACTCGGGATGACGAAGGGCCAGGCGCTCGACGCGCTCCGCCACCTCGCGTTCGGCTTCGCGTACGGGATGCGCTGGCGCGAGGACTAGTCCAGGGGCATCACGGGGACGGTCCGTTAGCCTATGGTGTGACACCTCAAGGAGCCCCCATGACCGACACCGTCCCCGCCCCCGCGCCTCTCTCGCAGCAGCGCCTCGCTCGCCGTGCGCGCATCGCCGAGATCACCGGCAAGCAGACCGAGTTGTACGAGGCTCTCCGGACGAACAGCGAGGAGCGCGACCAGCTCATCCTCGACGAGCTGAACGACCCGGAACAGCCGGCGATCGCCCGCGACCTCGCCGAGCTGATCGGCGTCTCGGTCGGGCGGATCTACAAGCTCCGCGATAATGCGAAGGCCAGACAGTAAGCTCGCCGCCATGCCGATCACACCTTGGGGCGACCCGTCCACGACCGAGTTCCGGAAGAAGCAGATCCGTGAAGTCCGTGTGGCGGGCTCCCTCTCGCGCTTCAACCGGCGCATCGCGTCCCCGGCTGCGCGCGTGCTCGAGCAGCTCACCCACCACGTCGAGCTGCCCGAGGATCTCGTCAGCTGGGACCTCGACGGGACGCCTAGCCAGGCCCTCGGCCTGAGCTTCCGTCTCCCCCTCCCGGCCACGGCCGAGGTGCAGGAGATCCTGCAGCGGTGGGGCTTCGAGGGCTTCAACGTCGGCGACGGCGGCTACCCGGAGTTCCGGTTCGTCGGCACGCCGGCCGACGCCAGCCGCCTGACCGACCAGGCCCTCGCCGGCTTCCTCAACCGCCTCGAGCTGCCGGCCGTCGGCGGCGACAGCCCGTTCAAGTGGCCCGGCCACCGCGACATCGTGATCGGCGACTCCGGCGCCGACGTCTACTTCCTGCAGGCCCTGTTCGGGATCCCGACGTCGAACGTCGCCGACGGCACCCTGCTCGAGGCGGCCCGACGGTGGAAGGTCAGCCGAGGCCACCCGAACCCGACGCCCGTCATCGACCGGGATCTCTGGCAGCGCGTCATCCCGCGCCGCCTCCCGATGGTCACGGCCGGCGACGCGAACTACCCCGTGCGCGTGATCCAGGCCGCGATGCTCGCGCAGGATCTCGGCCAGGCGCCGGTGACGGGGATCTGGGGCTCCCTGACCTCTCGAGACGTCCGCGAGATGCAGAAGCGGCACAACTTCCCGCAGCGGACGTTCATCCGCGATCCCGAGTGGGCGCTGCTCCTCGGACCGCAGGACTACGACGACTACGCGACGTTCTCCGGCCCCGTCGAGGGCTAGGACACTCACTCACCCCCGCGAGGGGCTCTCAGGCCGTCTCCGGGCGTCCTGTGGGCGCTCCGGGCCGACTACGCTTCACACCACACAAAGGAAATGCCCCTCACCGGCGGGAACCGGGAGGGGCGAAGTCAGCGGATAGCGGCCGCGACCAGCCCAGCATAGCGGGGCGCCCGGCCGTCATCCCTCGAGAGGGAACAGATGACAGGCATCAGCCACGACTACGAACCACCGGCCCTCGCCTGGGTGCAGCTCCGGAACGAGTGGGCCCGCGACACGCGCCTCGACTGGGGGGCCCTCGGCCTCCTCACGTACCTGACCAGTCACCGCGACGGCTTCGAGGTCGAGCTGGCCCGGCTCACGACCTCCCGCAGCTCGAAGCGGCACAAGGTCATGGCCTGGATCGCCGAGCTCGAGAAGCACGGCTACGTGGAGCGCGAGACGAAGCGCGATCGCGGCGTCGTTGTCGGCACGACCTGGCACCTCCTCGGGCCTGATGTCGGCCAGCAGCATCAGCTCTGAGCCTGTGGATAACCCTGTGCACACAACCTTGAGCCGGAGCGACTCAAATGCTGGTCATCTACTGCAGGCCACCGACATGCTTAAGAAGACCAGTCTCAAGAAGACCAACCCCCTAACTGGAAGAGGCGAGTCTTGGTAGCCAGGGGCTCGACAGCCTGTGGAAAACCCGCTGCCGCGCTTCACTCCGCTACGCGTCGCTGCGCTTGCCTTGAACAGCCCGTTGGACGCTAGTCCTCAACCCGGGTATGGTTCGGGAATGACATCTCCCACCACCCCCGAACCAGACCAGGCGGCGCGCGACGTGCTCCTGTCCGACTGGGCTCTCACGAACGCTTCGATGGCCGAGGCTCAGAAGTCCGTCGTGAAGCTCTCAGCTCGGCGCGAGGACATCGCTAAGCGCCTGGTCGAGGAGCACAAGGTCACGAAGGTCGAGCTGGCGAAGTCCGCCGGCTTGAGCGAGGCCGCCGTCTACAAGATCTTCGGGGCCGCTGCGAAGCGCGCCTCGTCGACCCCCACCGAGTAGCACCCACCCCCGCGAGAGGAACAGCTCATGGCAGAAGCAGCACCCACCACCGTCGGCCCCGGCACGATCGTCCGGCTCAAGGTCGAGAACATCAAGCGGCTCGAGATGGTCGAGGTCGAGCCTGACGGCTCCCTCGTGATCGTCTCGGGCAAGAACGACCAGGGCAAGAGCAGCGTGCTCGACTCGATCCGGTTCGCCCTCGGCGGCCCGAAGGCGATGTCGGACACCCCCGAGGTCGTCCGGGAAGGCGAGATCGCCGGCCGCGTGATGGTCGAGTTCGAGGACCTCGTCGTGCTCCGGACGATGACCGACGGCAAGCAGGCCGTGAAGCTCACGTGGAAGTCGGGCGCTCAGAAGGGCACCCCGCAGGCGCTCCTCGACAGCTTCCTGACGGCTCTCTCGTTCAACCCGCTCGAGTTCGCGAAGCTCGACGCGAAGAAGCAGCGGGAGACGCTCATCGGCCTGGTGGATCTCGGGATCGACCCCGACGAGATCGACCAGCAGCACGCGGCCGCGTACGCGCTCCGGACGACGGTCAACGGCGAGGTCACCCGGCTGACGCAGGTCCTGGCGACGTCGCCCTCGATCCCCTCGGAGACCCCGGACGAGCCGGTCTCGGCATCGGCGATCGTCGAGCAGATGGAGACCGCCCAGGCGCAGGCCGCGGCGGCTGTGGCCGCTCGGGCCGCAATCGAAACCCGGCAGACGACGATCTCCACGATCACGGCACGGGTAGCTCAGATGAAGCAGCAGCTCGCCGAGGCCGAGAAGCTCCTCTCCCAGCACCACGGCGCGCTCGCGGCCGACGAGGCGGCGATCGCGGACCTCCCGGTGCCGGCCGACATCGCGCCGCTCCGCGAACAGCTCGCGCAGGTCGACGAGACCAACGCGGCCGTGCGCGCGAAGAAGGCCCGGGCCGAGCAGCGGGCCGCGCTCGAGGCGGAGAAGCTCAAGTCGAAGAACCTCACCGACGAGCTGGCCCGGCTGATGCAGGTCAAGACCGACGCGCTCGCCGCGGCCGACATGCCGATCGACGGGCTCAGCTTCACCGCCGACGGGGTGACGTTCAACGGGATCCCCCTCAGCCAGACGTCCGAGTCGGGCCGCGTGAAGGTCTCGGCCGCGATCCAGATGGCCCTCAACCCGGGCTGCAAGGTCATGCTCATCGACAACGGCAACGCGCTCGACGAGGACAACCTGGCCGTGCTCCGCGAGATGGCCGAGGCGAACGGGCACCAGATCTGGATGACTTGGGTCGGCCAGCACGACGAGTCGGCGGTCGTGATCTCCGAGGGCAAGGCCCTCACCAAGTAGCGTTCACCCATAGTACGATGGGCGTACACACACGGTCGGGCGGCGCGTACTCGCCCCCGGCCCCCACGGGAGGAACAGACCCATGAGCAAGATCCAGCACGCCTCCGGCGTCATCACCCTGGCCGACGGCCGCCAGAGCTATTTCTCGGTCGGCGCCGACGGGCAATCGCAGTGGGGAGCCCCCAGCGAGCAGCTCGGCCTGACCGTCGACGCGCTCGAAGCGATGCAAGACGCTCTCCGCAAGGGCGACTACCTCTCGGACGAGGACGAAGTCGACGACTCCGAGCACCAGGCCGCGATCGACCTCTCGATCGCGAACCACGAGATCGAGACGATGCGAGGCGAAGCATGACCATCACCAGCAGCCCCCGGTACACCGTCGTGAACGACGGCACCAACGAGGAGACGTGGCTCGCGGACCGCAAGGGGTTCTGCAGCGCGACCGACACCGCGGCGATCATCGGGCTCAGCCCGTACAGCACGCCCCTCGACGTGTGGACGTCGAAGCAGCCCGACGCCCAGCCGATCGAGGAGAACCGGTTCACGATCTTCGGCAAGCGCCAGGAGGCCAACGTGGCCGACTGGTTCGAGGCCGATCACCCGGAGCTGGGGACCCTCCACCCCTCCCCGGGCCTGCTCGCCTCGGTCGACTACCCGTTCATCGCGGCGACCCCCGACCGTGAGCGGCACCTCTCCGACGGCACCCGGTCGGCGTTCGAGATCAAGACCGGGTCCGAGTACACGAAGGACTCGTGGTTCGACACCTACACGCGCGCCCCGATCGCGCCCCTCTGGTACGAGGTCCAGGTGCAGCAGCAGACGTTCGTCGGCGACTACGCGTTCGGCGAGATCGGCGCGTTCATCGGCGGGAACCACCTCCTCGACCCCCGGCGGATCGACCCCGACGGCGCGTTCATCGCGATCATGCTCGACCAGGTCGCCGACTGGTGGGAGGCGCACATCGTGCGCGACGTCCCGCCGGCGCCGACCCGGTTCGACAACATCAAGGCCCTGTACCCGGCCTCCGGGCGCAAGATCGACGCGACGCCGGCGATCAAGGCGATGGTCGAGAAGCGAAACCGGCTGCAGCCCCGCCTCGCGGCCGGCAAGAAGCTCGACGACCAGCTCAAGGGCGACCTGCAGGCGTTCATGCGCGACGCCACCGAGCTGATCGACCCCGACACCGGCAAGGTGCTCGTCACGTGGAACGAGGGCGTGAAGCCCTCGAGCTACTTCGACGCGAACCAGTTCGCGATCGACCACCCCGACCTCTACCGCCAGTACGTCGCGAGCAAGGCTCCGACGCGCACGATGTACTTCAAGAAGTGAGCGACATGCCCGAGAACACGCGCCTCGCCCAGGCAGCACAGCAGTCCGTCCAGCAGCAGCAGCAGGCCGCCGGCACCGAGCCGACGCCGAAGCAGCTCCTCTCGCAGGGGTGGGTCATCCCCGCCGTGCAGAAGGCCCTCGGCCCCGGCATGGACGGTGGCTCCTACGTCCGGTCGGTGCAGACCCTCATCTCGAAGGCCCCCGATCTGAACAAGTGCTCGAACGACTCGGTGATGGGCGGCCTGTTCACGGCCGCGCAGCTGCGTCTGCAGCTCGGCTCCGGCCTCGGGCAGGCGTACCTGATCCCGCGGAAGGACAGCTCGAGCCCGACCGGGTGGGCGGCCTCGTTCCAGGTGGGCTACCCCGGCCTCGTCAAGCTCGCGTTCAACAGCCAGCTCGTCACCGGCGTCGACGCGCTCCGGATCTACCAGGGCGACGAGTTCGACATGGGCGCCGACTACGAGCGCGGGAAGTACTTCCACCACAAGCCCGCCGACGACGACTCGAACCAGGTCGCCGACAAGCTGATCGGCGTCATCGGCCTCGTCTACATCCGCGGCACGCAGCGCCCGCAGTGGCGGTGGCTCTCCCGAGCGTCGGTCGAAAACCGCCGCCCCGACTACACGCGGAAGAGCTACCACAAGGGCCCGTGGGTCACGAGCTACGAGGCGATGGCCGACAAGACCGCGGTCATCGAGGCGCTCAAGTTCGCGCCGAAGTCGGTCGAGCTCGCCACGGCGACGGCGATGGACGAAGCCGTCATCACCCGCGAGGCCACCGGCGAGCTGACAGCCCGCCACGAGGACCGCCAGGGCTCGGACACGATCCAGCCCACCTCCACACCCGACGAGGCCATCGAGCCGCCCAGGGAGCCCGCCAGGGTCGTCCCGACGGACCTCAGCGAGGTTCCGCCGGCACAGGAAGCGCCGCCGACCGACGACGTGCCCGACTACCCCGCCGCCGACGCCGAGGTCCCCGCGTGGATGCTCGACGGCGACGGCGCCGGCGACCCGAACTTCGGCTGATGCAGAACGCCATCGAAGCCGCGATGCAGGCCGAGCTGCTCTCGGTCGAGCACCGGCAGCTCGTGGCCGACTTCGAGGCGGCCGAGCCCCTCGCAGCGCAGGCCGAGGCGGACTACCGGCGGTCCAAGGCGCGGTTCCAGCTCCGCTGGCGGCACACGCACAAGACGTCGGAGAAGACCGCGCTGCTCCACGCGGAGGCCGACGACGAGATCTCCGGCCTCCACTCGAACATGCTCGTCTCGCAGGCGCAGATCTGGGCGATGAAGGAAAAGCTCGAGTGGTACAAGCAGGAGATGCGCCGGCTGAACAGCCTCTCCGTCGACCAGCGCGCGGAGCGACAGCTCGACACGCGCTACCAGCCCTCGTGACCCGCATGGCGCCGGCCGTCTTTGCTCGCCTCAAGGCGCGGGACGGCGGCCGGTGCGTCCACTGCGGCCGCGACGACGACACCCTCGTGCCGGGGCACCGGCGCGGGCGCGGCCACGGCGGCTCGAAGGCCCGCGAGGTCCTCAGCAACGTCGTCACGATGTGCTCCACCCTGAACAACGACATCGAGATCTCGGCGGCCGTGCGCAACGCGGCTCGCCGGCGGGGGTGGTCCCTCGTCGAGGGGCAGGACCCCGCAAGCACCCCGTTCTGGAACGTGACCCGGCAACGCTGGGAACAGCCAGACGACGACGGCGGCATCACAGTCGTGGACCGCCCCCACCCGACCCGAGGAGGCGCCCTGTGACCGTGACCAGCTACCCGACGACCCCGTCCACGGAGTCCCCGACGTGGACGTGCTGGCGGTGCGGCATCCACGGCTTCTCGGCCGAGCCGCGCGAGGACCGGACGTGCTCGTCGTGCCGCCTGGTCCTCTCCGAGCCGAACCAGGACGGCCGGATCCGCTACTACGACGAGAACGGCGTTGTCGTCATCTGCAAGACGTGGCTCGGCGACTACGACCGGTTCGACCGGCCGATGCGCGACGGCGAGCTCTACAAGCCGGGCGTGCGGACGTGCGGCCACAGCGACTGCGTGGTCGACGGGCACATCGTGCCGGCAAGCACCTACGCGTGACGCCGGCGCGGCAGTAGCCTCGACCCACCCCAGACCCCCGGTGCGCGATCGCGCGCTGGATCCCGATGAGGCGATGCCTCGGAACAGGAAGCACCCATGAAGCTCAAGGGCACACTGCCGAAGGGCGAGGCTGACGGTCTCACTCCCCTCGAAGGCCGCATCGCGAAGAAGGACAGCGAGCACGTCGCCGTGATGATGATCCTCGACGTCGAGTCGACCGAGAAGCTCCGGCACACGGGCGAGATCATCGTGAAGCTCGCGATCCGCCGGGCCGAGGCGATCCTCCCCGACGACCTCGAAGCGGCGACGCAGCTCATCCGGCGCGCGTACGAGTCCCGCACGGGCGAGACGACGCTCCCGATCGAGCTCGAGGACGACATCAAGGCCGCGATGGCCGGGGTGTCGCTGTACGAGCCGGAGACCGAGCGGCCGGCGGCGCCGACCGCCGAGCAGCTCGACGTCGACGTGGCCCCCGCGGACCGCCCGGCGCCGCCGGACAACGAGTACACGAGCCTGACGATCGCGGCCCTCCTCGAGCGCCTGCAGTCCCGCGGCCTCGACTTCTCGAAGGGCAAGAAGCCGGAGCTGATCTGGCGCCTCATCGACGCCGACGACGCCGAGGCCTCCGGCACCGTGCCGTCGAACGTCACCAGCCTGTTCCAGGACGGCACCGGCTACGAGCCCGCGGCCGACGACGCCGAGACGACGTCGGACGACCTGGCCGGTGACGACCAGGCCGACACCGACGAGCCGGGCGACACCGTGGCGGACACCGTCGCGAACGACGAGGGCCTCGCGGCCGACGCCGGGGTCGACCCTGCCGAGTGGGGCACCCCCTGGGAAGAGCACGCCGGCGCACCGACCGACGTGCAGGACGACGACGGCAAGTGAGAATCGCTGGGCTCGACCTGAGCCTGAACCGTACGGGGGCGGTGTCGATCGACACCGCCTCCGGGCGCGTCGTGGT
>Ga0265797_10000715_pt1 | contig 60573 bp, 49 predicted proteins | sample P2T30metagenome_FD_192433 | JGI IMG/M metagenome (GOLD analysis project Ga0265797, IMG submission 192433) | Plant litter microbial communities from East Loma Ridge, Irvine, California - P2 T30 | ecosystem: Environmental > Terrestrial > Plant litter > Unclassified | place: USA: California... | reverse complement strand
CTCAACGAGGGCACGCTTGTGCTTGAAGGTGTTACCCTTGCTCAGGTGGTAGAGCTCGTGGTAAAGGTGCTTGTCGATCTTGCCGGCGGCGCGGTACTTGACCAACAAACGACGGAGGACACGGAGACGGCGCATCCACATAACCTGGCTGTAATGGATTGTCAGCCACAATACCAATTCTCCCCATCTTCTGATTCCTCGACTCCATGCATCCGTCCCACTTTCATGCTGCGCTCTCCCACTCCTCCTTTCCAGTGCTCCGGTGAAGGTGATATAACTCACCTAGGCATACGAGCGTCCGCGGTACCCTTCCTCTTACCGAAACCACGGTGTCTGCCGATGCGACGGGCGGCGGTCAGCTCACGCGCGCGAGCGCGAGAGTGCATGGTGACCGGCTTGCGGATGATGAGGCCATCGGAGATGAGCTTGCGAACAGTGGCGCGGCTGTTGGCGTTGGAGATCTCGCCGGTCTCGTTGGGGTCGAGCCAGATCTTGCGCTTGCCGCAGCCTGCGACGGCACTCGCCAGGCGCTTCTGGGTGCGGAGGTTGACCCTGCAGAGAGAGTATATTAGTACTTTGCGTCCTTGGGTTGTGCCATTGTGCGTGCGGTAGGCGATTGGGTTTAAATGTTGGCGGAGGATTGAGATTCGAGGTGCGTGTGCGGCGGATGGATATGCTGATTTTCGTGCGGTGGACGGTGTATTCGGCTGGCAGAGTATCTGGACGGTACTCACATCTTGGCTGTTGGTTAGCTGTTGAGATGGTTATCGATGGTCGTCTGCGGCAAGGCAAGGCGTTGTTCTCGAAAGTTGAATTTGGCAGCACACACTGGCAAAGCCGTGGGCGCCAAGCGTACGGAAGCGTCCGCGTCCGCCGCCCCCGCTTTCCAGATTCTTTGCAACATCTATAATGGAAGGAAAGGTGCATCTCTGCTATCAATAATAATAAATATTGAACATATGGGATAATTTTGTGGTGGTCTTTGGAGTGTGATAATTGATCGAATTGGCACATACACTCACAAAAATGCGAATGATGGGCTCCGTGAACCTTACACGCTGTGAGCGAGACCGACGACCAACCTAGGAGCCAATGAAATTCGGACCGTCGACATGAAATCGGAGAAGTCGTCAAATACCTAATGTAGGTATGGCTTGCAGTGGACAAATCAGTTAGGACAGGCTACTGCCAACAACGCCCGAATCTGTCCCAATCTATTCGCTCCCGAAAGCGTGGTAACCGACTTCTCATGTGACATCTAAGAGAACAGCATTGATGGACACAATCTCGATGGTGGCTACCCATAAGCCAAAGCTGATGGTAAACACCGATGCATCAATATGATTCACCTCGCAAGGAAACTTTCCAAAGCAATATTCATACAAGTCTTGACGGATAGCCTCTCCGTGACAACTCGTATGCCAGTGTCTTTGCAAGTGATTAAACGACACATTCACCGGATACAATCTTTGGAGTTCATAATCTATCCACCTACTGACTGTACAGACTACTCGCTTGACTGTTGACCCTCCTTCGAGCCATACCGTGAGGAGTGTAGTTGAGCAAAACCTCGACCCACGCATCTTCGTCTCCAAACACCGCCATCGAATATCTGTGTGTGGTCCTAAGCATTCGCACCCGCAAGCCTGGCTTGATAGTTCGCTCAGGTAGTAGAATAATCGTCCGATGCGGCAATGTGATATTACCCAGACACACCTCTTCCAGAACAGTCCACACGATCGGCTGGCGGTGTTCAATCAACTCAGGCTCCAGATCAAGTGTGATTGGACTTGGGCCATCGTCATCCATCCAAACGAAGCGCAGACACTTGAGAGTTGTGGCAAAGCTGCGGAGGTAGTCGTACAAGACCTTTTTGAACATGGCTTGCTGGCTTTCGCTTAGCTCGCGCGTCTTCAAAAAAGGGTTGCGTAGCTGCACGTCCAGGGTGTGCAAGTTCTGCCAGAGGCTGGATGTCGGTGCAGACTCTAGATCTGTGCCAATGGCCCCAAGACCTGACCAGCGTAGGTGCATAATACCCATGGCGTGTATTGGCGTCAGGTGGATGGATCGTATATGAACCAGCTGAGCGTTCTCGAGGGCTACGCGGACCGTCACCAGTGCATCCTCGACCTCAGTGCGTCCAGGCCATCCTGGTTTGCCCACCACGTTGAACGTGACGTGTCGTAGCTGCTGACTTCTTGAGAAGAAGCTCTTCCACAGGAGCTGTGTTGATTGTCCCGACAGCTGGCTAGACGCTGGTGGCATTGAAGAATTTGTAGACCGTGTCACGGGCGACAACTGAACACTCGATGCCGGCGTGCTTGATGAAGTCGTAGAATTGGAGATCGAGGAGGCCAACGCTTGTCGTATGTTCCGCCATCGATCGCGAGCAGTAAGGCCATGCTCAGCTCTATTACGTGGGCTGCCATTTGGTCGCCTGCTCTCGTGCAATTGAGGCGGCCTTTGATCTAGGTGTTGTCTCTGGTGGTAGCCAACCTTCACCGTCATAGCACGACAGTACGGCGCGACTGATCTGAGAGACTTGTCATCGCGATGGCCAGGCCATGGAGCAAAGACCAGAAGTTGATCAAACATCCTGTCCGCATGATGATCGACCAGGTCGTGTAAGACCCTCGAGGTGAGGCGTAGTGTGCGTAGCGCACGATCATCTAAGAACCCCAGTAGGCAGGCTCGGAGTTGAGGTGCGCCATTGGTGTAGCGTAGAAACATATCTTCCAGCATCGAGACCATTTGCTTTTGTGACGGTTGTTGCTGGTTGTATGGCCAATTCGAGAATACTCAAAGAGTCAATGTAGTGCACGACGCGTAGCAAACGCCAACCCATATCATGCGACTACAGTCATATTGAGCCAGCATCGCCTCACTGTAGCAGTCGCTCGTGACAATTCACACATCCACGTGTGCACGCAGAGATCATGCCCGCTCGTAAGCAGTGTCACTCGTGTAGTCTTTCTCAGGGCCCTTGACCTTGTATCTCAGACCCCAGACGTTCATACCAGGCTCGTCGTCCTCACCTTCAGCATCGATGGACTCCTCCGTCACCTTTGGCATTCTGAACTCGTAGTATGCCCAGTACATGTCCATGCTGCACAGGTGTTCTCCGCGGCCAGCTATGGCGGATTTCTCGTCCGTCATCTCGATATCGTGGAACAGGTAATCCACTTCTTCCTTACCACGGAGATCCTTAGTGTCCTCTTTCACAAACCACGCGCTCATCTTGTCTTCGTCCTGGCTGTATCGGTATATGTACTTCCGGTTGGCCTTGAGAGTGAAGCCATTGTCGGTCTTCAATTCGCCCTCTTCATGGTATAGCAGTTCGGCGGCAATGGAGTGCGCGGTTGGCTTGCGAGGGACGAAGGTTGCCGTGCCTTCGAAGATTCCTGAAGGAAATCCGGGTAGGGAGCTGTTCAACGTCCTTCGCAGTTTCCAGGTTCCCTAGAAATCCGATTAGACAATACTTCGGATCACCCCGATGCTTTGCGCGCTCCGTCATTTACCATCAGATTGCGGAAGATGTTGCCGACGTTGGTCAATTCCGCCATGATTGCGACTCGGCGTTGATGGTGTCTTGCTCTTCCTCACATGTCCATGCTACGTGTATGTAATAATCACCCACCGGAAAGATTCGACGATCTTCGCCCGGGATGCTCCACCCGATTTATGCCACCCCGGCTCAAACCCCACTGGCACATTAGCGCCCTATAAGAGAGAGGCAGCCACGTTCCAACCACCAATGATCGGTCTTCGGACTTCAGACAAGACGTCCGAAACGCGAGATGCAACTCACACCGAAGTTACCGTGCTATTTATTACACCGATTCACCGATGCGTGATCGCGTAAATGCGTAACTCAGCTGCTTGCGTAGGTCCTTCTAATATCTAGTCTCGTGCTTTCCAACCGCCTATACTGCATTTCATCCCATATAGGACTCAGCGAACCTACTTACTACAGATATATCATCCATCCATCATGGCCGCTCCCGACGGAGACTTCTTCATCCAAGAGAAGCTGGGCACAACAGCACCGCATCACGAGAGCTTCCAGCAGTTATGGGAGACAAAGTGGAAACAGCCAGTTCGTCCTTGTGCCTTGTCGAAGATGATGCGATACCATAGCACATTCCTAACCCAGCCTGCAGTGCACCATGGGTGTTTACCCTTTCATGTTCGGTTCAGTAAAGGACTTTGAACCGGTCGTCGAGCGATTGATCAAGGTACGGTCTGACTGCATGCTATTACAACACCGCCAATTTTTGACGCGCTACGCAACAGGAAGGACAAAAGCCCCCCTACAACTGGGATGACTATGCGCAGGCCTTCTTCCCGAAAGCCGAAGAACTGGTCGCAGAAGCTGAAAAGGCTGAAGCCGAAGGCAACCAGGAGAAGGCTTCGGAGCTATACCTGTGCGTAATGTTGAAGGACTAGCTACGACCCTAGGACTAACCCATGTCAGACGCGGCTCCGCCCTTTACCGCATTTCAAGGTTCCCTGCACCACGTTCAGAAAAGCAGCGATATGCCTGGGAGGAGGGTAAGAAGGCAGCACGAAAGGGCCTGGGTTTGCGCGAGCGCCCGACTCAAGAAGTCACCATACCGCACAAACATGGTCTGCCAAGCGAAGGCAAGAATATCCCTTTCTACTACCACTTGCCGCCTGGAGCTACCAAAGACAAACCAGTACCTTTGGTGATCATTTTCACGGGACTCGACGGCTACCGCACCGAGCTGGCAGTCTGGATCGAGGGCTGGTCGCAGAAGGGAGTCGGAGTCGTTGTCCTTGAGATTCCAGGCACCGGCGACTCACCTGCTGAGCCAACAGACCCAACGTCACCTGATCGGGAGTGGTCCAGCCTCCTCGACTGGATTGACGAACAGCAGGAGATTGACCACAAGAAGGTCGCGATCTGGGCTTTCAGCACAGGCGGCTACTACGCCATCCGCCTCGCGCACACCCACGCGAAGAGAGTCGCGGGCGTCGTAGCACACGGTGGCGGCTGCCACTACATGTTTGATGAAAGATGGCTCAGCAGCGTCAACACTCTTGAGTACCCATTCGACCTCGCCAACACACTGGCCTACAAATGGGGCTACGGAAACGATCTGGAGAAGTTCAAGAAGGAGGCGTCCAAGTTCTCTCTCCTGAACGATGGCACGCTCGACAAGCCAGAGTGTGCGAGACTTCTGCTTGTCAACGGCGTGGGTGATGAGATCTTCCCGATCGATGACTACGAGCTCTGCCTGCGCCACGGTGCGCCGAAAGAAGCAAGGTTCATCGAAGATAGGAAGCACATGGGAGAGCCGGAGAGCTTCTTCGTGATCATCAAGTGGATCTACAACCTCTTTGGTATTGAGGGCCACCCGGGAGAGCAGATGAAGACGATTCCCTCGAGGCCCAAGTACTGATCGCGAGATGTAGAACGAAATACATGACTTTATGGAATCGAGTTTGATTTGTGCACATCAACAGGCCTCAGCAGACACGAACGGTTATTTCATCAGTAAGGACAGTTTTGTTTCAAATCGTATAACTCGAGTCCCAGCAAGCATCTCCAAATCCATTCATGAAAGACCCACATCAACCACACCGAAGCCATTCAACGAGACCCCGATACTCGACCAAATCAATCAGCATCAAACCGTGGGCTTCGCACACGCCGGACAATACTGAAGGATCTGCTTGGTGTCGACGCCCCAAGCAATGCTGTTGAACTCGATATCGGCCTCTCGCACCTTCTTGTCCTTGGAGAGGCGGAGCAGAGCGAAGCCGCTGACGTCGTATTGGCCGCTGCCCACCTGGCCGAAACGGAAGTACCAGATGATGTGGGGGCCTGCAGCGTAGATCTCGCTGTTCTTGATGTTTGAGATCGGGTTGGCTTTGGCGCCTTTGTACCAATCTTCGCGGTTCGTGACCACGGGAGCATTGACCTGAAGGGATGGAGGCTGTTAGCATCGCTTGGGCTGTGCGAGAGAGGGAGAGAGGCGGAGGATTTAGCATTGGACTGACGTCGTTGGTTTTGGAGATCAGTGAGTTGATCGAGCCCGAGTACTCGATGTACTTCGGTTCGACGTATGTCTTGTAGTTCTTGCTGGGAGGCTGATCGTTGTAGGTCTTGTTCTGGAGGACGGATATGAAGCCTTTGGCGATGTTCTCAGCTTGCCTTTGGGGCAGGTTGCCCTCGTACGGACGTGGGTTGTTGCTGTATTCTGATGGAGCAACGGCGGCAGCAACCGCGAAAGAGAAGATGGAGGCGAAAAGGATGAACTTCATGTTGGGTTGAGTGGTTGTTGTTTGGGTGTCAGGTGGTGTTGTGAGTTATTGTCGGGAATGCGAACAATTGAACAATGGACAGAGGTCGCCTTCAAATACCTTTTGTTCATGATCCAGTATTAGATCTCCAGAACACAGCGTGCGCCTTCAATATAGCTTGTTCCCACTTAGGCAATTCAGCTCTGCGGCTGAATGAACCTTGTCTGCATTGTGGGCTTGAAAAGACGCCCAGGGGGGGAAATCACACCACGTTTGATCAGACCAGGAAAAGCCTCCTCTACCATGTTTATCTTCCATGCTTACTAGAAGAAGCGAATTCTTGTTTCAATGATGTCAGACTTCAGCGCCGTAGGTTTAAACGGGTTGACACCGCAGACGCCTATAGAAGTCTGGACTGTCCTCGAGACGCCCAAAGTCATTGGTCCTAACAAGACCGACCGGAATTGTCGAACCATGTGGCTAGAGTAGCGTAGGCATCGTGTGAGGTGCCACCTCTGTTCTATTGTAAGACTGGGCGCTCAGTGGAAGCGGACTCATGGCCTGGAACCGCCCGCGTGGTACAGAACGTAGTGTACAATGCTCGTGTACCTAGATAGTGATGGATTATTGGCATGCAAGGCTACCAGCTGAGTCTCCTGAAGGTGTCGTCGGTACTGCTCTCTCTCATGTCTAGTAGCATAATGTTTCTTCGCCAACATATGTGTATGAAACACACTATTGACAATAATCGCCATGTAACTTTCCGGGGGGTTTGACAGGTAGGTTGGCTCCCCAATCACCGACATTTCGTCCATGTTTGAGTCTATACATGAAGACAGAACATCTCAGTCAAGGTCTGTCATAAAGAAGTGTGTAATGTGTTTGTTTTCCATCTGCTGAACGGACGAAGGCAGAAACGATGAGTCCGCGTTCCCACCACTCGCTTTGCGGAAATGTCGGCTGAAGAAGCGGCTACTCTCATAGACCCACCGGAGATCATCCACATTTTCCACGTACTTTTCCACTGCGGATATCAATCGCTATTTCGGATGAACTTGACTCCGACTACCATGCACATGTTAGGTACATGCCGATATCCACCTCGATGGATGAGCGTGGTGTGACCAGTTGAGGTGGGTCCTGTCGAAAGGCATTCATCTTCTTACCTATATAGTCCACTCTTATTCGAAAACAGTACTGTTACTCCAATCCCCAACACTTCGCCTCGCCACATCTACCATCATCATGCTTCCTTCACACTTCACCCTCAACACCGGAGCGAAGATTCCCGCCGTGGGATTCGGTACATGGCAGGCCGCGCCCAAGGAGGTCGAAGACGCAGTTACCGAAGCACTTAAGCAAGGCTACCGCCACATCGACTGTGCCGCCATCTACCGTAACGAGACGGAAGTCGGTGCCGGCATCAAAAAGTCTGGCATCAAGCGTGAAGACATCTTTATCACCGGCAAGCTGTGGAATACCAAGCACGCCCCCGAAGATGTCGAAGCCGCCCTTGACAAGACTCTTGCCGATCTTGGGACCGACTACGTTGATCTGTATTTGATGCACTGGCCAGTGTACGTGGCATCCTCCGTGCAGTCTAAGACTTTCTCAGGCTAACTCGCATACAGTGCTTTTGCGGCCGGCGACAAGTTCTTCCCTCTAGACGCTGAGGGCGTCTTCCGTCTGGAAAACACCGATTCCGCCGTAACCTACAAGGCCATGGAGAAGCTGCTGTCGACCGGAAAGGTCAAAGCCATCGGAGTCTCCAACTTCAACATCCGCAAGCTGGAAGATCTCCTCTCCAAGACCAGTGTGGTACCTGCCGTCAACCAGATCGAAGCACACCCATACCTGCAACAGCCCGACCTCCTCAAATTCTGTCAGGACAAGAACATCATCGTCGAAGCCTACTCACCCTTGGGGAACAATCAAACCGGCGAGCCTCGCACCGTCGACGACAAGATCGTTCATGAGGTTGCTAAGGATCTAAACATGGATCCTGGTGTCGTGCTTGGTAGCTGGGGTGTGCAGCGTGGTACCGTTGTTTTGCCCAAGAGCGTGACGCCGTCGAGGATTGCCTCGAATTTGAAGGTCAAGGAACTGCCAGCCGACCAGCTGAGGAGGCTTAATGACCTGGAGAGGCATAAGCGGTTCAACTTCCCGGCACGCTGGGGCTCGGATATCTTCGAGGAGGCCGGAGAGGACAAGGTCAAGGCGGCGGCGAAGGAGGCTGGGCCTGAGAACAAAACCAAGTTCACTGTTTGAGCGTCCTTGTAGCGAACATTGATAGAAAGATACGATGCATGGTCATGGAACAACAATTATACTATCAACTTGTATGCTCATCCAGGACTCCGTGAGTGCCAATATCATTGTTAAGTCCGATCCCATCTTCAACGCTCAATCTTTGCCATGTGATGCTCCGGCCCGATATTCAGATCACACTTATTGCTGTAAACCCATCAGACAAATCGTGTCAGTCGTGCAGCCCGTCAAGGTACAGACTCGGGCAAATCATTCCGTAGAGGCTTTGACTCTTGATTATGTTACAGTGTTCGTGATGTACTTCGTGGCAATTTCTTTTTTCAGATTTCTATCACATGAATTATATATCCCTGGCTGTGAACTTGTCAAAGAGCCCAATCAAATAAGTCGGGGTTGCATCTAGTCTGCCGACCAGTATCGAATCCCAGAAAGAAGGAAATGTTAATTTTTTACACGTACATTACATGCTTCTAGGAATATCAATACGACGAGCATCACCTTTCACGCCTACGCGCATAGTCCGAAACCTTATACGACTATCATCTCAATGGATCGATCACTCCGATCAACGAACGCAACTAGTATTACTACGCGGACCGGTGAAAGCCATCATTCGGCCCAGGCCGATCTCAGTGGGCTGAAACCTATGATAATTTACAGGTGCCGACCTTGTTGCTTCGTCGATTGCAAACATTTACATGCTAGTTTGTGGCAAATCAAGTCCTAGTTCATCCATGCTTCCCTACTCTTCTCCTGCCAAATCGGCATACGAGTCCACACCTAAAGCTTGTACCTGAAGAACGGACTCTTATCACCCATCCTCGCAAGCTGCTCATCAGTGTACTTCGCCCTGACCTCATCCTCATCCATCGCATCCCTCTGCTTGTTGATCCTAGAGTAGGACCATTCGAGCACAACAGTGCTAATGAGTGTGATAGCAGCAAAGACAAGTCCGATACTGAACCCGGTCGGGTAACCCTTTTCCTTTTCCGAGTCGAGGAACATGTACGAGCCCAGAATGCCGCCGCTGTTGCCCAAACAGATGTTGAGAGCGATTCCCATCGCGCGCTTCGAGTCGCCGGCAAGGTTGCTGGAGATCCAGGCCGATCCGGCTGGGTTTGTCGGGTACTGCCCGATGCAGATCAGCATTACGCCGATGTAGCAGGCTGCCACGCGGTTCTCGATGTTGCTGGCTAGGGGCAGTAGGATACAGAAGCCGGTGAGCACGGCGGTCATGGGACCGAGAATGAAGGGCATGCGCCAGTTGAAGCGGTCCGCGAGCTTGGAGAGGGTGACAGCTGAGATTGCGCCGGCAACGTAGGGAGGGATAGTCAGGAGCTGGGCTTGCGCTGAGGTGTAACCCATCGACTTTGTGATCGACGGCATGGTGAACTTGAGACCTGGGAGATGTGAGTAACTGGATCGAAGTTCGAGGTGCTTTTGGACTTACCGTAAGCGCAGACAGAGGCAGTGAACAAGATCCACGCCTGTAGGTACACCTTGTAGTCTGTGACAAGATCGATCAAGTACGACCACTTGAACTTGTCGGCTTTCTCAGATGCCATTCTGCCGCCGTCTTTGATCATGTTCTGAATGGCAAAGTAATGCATCTCTTCGGCCGTGAGCCATTTGCCGGAGAGGGCAGGGGTATCCGGCATGATGAAGAAGCATGCAGCTCCGATGACGACAGTGACGATGCCTTCAAGCAAGAAGATCCATGCCCAGCCTGGACGACCGCCGATTCCGTCCATCTTAGCGATACCGAAGGCTAGAAGGCCTGAGAAGGCTCCTGAGAGGGCGGATGCACAGTAAAACAGGGCAAGACGGGTTTGCACTTGGCGCTGTCCGTACCATCTGGGGTGGGTGTGTTAGCTTTGCTTTGAGGCATTGAGTTACAAGGTAGGTTTACCTGGTGATCAGATACACCGCGCTAAAAGGGTGAGAGTCAGCAAGAAGTTCACGCTTTGGGAAACCATGGAGAGGGTAAAGCCAATCCCGTCAGGGCGGCTGAGTGGGAAGGGGAGAGCATACTACAATGATCGTCAGCGTGCTTCCTTTAGGGATGTGCAAGTCTTGGTTTTCATACCCCAGGGAAGAATCCAGCCTCAGCGATACCAAGGAAGATGCGGCAAGTGACCAAACCGGCGAAGTCTTTCACCACGCCAGTAAAAGTCATCACGATGCCCCACGAGACGACGAGGATGCCGATGTAAGTCGACGGTCTCTTAAACTTCTTGAGCAAGATGTTGCAGGGGACTGTCAGGACATGGTAAGTCAGTTGTTAGTTCACAGGTGGGTGGATTGTTTTGAGACTCTACCTTCGAGGAGGATGTATGGGATCTTGAATGTCGGTCAGTACGCATTCTGCTATAAGAGATCCTCTTCGCGAGTGAGTAGAGTGGGTATGTGACATACTGCGGGATCGTTAGCAAATGATATCATAAGGTGGAAAATTGGGGACATGCTGACCAAAAAAGAGCGAAAGTGCAATGTTATACTGAATACCCGTCATTCCAAGATCCTCTACCATGCCTTCTATCTTCGCGTTGCCTATATTATATTAGCTCTGGTCTACATGGGCCATTAACCAAGCGACCCACCTATGTTCGCGCGGTCTATATGCGCCATCAAATAGAGTCTATTGGCGTCAGTAAATCAGAAAGGCTGTAGGCATTGTAGGTGGATTGATGAGTTCGGGGAAGAGGGGGACAACCCGACTCACAGCGCTAGAACGGGGACAAGCCGGAAATCAATCTTGCGGATCATCTTCTTCTTCTTGTCCTCGGGGAAGTTCTCATAGAAGTCCGTCTCTTCAGCCGTGAGACCGATGTTGGCATACTTATTGTTGTTGACTTCGATGTGGTCAACTTTTTCGAGATCCTTCTCGAGTGAACGAATCGACGCTCGGTCGGTGGCATGTTGAGCCATGGCGATGGCTGCAGATCTTCTCGGCGGTGCTGGAGACAAGATTTGGTTATGGGATCGAAGCGTTGTCGACAAGACAATGATGCAGATTGGCATGCATGGCACCATGGCACTCCGACCAGATATATAGCGGACTTGGGGACTCAACGGTCACCCCGGACTCTCCCACACCCCATGTGGAGTAGAAGTCGGGGTAAATCACCTGGGCACATGGCCAATACAAGCCCTAAGTCTTATTCTGTGTGTTGGAAGCGAGATCTTGCCCAATGGGCTTGCTGTGGAAAACCGGAAATCTCATCCGCTTCGGCAACAAGCGGGCTCGCGAACATTTCCATCCAGTACCGAGTGCGGATGCTTGCGGCAGAGCACGAATATGGCGCAGAGCCGATCACCGACGACCTGTCGACTGTTCCGCGTGTTACGGCAGTTGATCAGCGACTTCACGCATAGCTATTAGTAGGTCTCTGCAGTACGTCTTTCGTTGTCAGCATTATCACATCACCTCTCGACAATGGCGACATTAGTACCCACAACCGCTGCTTTCGAGCTACCACAGACAAAGGACATCGCCGTCGAGACTGTTGAGTTCACCGAGACCCCCCCAGAAGACATCGAAAGCAGAAATCCATCAACCATCAATGAGTTGATCAGCCTACGGGCGCACCAGAGTGGCAATTGCGAGCCCATTGTCGCCTACCCACATGAGGGCACTGAATATGTCGACTACTCACCAAAGCAGCTGGACCAGCTTGTGGAAAAGGCGGCGGTGCAATACTCCAGCGTCATCCCCCAAAGAGTGGACTCGAGCAATCCTGTGCAAGTTGTCGGGATCCTGGGTAACTCAGATCTTGACTACCTGGTGGCATTCCTGGCCGTCTCCAGACTCGGTCACTCCGCGCTTCTGCTCTCAACGAGAATCACAAACGAAGCATACGAGTCGTTGTTGTCCGGTACCAAAGCAACAGCTCTGTTGTACCAGAACATTTTTGCATCCAATGCAAACACTGTCTCAGAAAAGCTGCCGTCAGTGAAGATTGCGACGATTTTTGCCGCCTCGTCGTCGCCAAGCCCAAACGCAACTCTGAAGCCAGCAATGCTTGACCCAAACCGAGAGACAAACAACATCTGCTTCATCATCCACTCCAGCGGGTCGACAGGCTTGCCGAAGCCAATTTACCAAACCCACCGGGCCGCATTATACACCTACTCTCAAAACTTCGGGCTGGTGGGCCACATCACCCTTCCTCTATACCACAACCACGGCATCTGCTGTCTCTTCAGAGCCATCCACTCTCGACGGAAAATCTACATCTACAATGCGAGACTTCCGCTTGCCAGCAAGCATCTCCTCGCAACACTCAAGCAACATCCGGACATCAGGATCCTGTACGGCGTGCCGTATGCTCTCAAACTCTTGAGCGAGACTGAGGAGGGTCTGCGTTTGCTCAGCCGGCTGGAGATTGTGATGTTTGGCGGTTCGGCTTGCCCCAAACCTATCGGCGACAGACTTGTCGACAGCGGCGTGAATCTCGTTGGCCACTACGGGGCTACCGAAGTCGGGCAGCTGATGACATCCTTCCGCGACTACAAGGCGGACAAAGAGTGGGACTGGCTGCGCGTGCCACCTCACCTCAAGCCGTATTTGAGCATGGAGCTGAGAGGTCCAAACCTCTACGAGCTTTGCGTGATGGAAGGCTGGGGATCAAAAGTAGCTACAAACAGGGATGACGGATCGTACGCGACCAGAGACTTGTTCGAGCCACATCCGAGCATTGCCGATGCGTGGAAATACTATGCTCGCTTGGATGATACGATCGCTCTGGAGAACGGCGAGAAGGCCAACCCTTTGCTGGTCGAAGGTGTCATCCGCCAAAACCACAACGTCGCGGAAGCTGTTGTATTTGGTGCAGGCAAACCCCGACTCGGAGCCTTCATCGTCCCGGCTGAGTCGTCAGATCTGCAAGACGAAGCAATTGTCGACGCTATCATGCCCAAAGTCGAGGAGATGAATGCCAGCATGCCAGCGTACTCACAGCTCTCGAGAGACATGATCAAAGTCCTGCCGAGAGATGCCGACTATCGACGGACCGACAAAGGCACTGTCGTTCGGGCTGCCTTTTATCGGGATTTCTCAGAGCAGATCGATGCTGCTTATGTCGACAAGCAATCTGGAACTCTGTGCCTAGCCAGAGAGGATCTTCTCCAATTCTTGCAGAAGGAGATACAAACGCGTGTTACACTGAGAGAAGGTGCGGTACTTGACGAAGACGCTGATCTCTTCAGCCTTGGAGTCGACTCCCTGCAAGCAATCCAGGTCCGCAGCTTCATCCTGAAACACTTGAAGGTAGATGGCGAGAAGCTTGGCCGCAATTTCGTCTTTGACTTCCCAACACTCCGCAAGATGACAGACGAGATCATTCGTCTACAATCTGGCGGACCCCAACAGGTCATTATCAGTGTGGAAGACCGAATCTACGCGATGATCGAGAAATACTCTGATTTCCCCCAGCATAACCCTGTGAGCAATTCCGCGGACGGCAAATACGTGGTAAGTCTTCCAGGGCATTTCGTAGGTTGTCCACACTAACAAAATCAGGTCGTTACTGGCGTCACCGGATCACTTGGAGCCCACGTCGTCGCCAACCTCGTGTCCCAGTCATCGGTGCAAAAGGTGTACTGTCTGGTTCGGGCACCCAACAAAGCTTCCGCCCGCTCGAGGGTTCGTGACTCGCTAAGAGAGAGGTTGGCATACCACAAGTTGACCTTGTCGATGCGAAGTAAGATCGTGGCGCTGCCTTCTGATTTCAGCGACGCACACCTTGGCCTCGACGAAAGCGATTACAGCGAGATCAGCGGCTCGGTCACACACCTGATCCATCTTGCCTGGTCTGTGAACTTCAACAAAGCCCTCGAGAGCTTTGAGGCTGATTGCATCGCGGGCGCGAAGAATTTGATGAACCTCTGCCTCTCTGCCAAAAGACCAGAGCCTGCGTCCTTCAATTTTTGCTCCTCAGTCTCTGCCACTGCAGCCACGCCAGGCAATGTAGTACCGGAGGCACTGCCTGAGTCCTTGAGCTATGCACAGAACATGGGATACGCTCAATCGAAGCTGGTCGTCGAACATCTCTGCGATCAAGCTTCCCGCCAGACTGGTCTCAAAACTCGAGTTCTTCGAGTAGGTCAGATTGTCGGGGACACAAAGCATGGTGTGTGGAACGCGACCGAAGCGATCCCACTCATGCTCCAGACTGCGAAGACTATTGGTGCCCTGCCTGAACTGGACGAGAACCCATACTGGCTACCTGTTGACGTCGTCGCCAAAGCTTGTTTAGAAATAGCGTGCTCGGGAGCGGAAAGCGGCGTGATGAACGTAGTCAGCAACAAGTCTTTCCATTGGAGCAAAGATCTGCTGCCTCTACTGCGGGAAGCAGGTCTCGAGTTCGAGTCTGTACCTCAGCAGGAATGGATCCGCCGGCTGCGTGCTTCGGACCCCGATCCTATCAAGAACCCGCCGATCAAGCTTGTGGACTTCTTCGCGAGCAAGTACGACAGCAATAAGCCACGACGATCTCTGGCACATGCTACTTCACGCGCCCAGGGCTTCTCGCCGAGTCTGCAGAACGCTAGAGTGATCGATAAGGATATAATCGGCAAGATCCTCTCGCAGCTCGGTCAGAGGTGGTCTGCTGTCGAGGCACCGCAAGAGGAGGGAGCTGTCATCGTAATCGGTGGTCCTTGTGGCACGGGGAAGTCGACGCTAGCTCTCTCGATGGCCGGAAGACTTGGCCTGCCCATGATCGAGGGTGATGACATGCATTCAAGACCGGCTCGCCAGATGATGGGAAGCCACATCCCTTTGACAGACGCTGACCGGCTGAACTGGCTTGCACACATTCGTGGTGCGGTGGTCGACCGGATGAACACGACCAAGGCACCCGCGGTATTGGTGACATGCTCTGCGCTGAAGGCCTCTTACAGACACGAGCTGCGCGCGCTTCAGGAAATTGCCGGTCTTCGGACTGTATTCATCATGCTCGAGACTGACAGCCGGGGTGAGCTCAAGTCGAGGCTGGCGAAACGACAAGACCATTACATGGCGCCTACAATGGTAGATAAGCAGGTCGATCTACTGGAGGCGGCGTTTGATGACGAGGTTGACGTGATTCCTGTGGATGCTGCTCAGAGTGTTGAAGAAGTGGCGAAGGAATGCGAGGGCATTCTTCAAGGGGTGATTCGTAGATAAAGTCGCGGTTTTCCTTCTCATATAGAGCATATGCAATTAGTCCAGCTGTAAGCGGTTCATGCAAAAGCCTGATAATTGTATTTCCTTGTTGTTCAATGTTGTCTCCAAAGCCGTTCTCGAAAGCAAAAGTCACGAACGTGGCCCAAGTCCAACCCTAACCCTGTGGTCTTGTTTGTGATCTCGTGCGTTGCAACTACCAAACTACCACTAACTTATATTGTACCCGGAGTAGACGGTTATAGCTAAGAATGTACCCTGATTTTACACTCTATACTCTGGCCCTTCAAGTTGAGGAACGACCTGAGCGGTTTGCAGGTAAGCGACCTCAAGGGGTGATACCACGGAAAAAGAGAAGGGTAAGAAAGACAAGGTCCAAAACATCAAAAGAGCGCACAAAACACCGACACGCAGCCCTTGATGACAGCCAAGTCGTTTCAACCGCTATTCACGTCCTTGAGAGGTACCAAGATGCCGCTGTGAGGCACAGGACCGCCCAGCCCTCGGCCCAAAAACATGGACGGTCTCCGCACTCAGCGGCTGAGTCGTCCGCCGCTCCTGTTTTCCATTTCCACTCGCCTCCGCCTGTGTCGGAAAACCGCTTGCTCATCACGACGCGTCGAACCGGGCCCCGAACATCATGGCTACTCTTCCGGACAGCTCATTGCCATTTTCGAAGCGTCGGAGAGTCACCAGAGCTTGCGATAATTGCAAATCTCGCAAACGTCGATGCGATGGAGAAAAACCTTGTGCATACTGTACAGAACACCGGGCGGTTTGCACGTACGATGCACCCTATACTCGGGGCAGACATGATCTGCAGTCGACCGCTCTCCCAGGAAACGCACGACAAACAAGCCCCAGAAGGCTCTCCCGTTGGCGACCGCATGGCGACAGAAATTCCGTGACGCTATCAACAAATATCGCCGAGAACACTTCATCGATTCCGCACACCAACTCCCGGTGGCCTCAGGTTCCGCTTGACCAAGCTCAGAATGTCGCTATGGAAGACGAAGAGCGCGGCGGCGCACAGAGTAGTCGAGCTCGCTCACCCATAGGTGGTGAAGGAGTGGCACCAATGGGCCAGTACTTGGGTCCTGCATCGCCTTTTTCGGTAGGTCTTTCCATCTCTCTAAGAGAAGAAGTCCACTTGCTGCAGACACGTGTCTCAACAACATCAGATCTTCGCCTGATTCACACCGGTGGCCGTATTGCGAGTTTTGGGGCCATGTCTGCTGACATATCACAGTTCATACGCCGGGCCTCTCGTCGTTTCGGCAACTTGAACGCAGTTTCAACCACATCAGCTCCGGAAGAGCCAAAGTCTGGAGTGTCTATATTCAGCATGGGAGACAGGCAGCTCGCTGATGTTGATGCATCATCCTCCATCCCTAATGCAGCCCAAGGAAACGTGTTTGTCAACAGGTACTTCGGTTTCTTCGCGCATAGTGGACACTGAAAGCTAAGAATGATCTTTACTGACGGGTCTCCAGGTATTTCGACTTCGCTATGGCAACGTACCGCTTCCTACACCAACCCACCGTACTCGGCTGGCATGAAGAATTACAAAAAGACGAGAGGAACAACACTGATACACTTCCACGCATACAACGAGCGATCCTTCTGCTTGTTTTCGCAACGGGTACGCTCTACAACGTAGACGATACTCACACTGTCCTGCCCGACGGCGAAGCGCCCGATGGACTTCGTTTGGCTGGCGAACGATACTACCAGGCCGCCCAGAAAATCATTGCAACAGAGACGGGCTCAGTCCAGCTAGAATCCGTTCAAGCGAGACTTGCATCAACACTTTACCTCCTCAACACCTCTCGGCTCAATCAGGCGTGGTACCTCTTTGGAACTACTTCTCAGCTGATCATAGCACTCGGACTTCACAGGAAGACTTCGCACCTTCAGAGTGACTACATAGTCTCAGAATGCCGAAAAAGATCTTTCTGGGCTGCATACACACTAGATGGATACTTCAGTGTCATGCTGGGCCGTCCGCCATTTCTCAACGACGACTATGCCGATCAAGATTATCCACTACCGCTGAACGACTCGGACGTCACACAGGCTATAGTCTCAAAGAAGTCCAAAGGCATCGATTGCCTGATAACAGCTTCTATACTCCATGCGAAACTGGCTCGAATTGTGAGGCAGGCTTCGAAGGATCAATATCTCCTTCATCAACTCAGCGAGGAGCAGCAGGTACAAACCGCCGTGAAGCTGAACGACGAAATAGCAAAGTGGCAACAAGAGCTACCAATATTCCTTTCTGGAGCTATCAATCCTGCCAGTCTCATACCGGTCTTCAGGCGTCAGGTAACGGTATTGAGAATGGGTTGCGCTCATGCGATCATGCTGGTGAATCGCCCGCTTATGCTGAGCCGACGAGTGCTTCCTTTCGTCATCAAACCACACGTTGAAGAGTGTTTGTCTGCTGCAAAGCAAGTGCTAGAACTGGTACTTGACTTTGTCGCGGATAACCACATGTTTCAAGGCTTTTGGAAGACACAGGTAAGGCAAAGACACCATCTAGCTGCCCCCACTTTACTGACCTGAACTCAAAGTACGTCGCATTTAACTCTCTCTCGATCGTTTATGTTTGGATCATCCAGCGTAAGATCGGGCGACTAGCCGATGTTACCTCGAAATACGAGGAGGCGGAGATGTTCAAGGTTGCTGAAGCTGTGCAGTCACACCTTGCGACTGCCACACAGAGCAATGCGCCGAATCTAAGATACAGCATTATCTTGGGAGAGCTCCAAAGAGAAGCCAGAAGAGTCATCGATTCAGCAACTCAAACCACTTCCGGCGCCGACCCGGGGACATTAAGCTCGTCCGGTCCACAAACGGATACAGCTTCTACATCCGAGCAACCGCTTGCACTTGAATCGGATCTAGACATTGGGAGCATGGATTTTCCATTGGATCCGAATCTGTGGATGCAACTGGACTCGTTTCCTTTCAGTATGTGTATGGCGTTGACCGACGAGAGGATTCCTGTCACTGACTTGTGCATCCAGCGAACAATCCATTCCCTCAAGACAACTATGGTTTCCCCAACAATACGTTAGGCACAGCTATCTAAAAGGGGCTATGCCTTGACAATTCGACATTCCGAGATTTGTCTGGTCAATAATGAACCCTTCCTGTACGAATGCAGTTGTAGCCTGGTTTTGAGGCATTTCGCAGACATGGAGCGCCATCAACAGGCTACGGAGCAACTGACCTCGCTTGTGTAACAATTGTTATGAGTTCAGTGCCTGTCACCATGAGAACCACGGTATTGGCCAACACCTGCCGACTCCAATCCTGACATCATTCAGAGAGCACCGGGCACATTGTTCACATCAGTTGCCATTCGCGCTACAAACGCGCCGGGGCTACGTTATTCCAGAAGGCAAAGACATTCGAGAAAGACCTTTTACGGGCACGACTGAAACATGACGGCTGATCAGCTAAGGGTATGAGTTCGACACGCAACATCTAACATCATGACCCCAAACGCCTCACTACTTCTTCTTCGAACCCTTCCCACCCCTCCCCTTCTTCGCGCCCCTCCCCTTAGCACCACCCTTCCCTTTATCCGCCGCAGCAGCACTCCCTCCACTCATCATAACCCTCATTGTCTTAACCGGCACAATGCCCACGACCTCAACCTCCTTCAAGCCCCTGACAAGCTCCGCCTCCCGCGGCCAAATCATCTCCTTATCTTGCGCCGAAGAGTCCACATTCCTCTTATCCCCGCCCGCCTTATTCCACACAGTTAGAATCTCCCGGATAGCCTTGCCCTTCTTCTGCTGACCAGGCTGCAGTTTGACTTTGTACTTGTACTTGGCCATTGCAGTCCAGGGCGCGCAGACGGGAATAGCTTCAAGGATTTCGTCGCCTGGAAGGGGAGTGCCGACGAAAGCGTCCAGCAATGCCATTTGAGCGGCTTCCTCTTCGTCCAACTCCTGCAAGCCTTCTTCCAGGCTAAGTTGGCGCATTTTCTCGGCTTCGAGACCTTCCTTTTGCGCTTTCTCGTGCTGGGCGCGGCGGCGCGCGCGAGCTTCTTCGGCGGATTCCTTCTCGACGACTTTCTCGGCCGCTTCTGCTTCGCGACGCTCATCGGCTGCACGCGAGCCGAGAAGCTTCATCGCCATTTCGCGATCTTCGTCGTCTTGCTCGGCGTATTTGGCTGCTTGACGCTTTGCTTTGCCGCGCTTGCCACGGGTCATTTTCTTCTGCTTGGGTTCGGGGGCAGCTTTGGCGGGTTGTTTGGACTTTGATGGTGCGGCTTCCTGCTTGCTTTCGTTGGCTTGAGGCTCGTCTTGCTCGTCGGTAGAGTCATCTTCATCGTCGTCGCTGTTACTCTCGTCTCCGTCTGCTGCAGCTCCCTGGCTCTGCAGTGGGTTTGATCGGACGGCAGGCTTGTGGTCCTCGTTCTCCTGCTCCTCATCCTGTGCGTCGGGGAAGTCATCATCGTCGTCGTCGTCGCCAACATCCGCAACACCAGCGTGGTCACCGTCGGCAGCCTCTCTGCCTGCGTCGGGGAACTCATCGTCCTCGTCGTCATCATCCTCGTCCGCTCGCTCATTCAGGATCTCTTCGACAAGTTCCTTGTCAACCGACGATGGTCCATCATCAACAGCGGCGGGAGTAGAGTTTTCATTTCCTAGCCTGTTCTTGAAATGTCTCGCCTTGCTCTCCTCGCTAATCTGGAACAAAACGCCAAATCCGAGAAGTAGCTGTGCAGGAGGGAGGAAGCTCTTCTTGCCCTTGATGTTGAAGTTACCGGCGGCAAGGTACTCGCCTGTCGGAGCGATCTTGGAGACTTGCTCGCTGAGCACCCACCAAGCAGACATGATGGCCTTGCTGTCCCACGCATTGCTCGTGCACACTGCAAGGTTGCCAGCTTGAGACAGCGTCGAAGGTGGAATAGGAGCACCAGGCGTGGCAGGGTTGTTCTTGATGATCACGGATGCTGCACCCGGCAGATCGGCGTGCACGTAGGCGTCACCCTTCTTCATGTAGCGACGGTAGAGGGTCTCGGTTTGTTGCACGTCCTTTCCGGCCAGTACCAGATATCCATCGCTCGAGACAAAGTAGGTGAACTTCTCGAACCACAACTGTTTCCTGACGGGACGCAACACGTCCTTCTCTTGCTTGAGGCCCTTCTTGAGATCTGCCATGACCTTTTGTTCCGTGCTCTTGAGTGCTTTAACCGAAGCCTGCGCAGTCTTCTCTTGTTTGACAGTTGCCGTGCGTCTCTGGTCGTAGTACAATCTCGCGTTCGCCCAGGGGGATTGTGCGAGGTCAATGTCGACGGCAAGACGTTTGTCCTCAGGCTTTGCGCGACCTTTGCCGGCAGGGGTATCTTCCGCTTCAGAATCAGAAGCCTCGCTATCAGTCTCATCTGCCATGTCTTCGTCGGCGACATCGTCGTAGCCTGACAGTAACAGTGTCACCGTGTTCTCGTTCAGCTTCAAAGGTGTCTTGATAGTCTGAGCGACAGGGTTCTGCCTCGCCTGCTCGTTCTCAATCAAGCGGCCAATGTCGACCCAGTCCATGCCCTGAGCAATCAAGCCATTGACGGCTGCGACAGCCTCTTCCACACGCTCGACGTTAGCCTCGATCGCCTGGGCTTTCTGAACGTTCAAGTCCGCAGTCTGCTGCAAACCCTCAATACGCTTCTCCTGCTCTTGTCTCGCCTGGTCGATCTTTCTCCGCGCGGCATCTTCACGCTCTTGCAATTTCGACTCGAGCCTCTGGCCCTCGATAGATGAGAAGAACTCGTCGACCGCCTTGTTAAAGCCTTCGTATTCGATGAACTCCACGCCCTCGCCCTCGAGCTGCTTTGGCTTGAACGGGTGGAAATCCTCATACAGCAAGCCTTGCTGCTCCTCGCCCTCCTTGGCCTCTGTTGCACCGTTCTTTCGCTTCGCAACAATGTAACCCTTCGCGACCTCAGCACTTGTAATCTCTTTCAAGACCTCACCGGCCCTCTCAAGACAGCTCATAAGCTTTCCCAAAAGCTCTTCATCCTCAATCACAGTCTCAGGTGGGGTGTCCCTGGCGAATCCACCCTCGAGCAAGACATGCTCAATCAACACAGGCGGGAACTCAGTTGTAGTGACAGCCAGCGCCTTCCTCAGGGCATCGCCCTTCCTCTGCTTCTGCTTCTTGCCCGGCTTATTCGCTTCTTCTCTCTGCCTCTCCACTGCCTTGCCAAGTCCCTCTCGCACTCTTTCTCTGGTCAACTCCGGCACGCCGCCATAGTTCTGCCTCAACTCGAGATCATACTTGAGACCAAGTCGGTACTGCTCATGCTCGGCTCCCTCGGAGACATTCCTCAGCAGGCCCAGAATAGTGCACTCGGCGTCTGTGAGAACGATATTGCCGCCGGCGTAAAACTCAAGGAAGAGTCTATACTGGCCGTCGGAAAAGGTGATTTCAATGATACGATCGGTGCCTATCTGGCTGACGGCTGTGACTCTCCTGGTGCGAAGGAATTTGCGCAGGCGAGCGATGAAAGGCGAGGGCGCAGCGGCGGTTGTACGCGCAAAAGCAGTGAGGTGGGCGCGGAAACCGGAGTCGATGACGAGCTGCTCGCGGTGCTCTGGTTTGGCGAATTTCAGGAGGAAGATTCGCGAGGAGAGGTCGTAGACGTTGGCGAGACGGAGCGAGACGAGTTGTGTCGAGAGCTCGTGAGCGATGATCTGGCGCGGGTGAGTACGTGTGAGTGGTGGGGTGTCTCGTGGAGGATGGGTTGCCTACCTTGACGTCCAAGGACGAGAAGCGCTGCTTCATGATCACTGCAGCAGGAGAGACGAGCCTTGAGAATTGATTGCGTGTGTGTGTAGGGAAGTAGTAGGAGTATGTGTTCTTACTGAAAGTCAAAAAGTACAACACGTCTGGTACCTACATGTACCTTACTCTGATGGTCTGGTTGTAGTAATCCACGACGTCACAGCCCCGCCAAAATTGAATTTGATGAAGGTACAACATCGATCGAATTCGTCTGCGGTGGTAGCATCAGCTCCAGTACCCCCAAAAAGTTCATCGACCAACGAGATACTCGTGAATTAATTGTGACATGTTGAAGTCGGGTCGAGAGCCTTACCACTTAATCTCAGAGGGATTTCAGCAAGAGAAGTCTGATGTATACGATCACAATGAAACCAAGGGGAAGACTGTTGTTGAAGTTCTTTCAATTGCCGGCCACCATGGGCACGAGCATCTAATATCACATTTGTTCTGAAAGTCATATGGGTTGAGAGTCTGCTCTCGCTAATACTGTACAAGTCTTACACCTTCCACGCACCAATCCCGATCCCATGCAGTTCCACCGATGATAGAGCCAATGTCTCTGTAATTACTCCATTCCATGCTCCATGCTTCATGCTCCATGATAATTTACAAGTCCGAGGCTCCAGATCTACTCTAGTGCCTGGCTGAACTCCCTGCTGTTGCGACGAAACATCTCCGGAGAGGCTGCAACGAAGGATTCACGCTTCTGCTTCACCGGACTTGACGGAGGAAAGCCGTGTGGCATTGCGCGTGTCATTTCCGGCGACATGGATGTTGGAGGCTGGTAAAATGGGATCTCCGATGGGCTGCCTTTGTTGTCATCGTTTTCTGTCTGATGGAACTCGGCAAATGGAGGCGATTCCATTGTCTCGTGGACTTCTGGGTGAGCTTCGTAGGGAATGTCATGGGTCTGCTCTTGCTGAGATTTGGCATCGGGTGCAGCTTCAGGCGCTGGCGGCAGTTCGTGGTGCATGGCAGGCGACTGTACATTCCCCAGGCTGGAGTCGTGAGAGACAGATTCGACACCGCTACCGACGGAGAAAACGTTAAAGGCGCCGCCGGGCGGTGAAGATCCATCCTTCTGTTCCGTGACCCCAGAGATGGAGACCCCGCTGTCTACGCTTCCATCCACCGGAGGCGCGACGTTCATGGGAAGGATTCCGCCGTTCTGCTGCTGATAAGCTTGAATAATGTTCTGTCGGTTGAAAGCCTGGATAGCAGCAAGTCCAGCATCGCCGTTCTCATCCCCACCTCCATTCATATCGAGCACTTCTGTAGCGATCTGTTCGAGGGACGGGAGAGCGTACAATGAGGGTCGATCGGCGGAAGAGCTGTCGGGCGCAGGGTATGGGTTGCCAGGTAAAGTGTAAGGCCCGCCATTGGAAGCGGGTTCCGGGTACATAGAGAATAGACTAGGATCAATGGGAGGGGCGCTTCCGGAGGCCTGAGCATTGCGCTGCTGTGGTGGTTGCTGGGTTTGATGTTGTCCTTCGTTTTGATGCTGGTGTTGACTTTGCTCGAGTTGCGGTTCGTGATTTCCATTCGCAGACGATGGTCGGTAGAACTGACCCGGGAGCTTGTGGTAAACCTCTGGTGGCGCTTTGGGTGGCGTGCCGGACGATCTCGATGATGCTTGTTGACCGGGAGGCTTCAGAATGCCGTGCATGCCTTGCATCGGCATGGGAGCTGGTGATAGACCGGGTTCTGCAGGCTTCAGGCGCTTGTTGACGTCGATCGGGCTACCATCGTCGGCAGCACGCTTCTTGGACGCAACTGATCCTCGAGGTATGGGCGTTTCGGCAGCCTTGACAGGGTCTACATTTCCGCTCTCATCGTGAATACATCTCCGCTAGTCCGGGTATCAGTACATGTTCCAAGTGGCGATGTGTGGCAAAATAAGGGATACTAACTTTGCTCTTTCGGCATTCGAAGCAAGCCTTGCTTCTGCCGCGTTTGGCAGTGTCGCCAAATATAGGCACGCCGTTCATCGCCATGGGAATGTTGGCATTGACATATGCATTCGTGCCGGGCATCGGACCGTCGAAGCCATCCACGGGAGCGGTGCCATTGGTCGTCACCTCGTTGGGCGTTTGTGACTGATCATTGCCATTAGTCTGCTGCTCGGCAAGATCGTACTGATAAATTTGCCCCTGTGTTTCCCGCGATTGCAGCGGGGAGACATTGATAGTATCACCCACCTCCGACGATTGCGGGATGAAGTAGCCGTCATTTGAGCCGCCTGGAGTGAATTGATGGTTGAATGGAGGAGGCGTCGGCGCCTGGGTGACCAGGTCCTTGTGCTTGCATCTGATACGACGCTTGCGACAAGCATCGCACGCGACACGCTTCGGCCCCAGGACGGAGGTCTTCGGCGTACTGAGGAATTGACCGGGGAAAGCACTCATCATCATCGCGGACGAGTCCGCAAAGCTCTGCGGAGACGTTTGGTCGGGCGACTGATGGCGTTGATGGTGGTTTGCGGCGGTGCGCGATGGCGACGATGATTTTGCAGGCGTTGCACTTCCACCCTTGAAGTTCGCGTCGTTCAAGATCGAAGTGGCGCCCTCGGCGTTTCTCGGGCCGGGTTCGGGATGGGCCGCTGAATTAGCGGCTTTCTCGACCTTTTCGAGAACTCGCTTGCTCTGCCGATCCGGAGCAACCTTCCACGCTGCCATTGCTTCTTTGCGCTGCATGTCCTTGAGCGCACGCGCTGACAGCTTTTTGGGCTCGCCCTCTGCCTTCGAGTTGGGTAGGATCGCATCGGGATGCGCCCACGCCGGCGGATCCTCGTTACCACGCTTCCACGCGACCCATAGTGCAAATGTCTTAGCGACCTCAAGAGGCTCGCCGTATCCTTTGGGGATTGATGCATTGACTCGTTTCATCCTGTCTGCTGAGACGCCTTCAATGCGGCCCTGCACAAGCATTACCGTGCGGAAGATAAAGTCGACAAGATCTGGCAGACCGTCAATTTCGGACTGGCTGTAGTACCGCGCATTCTGTGCGCCTTGTCGTTCGTCCAGCTGCGCGAGCTCACCGTCGAAATCCGCCCAGATTGGTACTTGACGATAGAAAGGCTTGCCCTCGTAGAAGTCCTGCGAGACGGCTTGCGGCAAGGGGTCGTCTCTGAGATACTTGATCGCAGTGTACCACATGATTCGCTGGAAGTGCGGATAGCGGAACTTTTGCGGTGTGCCGTTGTTCTTCTCAATTTCGACGATCTTGAACTGATTCCTGAGAGACATCCTCGTCAAGAAATTGCCACCAATGACCAGACTCGTTTCGGGCGTCCAAACCGCGTGGATCCAGCCAGAAGGAATAAGCATTGTGTCGCCAGCGTGAAGATCAACCCGGTAGCACTCCTTGGTGGTGTGCGGCAAGAATGTGAAATTTTGCTGCGGAGAGTCGTTCCACTCTTCGTAAGCCTTGAGATGCTTCGGCTTTGGAGGAATGAAGAAGAATGTCTTCTTGCCTTTAAGGATGTGGTAGTACACACTGCTGCCACCGAAATCAATGTGGAAGTCGGTGTAGCTGTCTGCGACCGACATCAGGCAATAGAACTGGACACGAGGGAACTTTCCCTTGTCTTTTTCTTCCTGTGGCCACACCTCGTCTTGGAGGTCGATGTCGCGAACCACTTTTGGCCTGCGGAGCAAGCGCCCAAGTGTCGTCTGGGACACTTCGAGACTAATGACATTGCGTACGTGCTTGTCATCGGAGTCTGCCTCGTAGTAGTCGGCCCATCTGCCAAGGTTCCACTTGCCGCCCGAATTTTGCGTCTTGACATCAATGACATCGAGCGGATAATCCGGTCCCACCATATTGGACACTTGGCGGACGGTAAGACCTTCAGGCATGACCATGTCCAGCTTGTCTTGACCATCGTCTGGAACCGTGTCATACTCCAAATCGTCAGCGTTGACCATATCAAGATCCTCCAGGTGTTGGTCAGAAGCATCACAAGAGGCTCCGCGATCCCCATCGACGGCTCCGGCTGCTTCTGCTTGCTTGCGCAAATCCCAAGGCCGAGGGTTCCACGCCGCAGGGATGCAGATTGGCTCTACGAAAGTTCCACTTCTCTCGAAGAAGTCCCTGGTGACCAGCTCAGGGCGCATGCGGGGGAACATTTCCGGGTCGAAAGTGAAAGTTCCGTCTTTGATCGGTTGGATATAATGGTGTTCGTTGCTGTCTTCGCTGGTCTTGAGAACGCCGCGTTGAAGCTCCGCATAGTCGACGCTCGTGTGGGCTCTAGCACTCTTTCGGACATATGTCGTTTTGCCATGAGACGGCTCGCAGCTGGCGCAGAAGTATTTGTCCACGTCGCGCACCTCGATAGCTCTCTTAAAGCCCGCACAGTCGACGTGGAACCATTTCTTGCAACCATTACATGAGATCCATTGGTCCAGCTCTCCACCTTGCTGTACAGATTCGCGTGCGCTGTTGCAGCTTGCGCAGACGGTCTCTGGAACGGCTTTCGCCTGTTTCCGGGCTGCTCGAGAGGGAGTAACCTCGCGTATAATCATCCGTACCTCGCGTGGAACCGACCGAGCACGAGGACCCTGAGTAGCACGTTCAAGACCTTCGGGCGCAGGCGTTTGACTAGAGCTGTGTCGTCGTCGCGAGTCCTTCTGGCTTTCAAGCGCAACCTCGGCAAAGACATCTCTGGCTTTAGCTGCCTTGGTGCTGGCCTTGGTAGTACGCTTTGACGGCGCTTTTTCACTGGTTGCCTTTTTCGCGCCAGCTCGTGGTTTTCCTTTGGGCCAGCCTCTCTTCTTTCGGACATCCAAAGGCTCGCCAGTGGCAACATTGGTAGTAGGGGCTGCCTCTTCTGGAGGTGTACGCATCTGATGAGGCTCATGAGTAGACGGATCACCATTCATGTGGTGGAATTTGAGAGGGCCGTCAGTGACAGCAATGTCGTCGCTCTCGCGTCTCTCGCTGAAGGTTCTGGGACTCAACCCTGCACTCTCACTCGTCCTCTGAGGCGATGGAAGATTTGGAGGTGGAAGCTGGCTAGGCCGCATTTGTGGATGGAATGGAGGTAGTAATGAAGGCCGTGCAGAAGGATGGGGGTACGCAGCCCGTGAGACCTGCTCGGTGGGCCGTTGGAAGTAAATGTCATTAGGAAAGCTGTTGGCGTGAGGCCTGACGCTGGGTTGAGGGTATGGAGATGGCATCTTCTTCGCAACCGAAGGAGGGCCACCTCCAGTCCTGAAGTTGATCAGTAGTGCGGCTTCCTCGTTTGAAGGACGACTACGGGGACTTTCCCGGACTGTTGTGTTGCCATTGGGCCAGCCAAGGCCCTCGTAGCTCGTCGCTGGCCTGGAGGTGTGCATTCCAGCCTGAGGAGGAGCGAAATAGGCGGACCGAGCACGCTTGTGTGGTGGTTCTACGCTCGATTGGTAGGCCGGATGACCATGGCTGTGTCCATAGCGACCTTCAGCAGGCGCGACGAGACCCGGGCTCATCGCAAGCGCTGCCTCTGCCAGAGTGTCGATGTTGGAAGGGCTGCGACCGTGCCCTCGATGGTAGTCGCTCTGCGCGCGCGGTCTCGCCGGAGTAGGCTTGAAGCCATTTTGCTGGCGCGGCTGCGGCTGCGATTGCAGGCCATATCCAAGGACGACGTTGTTGTTGTTGGTCGGCGGGTAGTTGAAGCTAGGTTCGAGGGCGCGAAGCTTGGAGACGGAGGGCGACAAAGGCTCGATGTGGGCGGTGGGCGGAGTTGGGGAGCGACGAGGCCTCACGTATCCTTCGGGACGCTTGAAGCAGCGGTTATGCGGCGGTTGCGTGAACATGGTCTCTTCGCCGCGGTCGTCCGCTTGCCGCGGCCGGAGGTGGATGTTCGGCGGTGGAGGGCGCGCCGGCGCCACGTTGGAGAGCTCCCACCAGGGACAGTTGGAGCATGCGATTCAGACGGCGAGCAGGCAGTAAGGTGCCCGTGAGAAGCGAGTCTGGCGTGAGTGAGTGGTAGCGAAGAGAGTGTTTGGCGTGCAAGGCGCGGTGAGTCGGCGGTGGTGACAAGCAGCCCCGCGTGCTGCGACGAGCGTTGTATCCACAACTAAGGTGGGCTGGGCTGGATGGATGCTGAGCCGAGACTGGGAGTGGAAGAGGCGAATGCGTCACGTGTCTATGTATGGAGTGAACAGACGACGGCGGTAGCTGGAGGGATATAGTAACAATGGCAGTGACAATGGCAGACAGCAACAGATGTATGCCAGGAACGACGGGAGCTCTCTCATTCCACAATGCCAGCCAGCCGGCCGTGGACCAGCGAGAGAGAGAGCTCGGTCCCTGCCTTGCTAAGGTAAGGTAATCGCGCGCTTCTGCCTTGTTATCGCACGTGACTTGATCCCGCCCGGAAAGGATCCGCTGTGCCGCGACGCCCAAGTCGGAAGTCGCTACTGCTAGTCCACGTGCCTCTACAGACAACCCGAAGCCCATCTTCAACCACCCACACCGTTACGATCGTTACCTTGTTCCACCCAAATCAACCAACCATCCTCGAATACCGCTAGCCAAGCTATGAGCAGGAACTCTCGCCTCGCACCCGAAGTGAATAGGTGAGTGGCCCATCCCTCCCGAGATCTCTGCCAAAGCCACCAGCTGACGACCCACCAGAGCGCTCTTTGTCAAGAACCTCAGCTACACCGTCAGCACCGAAGAGCTCTTCGACCTTTTCGGCAAATTCGGTCCCGTCAGGTAAGCAGCAGCTTCCATCGCAAGCGACGCGACACCACGCGGCGCAAACCGCTGCGCCGAAACCGGCGCACTCAGCTAACATGCCAACTTCCAATAGGCAAATCCGCCAGGGCATTGCAACCAACACCAAGGGGTCCGCCTACGTCGTCTATGAAGACGTGAACGACGCCAAAAGCGCCTGCGACCGCCTGAACGGCTTCAACTTCCAGTCGCGCTACCTCGTTGTGCTCTACCACCAGCCCGAGAAGATGTCAAAAGCAAACGCCGCCGCCGCTGCGTCATCAAGTCAGGACCTCGCCAACCGTGCGGAGCACTTAGAAAAGCTCAAACAGCAGCACGGGGTCGCCTAGCGGTGCGCGGGAGCCAGCAGCAGCAGCAGCACTCTCAGCAGTACTTCCGACGATGACAAGAGGAGGGACTCTGCGATCAGCAACGCTGAGAGAGAGCAAACCGCTGCGGCTCCCATTGCGATTATTGATTTTGGCGAGATGGCCAGCTCAAGAGCCGCCAATCTCGAAACTCGAAGCCCGGGCGCCAGGATGCCAGCCGTCCGCACCCGGGACGAGAATGTTACGACATCGGCTTCCGCCCCGTCGACGACCGGGACAGAGGAGCATACGAACCGGAGCTATTGGAAGCGGGTCAAGGACAAGAAGGCGTTTTGGCAAAGCCCACGTTCTCTGTGGCAGGGATTGACTTAAAGGTTGTTGGGGAGTTTTTCCTTCACATCACAACATGGACATGTTGTTTGCTTTTCTTGGGACGTGAGGAGTATCAAGATTCTGTAACACTTGGAAGAAACAATCAAGGTTTCGCGCCTGTAATGGTGCTGCAATGCAATTTGATGTTCCCCTTCGCCGCATGGTTAACTTGATTCGTAATCATGATCAGCATACGGTATATAGGCAACCCGTCAACTTTATCTTGAAAACAGCTTTCGAGAGCAACCAATCACACGAGATATCCTAGCTTGCTCTCTTCAAGTATGCGCTCATGCACCAGAGAACGCCAATAACACGCCACAAATAACGTCTCTCGAAACTCAATTTGTAAAGTTACAGGATGTAACGTCCTAGGGTTCGGGTTGGGGTTATGACTTGAGACGACAACAGCATCTTTCTCTACATGTAAGGACCTCAACTCGACAACAAGCTTGATTTATAATCGATGGAGGTGATGTTCTATTGACGAGAAAATTCATAGACCGATTAGATTGAAGAGAAAATGGCGGATCCTTCATTGAACGACTCGAACGAACGTAAGTGCCTAAAATGCACGTCTCATCGGTGGCAGGCTACCGTCTTTGACCACAGCGGATGGGCATTCTCTGCTGTCACCTTGATTGTATATAGCGGCTGAGGTATGAAATGATAGTTGCTGATCAGTCAAGTTACCCGTTCTGATGCTGAGCTAGTTGGTTTATTCTTATAGATCTACGCGCATGAAGATTCGACTTTCATTGCCATGGTGGCTATTGCTTCCAGTAGGCCTCCTACCGTGGTGCCATGAACTAGGCGGATGGGTCATGGTATGTGCAATTTCGGTCGTGATTTGTTCGTTCTATGTTCACGTCACGTCGCATATCTGCACGAATGCACAGTTGAACATGCACCTCCACACCCGAGCATATCTCACAATTGATCCACATCTCCTCCCTTTACGCCTTGTCCGCAGGATAGACAATCCCACCCTGCCTCCTCAGATCACTCGTGACCTTGATCACGTTCTTGGAAACCTGCTCCAGCTCCGCAGCAGCCTTCTCGTCCTTCTCACTCAGTATCCTCGCAAATTCCTCCGCCTCCTCCTCCATGTTCACCTGCGCCTTAGGATCCCTCAGCGGCCCTGCCAGCTCCTCGCTCTTCTTACTCTTGGGATCCCAGTGCGAAACGCTAGTAATGTCCGTGGTAGCATTGACGCTCAACGTTCCCTTCTCACCATAGATTTCGCACGGCGCAAAGCTCTGGTAGCTCTTGGACTGGTTGATCTGCACGCCGAAGCCGTCGTACTGCAGCACGATGACGCCGCCGCCGTCGACTCCCGTGCGGCAGATGAAGGGAACGTAGGTTTGCGCTTTGGGCGCTCCGAAGAGGGCGACTGCGAAGGTCACGGGGTAGACGCCGATGTCGACCAGGCTGCCGCCGGAGAAGTCGAGGGAGAAGATGTTGGGGGTTTCACCCGCGAGCACATTGTTGTAGCGCGAGCTGTAGGAGGCGTAGGTCAAGCTGGCGCCGTAGATGGAGCCCAGGCGGCTCTGCTCGAGGATCTCGCGGCGCAAGAGCTTGAAGTTTGCTTCTTGAATATGGCGGAAGGCTTCGATTAGGAAGACTTTGTGCTGCTTTGCGGTCGCGAAGAGGTCGTCGAGCTCTGCGGGTGTGGAGGTTGCGGGTTTCTCGAGGATGACGTGCTTGCCTGCTTGTAGGAGCTGTTTGGCGTGGGCGTAGTGGTGGGAATTGGGCGAGGCAATGTACACTGCTTGCATGCCCTTGTCCGCTGCGAAATCATCGAGGGAGGTGTAGGTGGTCTTGCAGTCGAATTTAGATGCAAAGGCGTCAGCCTGTTCTTGCTTGCGTGAGAAGACGGCGTGGAGTTGCCATTGGCCTTTCTTGGAGGCAGCTTTGATGAAGGCCTCGGTGATCCAGCCGGTGCCGATGGTTCCGAAGGTGATAGCCATGGTTGGTGGGATTGAAGGTTCCTGGAGAGGTTGTGAGGTAGAAGGGTGTGGCTTAGAGAAAGAAGAAGGTAGAATGGTATTGGAAAGAATGTTGTGAAAGCTTCCAAGAAGTAGAGCGTATGGACCTTCCCCAAAAACATTGAGGTACGGAAAGTTGGTCCCACTTCGCGGGGTCTCGTCGCGTGGCGCGGTTTCAAGCTCCGTGTCTGTTGAACCAACACTTCCCTTGTTCCTTGTCCCATTTTCATCAAAAACACAGAAATCGACTGTGCTTCAATCGTTGTTCTCTCAATACCGACTCTTGAGAATGCTTACATGTGTGTACATGCGTCTTCTCACACACCTCGTTAACGATAATCCACCTTATACTTGATCCTTGTGTCGATTGCTAGACATCAAAAGGAGAGGTATACCTGTGAGCTCTGAAATCGATGGAAAGTACAAGGTAAGGTCTCCCTATAGCTGCTCATGTCGTGCAACTCTCTTGGTGTATAGCTATAGGCATGTCCGAACCTGTAACGCCGGAATTCTGACAGCTCGTGACGTGGCCCAACACTTGCCACAATCCAATACAACCAATCCACAACCACAATCTGGATGCTCTGGAATCCATGGCCTTATCATGAACGTGATATAGCTCTTCTAGAACGCCAGAATTCAGAGGGGCCGCCTCGGCAGGTTTTCGACAACCGGGACGCTATCACGATCAGAACAACTTTCATCAACATTCGGTACTTTGGAAGCACAGTCGAAGTGGACTACCCTCCACTGTGTATAATGATCACCCGGGTGATCGACCTAGCTCCGATTAGGCGGGCTTATACTTAAAGTTATAGCGATCGCAGACGTCTGATAGGCTCGATTGATGGCCAAATTTACGATCGATTCCTACTCCAGACCCAAAGCCCGTGCAGGGCCAGACGCAGGTCGGCAAGCCATGGTTTCTTGCCAATTCCCCAACTCATCGTCGAATTTCCTCGTTTTCGTCAAGCGAGCCTGGCCTTGAATTATACTAACCAACGTGGTGGCTCTGGTGGGCTGACCAAATCGAAGATGGCCAACGTTACATGCGTAAACGGCCGCGCTTCCACTTCAAAGTCTCATGGTCGGAGTGAGAGCAGGCGTGAACATGAGTTCTACCGGTTGGCGCCCCTTGGTGCTCTCTGCTGAGTATGCTCTGAATGATTTGCCCTCCGGTCGCTGACTGGGTTTGCGCAGATACTTCGAACCCATCCGTGGGATGACAGAAAATGGCCCTACCTACGTCGACGTCAGAGACGCAGAAGCAAGAGAGCGCCATGTGCCTTCCTCATGTCCTGACAAGACCCTCACGGCATTCTGTCAGCTAGGAGCGCTGCGTTTCAACGTCCGCCGTTGCCTTTTGTTCTTCTTTGACGTCAACTATGCTTATGTTATGGCTGAAGCGACGCGGTCGCTGTCCCTTGAGAACGACAATGCTCACGATCCTGGAGACCAGCTGTGGCTTGGACATGCAAAGATCCCCAGAGGTGTGGCCTGCTGTGAGGTCACCGTTGGCCTCCCTGCTTTCCCTATCACGGTTACGACGATGAATGGCGAGCGTGATAGTGTATATGTCGTTGAGGACCTCACGAGAAACCTGACAACACAGGACAAACCTTATGTCACATCATTCCCCCATGGTCGCTTCTATGCCGGTGTACCTATCACTGGTCCCAATGGCATCAACATCGGAGCTTACTGCGTCTTGGGCGACGAACCACGCAATGGTGTTTCCGATAAGGACCTCGTCTTCCTGCGAGATATGAGTCGGACAGTCATGACGCACTTGGAGACGATTCGCGCTCAAGCAGAACGCCAACGAGCAACACAGATGGTAACAGGCCTTGGATCCTTTGTCAAGCGGAGCTCGGACAGCCGACGATGGGAACGCCGCAATTTGAACCACGCTGCGCAACTCACAACTGCCAACATCAAGTCGTTGCAGAGCCCGAGTCAGCGTGAACCGCCGAGTGACCATAAGTACAGCGCACTTTCTAAGCGGATCGACAACACAACTACATCGTTTCTAGACTCAAAGACTTCGTCGTCAAAAAGCCACATCACCCAAGCTTCGACTGAAGCTCAGGAGCGTTTCACAGCATCCCCGGAGCCGTTCAATGAGCATATGTTTGGGACAGTCCCACCTTTGATCTCAGAGAAGATTGATAGCCCTTCTCAGAGTGTCCCTCTTCCTGGAGATTCCCACTCAGGTTCCGAACATGCACGATTACAGACTAGAGGAAGTTTCTCGTCAAGTGGGCAGATTCCAACTCACCACGGTGGATCGACTGCGACCATTCGTTCGGCGTATCAGAGGGCCGCTGAGATCATGTGCACCTCATTATCCGTTGATGGAATCGCGTTCCTTGACGCGTCTGTACGCACTTTCGGAGGTCTTGCTGAAGCGGTCGACAATACAGAGTCTACAGATTTCAGCAATGAATCTGATTCGGCTTCTGCTCGATCGCGCTCGTCTTCCCCGACCAACGACGAAAATGACAAGCCGTGTCGGATCCTGGCGTCCGTGGGAGCAACACAAAACGGGAAAGAACTGTCGGCTGAAAATGTGAACGAAGCTTTCTTGAGACAGCTCTTACGTCGCCATCCACATGGCAAGATCTGGACTTTTGGTGATTCAGGTCAGGCTCATTCCGAATATGTCTCATCTTCTTCCTCCGAGAACGATGAGCTGCAAAATCCAGAGTCTTCTGGAAAACTCCTTACTCCCGGAGCTCAGCAACGCAAACGCCGGCAGAAGGAGACTCACAACGATGGAAAAGTCTTGGCATCGATGTTCCCTGGAGCCCGTAGTGTGGCTATCCATGGCATTCGCGACTCTGGTCGCCGACGATGGACTGCTGGTTGCCTGCTTTGGTCATTCGATCCTCTGCGGGTGCTAACCATCGAAACTGAAATGAATTTCGTAGCCGCTTTTTGCGACATTATAGCTGGAGAGACAAGAAGCCTCGAGGTGCAGAGGTCAGACAAAGCCAAATCCGATTTTATCAGTTCGGTGAGTGTTTCAATTCGCACGCTAGACGTCACAGGTCAATTCACTTTGCTAACAACTTCCGACAGATCTCACATGAATTGAGGTGAGTATTGTCAACCTATATGCTAACCCACATTGCTTACTGAAAAACCACAGGTCACCATTGCATGGCATTCTCGGAAGCACGGAAGTTCTCGCAGAATTGGATCTTGACAGCACCGTTTCTACTCTGACTGGCCAGATCGATTCTTGTGGACGCACATTGCTGGACATTATAGACCATCTACTCGACTTTGCAACACTCAAAGGTCAGCGACTGAAAAAGGGTGCGGCCAGCAGCTCCCGAATCGGGCACAGAATCTCAGCCCGAGAGAGGAAATCTTCGGCCGACGATGACATTGCGGATCTAGAGACAAGCGTAGCGCTGGACGATTTGACCGAAGAAGCGATCGAGTCAACAGTCTATTCTTTCCTTTGCAAGAAGGGTGCAAGCTACGAACCTCGAGCCTCGGTCATACTGGATATCGACCGTTCGCGGGGAGTCAAATGGCTTTGCAAGCTGGCAACGGGCGGATGGAGGCGCGTATGCATCAACCTTGTCACCAACGCCCTCAAGTATACTCCTTCAGGCTACATCCGCGTCTCATTGAGTCAAAAACCGCGAGCAGGATCTCGGCGCCACTTTGATGCCATCTTGACCGTCACCGATACAGGTAAGGGCATGTCCAAGGAATTCTTGGAAAACCAGCTCTTCCGAGATTTCACACAAGAAGACACCCTCGCGGACGGTATCGGCTTGGGCATGCATATGGTTGGTCGGATTCTGCACGCGATCGGTGGAAAGATCGAAGTTGTCAGCGACCAACATGGACCCGAAGCTGGAACTTCCATCACCGTCACTGTGCCCCTCGAACACAGCCAATGCGTGCGAAGTCTTAGTGGCCCCAGCGATGATGAGAGCCAGTCGTTGCGTGGAAGCCTTGCTGGCTTGAAAGCCGGGATCTTCGGCGATCGGGCAAATCCATTCCCCTCAGGCTCGCGTGACAAGATGCTTCAATCAACGGCATCTGCAATGGCAGTGGCCTCTATCGAAAAAAGCTGTCGTTATCTAGGATTGCAGTCGCAGAAAGGAGAGTCGGTGGAGTGTGACCTCACCTTCTATCTCGAAGAAGATTTCGAGCGATTGCGGGACGCAGGCAATATTAGCGGTAAGACTCGACCCAAAGGAACCCCATGCGTCGTCGTTTGCAAAAGCACGCCTGCCGCAAAGACTCTCAAAGCTCTACGAGATAGGGAGATCACTCGCACTGGAAGAATAGTCGAGTATGTCGCTTTGCCATGCGGCGTCAAGTCGATCTCGCGAGCGGTCTCGTCAGCACTACAGCGACAGAAAGAATTGGACGCCACATCATCCAGCAGGACAGCCGAAGAAGACACGCAGCAGGTCCCGACCGCCACCGAAATCGCCAACGTCGAAGAGATCGAAGTCCCGCCTTCAATACACCCAATTTCACCACCAGAGAACCTAGCCTTCCGGCTGAAGTTCGAATCATTTCCTACATTCCCAAACGACCCAGACCAGACATCACCCAAAACTACTACAAAGACCCCAATCCAGCAAGACAAACAATTAGGAATCCCCGCCCAGACCAAGACACAGGCCTCGAAAGACCCCAGCACCCCAGCTGCAGCCCAAACGACTGCCAGATTACCAACACTCCTGCTCGTAGACGACAACAAAGTCAACCTGCAGCTCCTAACCATGTACGCCAAGAAGCGCAAGTACCCCTACCTCGAAGCCATCGATGGCCAATTGGCCGTCAACGCCTACCAGAAAGCGCATGAAGACTCTTCTTCTCCAACCACCAGTGGCGCAGATACTTCCTCGACTATACCCGCAATAATCTTGATGGACATCAACATGCCTGTGGTAGGTTTAATTCGCCGTCATCTCCAACTTCCAACAGTTATGTTGAGCGATGGTGGTTTCAAGTGGCGACAACGACTATTGCAGTGCTAATCTATTTTCTATCAGATGGACGGCTACGAAGCCACACAACGCATCCGGTCTTACGAGAGGAAACACCAGCTTCCTGCTGCTAAGATCATCGCTCTGACTGCCCTGGGCTCTGAAGCCGCGTACAAAGAGGCCTTTGGGAGTGGTTGCGATATGTTTCTGACGAAACCTGTCAAGCTAAAAGATTTGACTAAAATTATCGAGGGGGCCTGATGGCATGGATACGGACTGTAGGTATATTGTATCATAATGGACTACTGAGGAAATGTGGCCAGTCGCCACGCGCTTTCTCAACGGCACCAGGAAGTGAACCTCGCGCGGGCGTATGAGGTATTACCATGAATGGAAACCCTGTTCAGAGAAGAAGTTGTTTTCAAAGTGTGCTCTCCCGGAGCGGCTCTTTGACGCTCTACGGACCCTCAAACGTTCAGTATGCGTGAGCTCGAGAAGATCTCCTTCAATGTCGTCAACACCAGCCTCTCGCACAACCAACTAATCGATCGCCCAAACCTTCGGCCAAGAACGAGCACCAGCCAGCCTACACCCTCTCTCTCTCCCTAAACTGCACCATCGGCCCATCCCGCATGGCAACAAAAGCATCATAAAGCTGAAACTGCCCAGGCTCACGCCTCCCCAGCCTCAACCCCGGCCCACCCGCCCCGGTACAATTACCGGCCGGATCCGGCCTGATCTCCAACGCATGCACCAACTTGGCTAGAACAATCTGCATCTCCAACCACGCCATATTCTTACCCACACAGCCTCTTGAACCGGTGGAAAAAGCGCAATGCCCGCTCTCCGCGCGCGCGACTTCATCTTCCGAGCTTCCTTCGGGGTCGTCTGCCGTCGTGAGCCAGCGCTCGGGCCGGAAAACGAAAGGGTCGGGGTAGATTTCGCTGTTGTAGCCTAGGCAGTAGAGGGAGGTGCTCAGGAGGGTGCGGGGCGGGAAGAATTGCCCTTCGACCGTGCTGCCGCCTGCTCGCACTTCGCGCGGGAGGTCGGCGGGGACGGGGGGCGCCATTCGGAGGGTTTCGTAGATGAAGGCGCGCATGTATTTGCAGGCGTGCAATTTGGGCCCGCCGGCGATTTCGGAGGAGGAGTGGAAGGTCGTTAGGATCTCGTTGGCGAGTTTTGCTTGGATGCGAGGGTTGCGGGATAGGTAGAAGGTCATGGCGGCCATGGTGATGGCTGTGGTGTCGCTTCCGGCGATGGTCAGGATCTCGCACTCGCCGAAGAGCTCGTTGAGGTCGTAGCCTGGCTTGCCAGTTTCGGGGTCTTTGGTATCAAAGAGGTAGTGGAAGAAGTCCCTCCTTTCGGGTCTGAGGCCTTTCTGGACGTCTTCTTGTGCTTTGGTTCGGTCTGCCAGGTTATTTGCTACGAACTGCTGCCACTTGATCATTGATTCCGGGATGGCGTGTGTTAAAAGCCAGTCCAAACCGCGTGGCTTCAGCCAGACCCAGAAGTTGGCGTAAGGTGACCAGGCGACCTGGAAGACACACGTTAGGTGGCGTTCTCGACTTTTTCTCATTCCTACTCATTCTACCATGTTTCTTAAGATGCACATGATAGGGAGACTCACCGGAGCAAGAAGCTGTAGATAATCTGCCATAATTTCCGGAATGTGCTTCAGGTTGCTGTCCGGTTCCTTCATGTTGAATTGTTTGCCGAAGCATAAGTCCCCGAGAATGTCGAAGACCAGGTAGTTGACCTCGTGGGTCATGTTGAGCGACTTTGACCACTTTCCATCTGCACCTTTCTGAGACTGTTCTCTGAAGAGCTCGATCCATCGGCTACGAGTAACATCATGTCAGCAATCAGTGATGACCAGTACATCTAGTCGACTTACTCAGAGTTGGAGATGAGAAATGGTTCCATGCCGCGAAGCGCTTTATCGGAGAAGGCATTGTTAAGCACCCGACGCTTACGAGCGTGCGCCTCGACGTTGGTGACGTTCCAGGTGTTGGTGATCTCGCTACTGTGCGGCCAAGTGCGATAGTAGGATTCCGTCTTGACGACGTTTCCCTTGTTACCGAAGATGGTCTTGTGGGCAGACGGCGTGTTCATGACCACTGCATCCGGGCGATAGCGGAAGACAGGCCCTTTAATGGAACGTCAGCCCGAAATGACCTCGTTAGTTATGTGATTTTACTTGGTCTTAGTACATACCATACTGTTGTTGCAATCGCAAGAGCCAGACATGGCGGTCTTGCTTGGACGTGTGCCAGAAACATGGTAGATCCGACACTTTTGCCCAAAATGGACCGGGATATTTGGCGAGAGGGTGCAGATACAATCTGTAGTAGACGATGTATAGCGAGTAAGTCACTGCCAGCACAAGTGCTGAGGACACGAGGACCGGAAGCGGTATCATCTTCACCTGGTTCGCAGTCAGTCGTCTATCAGGCCGCGGGGTGTCGTTGGCAAAGGTATTTCAAAGAGAGGGAAAAAGAGGTATTTCTCTAAAGATAAAGGCCTGCCATTGCCATCATTCGGCAGATACTCCTAGACCCGTAAGCACTCAAGATACCCACGAGAGAGGTCGTGCTACTGTTCGCCTACATGCATCTTGCATCTTATCCTTGTGCATCACAGCCATTGATGTCGGTGTACTTTGTGGAGCATTACCTGATGGGGGATGTAGCTTTGAGTCAGCAATCTCGCTAAAATACGGGTGTTGTGAATACCCTTGCTCAGACTAGCTGCAGTGCGTGTGGGTCAGTAATTTATCTAGTCAGCGGCGAATCAATTTGATCTTCAACATTGCATATAGCAAATCGTTAGCCTCGGCCTGTTGACTTGAACTGGGCCAACGAATACCAAGACCAAACCTGCGCCTACTCATTCATTCGAAAGAATTGACGACAACTGGGCCACTTGATTGTGACCAAAAGGCTCGAGTCTTTTCGATTTAGCTTCTCCTACATTAGAAATCCTGTCATTGATAGCGATTAGGGTAAACAGCAAAGAGATTTGCAAACAGAGCTTAGAAGTCGTTCATTCGAGCAGCGCGTTTCAGCTGCTTACTGTATTGTGTGATCCCACGCCATGCCAGGCAGTAGTATCACACCATGCTAGGTAGTGTCGCATCAGCTGCGCGCACAAAGTAAAGTCATCCACATTCGCTGGAGTAAGTGAGATGCTTAACTCATCCCAAATCATCGCATCATCATGATTATCAAAGCAACTCTCCCTCACCCTCCTCGTCCCAATCGTCTTCCTCCAACTCCATAGCCTTTTCTGCCTCCTCAGCCCGTCTCTGGACCTCAGCCAAACCAGAAACCTCTTCAACATAGCCCTTCTCGTTGATGGCTCTCTTGACAAAGTCCCAGTCGTCAGACTCGTAGTGTTGAAGGATTTTAGGCGAACACGCAGCGCAACTGTCGTAGGATTTACCTACGATGTTGATGGTCTGCCAGGTACTCAGGTAGCCTCGCAGAGTATGAGGTACGGTACCAAGAGGGTGCGAATCTGAGAGCGAAGGGTCTGTAGGAGGAGCTGCAAGGATGTGATTTCCTGAGTGAGGGGGCGGTGGCGGAGGAGCAGGGGCGCGGCCTTTCAGGCGATGTTGGGTAATGCTGACAAGTAGCTCAACGGCTAATGCTGAGGCCAAAGGGGCGCATCCTGGCCTCGTGACTGTACACTGCTGGTCAAGTGTCGCAGCTTTCAGACTATTCGCGGGAGCAACGACATCAGTGCAGAAGTAACAGCCGAGTTCTTCCCCTTCTGATGGTGTCGGCGTGACCTTTTGATGTGTCTCTGAGAACTTCCTCGACTTCGGGACTTCTATGGGGTCTGAAGCCGCGGTCTTTATTGGCGAGGGAACACCGTCCGAGTGCGACACAGCCGATTCTTCGGCCTTCTCGACTTGTTGAGGAGATTGTCTTTGACCGTGGCGCATCACGACATAGGTGTCGAATCCGAGAGCAGCGTTGATCACGATTTTGCCGGCTGCTTTGCCCATGAGTGTTGGAAGCCATCGGCTCTCTCTGGTGTCCATGAGCAAGAAGATAGCGTCATGCTCAGCAATAAGCTCTTTCAATTTCACGAAATCCTTGTGCACCTTCTCTTCATCCATGATGGGATGTCCAGCCATGGGTACGCTCATGCTGAAGCCTCGCGCATTCGCACCAGGATAGATTTCCTTCAGCGCCTCGGCGGCCCGCTCAGCCTTCCTAGCGCCACCATCCTGACAATCTCGGAAATTGTATAGAGGCTGGCGGACAGGATTACTGTAGCTCACGCGCGCATTGTCGACAAATGTGATCTTCCGCACACCCCATCCCATCAGATTGCGAGCAACATATGAGCCAAGTGTTCCAGCTCCGAGAAGAAGGCATGATGTGTGCTTGATAGTCTCGAGATCAATCGATGGGGAGATACGCCATTTAATCAATCTGAGATTCAGATCCACTGCTTGATCCGCCAGCCTTGCAGGATCGAGGTAGGAAGCGAGGTCAACCGAGCGAGAGACGAGCTTGTTGTGCTCGTTACGTTCCCAGCCAGTGACTTTGGGTGGAGGGGGGATCTTTGGTACTGTCTTCTCTGGAGGTGGTTGTGCAGGTTCGGCTTCGGCGGGCTCTTTAGGGCGTTCGATCAGTTCGCCGAACTGGTCCACATCGTCTGGTGAAAGTGCGGACGACGTCTTCATCGTGGGCATGTCGGCGCTCAGCTTTTGCGGTGTTGTGTTTTTGAAGACGGGTTCTGCAGATCGCAGGGTCATGATAAGACTGCTGGGGTGCTCCCTTCGCGCGTGCGTATCGCGATAGCACATAATTTGCACCTCGTCCAAATGCCATCTTTGGCGCACCAGTACGAGCAGGTTACGTAGCATCCATCCAGGGTTGGTCGAGTAGTTTGAAGGATCAGCGAAGCCGACGAAGCGGTCTTCGGGTTCGATGTTGTCAAAGAAGCCGTTCTCGTAGCTTGCTAAAGAGCTGACGTACCACCTGAAGCCGATGTCTTCCACAGTAGGCGTGATTGGCTCCTTTGGCTTGTGTAAGTTGCCGTCCTCTTCTTCCTCGCTTTCGTTGTACATGTCAAGCAATTCCTTTCTTACTCTCTTTGCAATGAAGAACCCATGTTGCCGTGTGTCCACGCTGTACCTCCATGTCTGCACAGTGTCAACCAGCGCAGTCGTCTCTTTCGATCCAAGACGTGAGATCCCACTCTCTACGTTGTCGGTGGTCGTCGCGATCCCCCATTGAGGGTCGGAGTGTAAAGCCGGGAAAGCAAAGTGGTAGGTGAATTTGTATTTCTTGAGGTCCGCGAAACAGATGGCCGTGAACGAGGTCAAGAGCGAGGGACAGGAGTAGATTGTGCCATCGTTGATTGCTTCCCAGATTGTTTTTCCGGCGCGTTCCACAAGCGCGGCTCTATCGACCTGGCGAAACTCGTCGATTGTGTTGAAGTTGCGGATGATGCCCTCGGCGCGATAGTATCTCAGCGGGTTCCTACATCTCGCATCAACCCTGTGCTGCAGCACCTGCACCCCACCGCCGTCAGCATACTTACTCGTCGGTCGTCAGTGCGTTGCCGTGAATCTGCATGCGGGTCGATCGTTCTTCGGCATCTTTGGGGTTGATCTCGTAGAGGCCGAGGACTTTGCGAGCGGACGAGTCGAGTTTGTCGTGGTTGATCTTGATCGAGGCCAAGGACGAGTAAAAGGCGAGTTCGATGTCGGAGATCCACGGCGCGTACCTGAGGGGCATGGACGTGGGAGTGGCCATGGTGAATGCGGGGTGTGCGAGAGTTCAGCGGATGCTGGATGGGGTGAGGTTGGTTGCCCCGAGCATACAGCAAGTATGCAGGTGCGGTGGATTTTGTACGTAGGAGGAGAGATGACTGTGCGTGTGAGGGCGGTCAGAGGTCAGAGGACAAAGGAGGTCTCAGTTGTGTTGTCATGCGATGTGATGGAACATGGGATGGGCAGGTGACGGAAGCTCGATCGGGCTGCATAGAGCGGGGCTTGCTGCAGGAACCAGTTGAAACTCCCAGACTTCACTCAACCGCGACGCGTTTAGACCTCACTTCGATTAATTTTTGCCAAGCCTCGTGTCTTTAGAGGATATAACTTTGAAAGAGTCTGGAAAAAAAGAAATAAATCGCCAAACACAAAACGTTCCCAGGAGAACTGCACGTACACTCTTGCCAAAAATGTTGATCGGAATCTGCGGCGGTATGCAAAGCACCTCCAAACAAATCAACACACCCCCAAGCTAACTCCCAAACCAGGCATCTGCGCCGGCAAATCATCAATCCAGCAATACTTGGTCGAACAACACTCATTCCAACCACTGAAAATCGCCCGCACAGCCAGCACACCAAGCGTAGAAAAAAGCGCCTCAGACGCCCACGTGCCCTCATCATCAGACGACAGCACCCTCACACCGCAACCCGAAACCTTCGCAACAGTCGAGGATCTCCTAGATTTCGCCACGCAGCATTGGCAAGAGAACTACGTCACAACGTCTATCGACAACGAACGCTGTGTCGACGTGCTCGCCCGCAGACCACTCTTCGTTCTCATCCACGTCGACAGCCCCATAAGTCTCCGCTGGCAACGCTTCCGCTGGCGCTGCGAAGCCGCCGCCCTGACACCGCCCACCCTCGAGCAGTTCGTCATCCGGAATGACGAACACCACTACTCGCCGACGACGGGCCTCGCGTCCCTCGCTTCTCGCGCCCAGATCAAAATCCTCAACACCGCATCCAACCTCGCCACCCTGCGCTCCTCCCTCGACGACCTGAACCTGACGGATCAGAACCGCATCCGACCGACCTGGGACCACTACTTCATGACTCTCTCGAACCTCGCAGCGCGACGCTCGAACTGCATGCGACGGCAAGTGGGCTGCGTGCTGGTGCGGGCGCACCGCGTCATCAGCACGGGCTACAACGGCACGCCGCGGAATTTGACGAACTGCACGTCGGGCGGCTGTCCGCGATGCAACGACTCTTCGGGGACGTCGGGCGGGCAGTCGCTTTCAACGTGTCTGTGCATCCACGCCGAGGAGAATGCGTTGTTGGAAGCTGGCCGGGATCGCGTGGGAGCCGGCGCGGTCCTGTACTGCAACACATGCCCATGCTTGACGTGTAGTATCAAGATTGTGCAGGTGGGGATCGCAGAGGTGGTGTTCAGCCAGAGCTATTATATGGACGAGGAGGCGGCGCGGATTTTCCGGGAAGCTGGTGTTAAGCTGAGGCAGTTCTCGCCGCCGAGGGAAGGTTTGGTGGTGTTGGGAAACGAGAAGGGTTTGACGAATAGAACGATTGATGAATGAACTGGGATCGCAGCGAAACGACGCGCGAATATGAACATTATTATTCCGAGCCTTGACGGGCTTCGTTGTTATGTGGGTCTCGTCTCTTCATGCCTCGTGGCGTACGTTATGCGTTCACAACGTAAGCACTCCAGCGCCTTCCCTCTTCTGCACGTGTGCTTGGCTGTTCTTGAACAAGCTTTGCCAGATGAACGCCTCGCTGAGTAAAAGTTCAATATCTTTCTCAGTCCAGCTCTTGGTTGGCAAAGCCTGCAAGAACATCATTATTTCTTGAAAGTCCATCTTGCACAGCTTGTCGGACCACTTGACCAGGAAAGCAGCACACACGTAAAGGTGGAAGGCCGAGAAGCCTTGATCTTCCGCCTGTTGGAAGCAGTTTGTCAGCAAGTCATTTCCAAAAACAAAATCCAGTGTCACTTACAAGATAAGTGTCCCACATCCTTATTGTGTTCTTGACACTGATCTCGCGCATCAAGAGACAGTTCATCCAGCGGAAGCTAAACTGGATGAATTCCACTCCTTCCTGCTCCATGTGCTTGGCTAGAGTGCCGTCAATCCTCGCTGTCAAGTCCCGCAGCGCCGCAACCTGCCGTTGTATACCAGGCTGTGCATGAATGTAGTTGTCCTGGATGCCATCAAGAAGTTTGGTAAGGCACCAAAAGCTATCAGCCTCCACAGCATCCAAGACCGCTTTGGGCAATTGACCAGGATCCATCCCAGAGTCCACCTCTGCGTCAGTGATGTACTGGCCGAGGAACACCTGCCAGAACGGTGTGACAAGATCGTTGATGCCCTGTACGTAACCAGATGCAGGGTGCCGTATAGCCCAAAGATATAGTATTCGTTCTAAACTTCGCTGGGTGGCTTCATAGCTGTATAGCTCGAGGTGCGGATTTGTCCGAGGAACATCGATACTGATCTGGTGCCACACTGCTTCGTCGAGCCCTCTTGCCTTGCCACGTAGTTGTATCGTAGACGACGACTGAGCCGCGGCTATACCTGTCACGGGTGCGAAATCGCCAGCGTTCCCTTGGTCGAATGCTTGCCGTATGCCGTCCAAGTATTCTCTACGTTTTCGCTCAAGAGTGGCGACGCGTCGCTCACTACTCGTAGGTAGATAGCCGAGAAGTAACTGCCATGACATTGCACGGACTTCCGAAGGTAGACCAGACCATGCAGCTTCTCTGAGCTCACCAACATTTATCGTCGACGCTTGTAGGATCTTCTTGAATTTGTTGATTCGTGTTATGCGGGCCGAATGCGCTTCGAGCTCTTTCCCTGATGCGCCAGGCGGTATTGGTGGATGGCTGATGAGGTGTAGAGAATTGGCCGGATCTCGTAGGATGTCCTTGTACTGCGGTCTGAGGATCTTGCCTTCTATCTTCTTGGCTGAAGGGTAGGTCGGTAGGGTCCGCTCTTCGGCGACATCGCCATTATCCAAAGCCCAGGATGCCAATGTGCTTGCAGCGTTGTTGCCGTTTCGCAGGTTGCTCGCCTTGTTCCCGAAACCGGCAGAGTCCTTGCCTTTGGTGTTCGACGTCCTCTTGCCCTTGCGACGCATAGACGCTATGCTGGGCAAGCCGAATTCATCTTCATCCTCGTCGAAGCCTATATCTCCGTCATCTTGATCCTGCTCTGACGATCGAACATCTTCCGAGCTTGAAAGAAAGCTGGTGTACATGCGCCGTGCAGGTGGTGGGGATGCTGTGGTGCTCGGTGGTGGGGTACTCTTGTTCCTGGCAAGTGTTGGGGGAGTCCGAGGCCGGGAGCTGCTTGAAAGGTTACTGTCCTCTGTGTTAGCTGATTCGGACGGTAAGGTACTTGCAAACGTACAGGTTGTTGAAGTTCAAGATGTCGGCATGGGAATAGCTTGCGCCGATGACCTTGCGTTCTTTCTCAGGAGCTGGTGCGGGTGGTTGGTGACGCTTGTCGCGTTGACTGTTCGAGGAGGCAGTGCGCCAGAAGGGAGAGGCCGATCTGGACGGTGTATAAGCCTTGTGTGACTATTGATATTGATCAAGCGGGGCATTGAGTTGCATACTCGGATCGGTCTGCCGGGTCGCGAGAAATCATGTTAGCCAGCGTTGATCTTGGTTGCCATGCGGGCTGGGTACGAACCGACCTGGACCATCTCCTGTGTCGGTGTGAGCAAGAGTGATGGTGTCATAGTGAGCAGGAGTGTCTTACCTGGTGAGACGGTTTCTGGAAATTCATGTCGGTGTGAGTTGTGTCGTGTATTTTGCTTAATACATGTCTGACCTTTGCTGCGGTCTGCAGTCTGCTGTCGCCATTCAGACCAGCGTCACCTGAGTCCAAGGTCCCGCACGCAAGCACGGCCGTCACATAACCCTCGCGCCACTTTGAACAAGCGCGCGGGCGGTAAACGCGGCTGCGGGGGCGGCATCCTTGACCTTGTCGTCACTCACTTTCCCTTGTTCGTTGTCTCCAACTGTCCACTTTTGCGCCGGCCAACACCATCAACGTCCACCACACCCACGAGACACAGGAAAAAGCATCTGCGACGAATATCCGATCCACTACCCGGCCATACCATTTACGGCACCAACTTTACACCTGACGGCTGCGACACGGATACGACTCGACACACTACCTTGCTGATAGGACTACCCGCCTGAGTAACTTCCAAAATGGCTGCGATGCTGGGCGGCGGCGGCGGCGACGGAGCACTGGGCCAACTACCTTTGGAACAATGGTTCTTCGAGATGCCCGTATGCACAAGATGGTGGACGACAGCAACTGTGGTGACGGGAGTCTTGGTACAATGTCATATCCTCACGCCTTTCCAGCTGTTCTACAGCTATCGTGCTGTGTTCCACAAAAGCCAGGTATGTAGAAGAGGTGTCACTAAGGGATACCGGATGCTGAGATACTGACATAATACAGTACTGGCGTCTTCTCACCACGTTCATCTACTTCGGACCACTGTCCCTCAACCTGCTGTTCCACATCTTCTTCATACAGCGGTATGCCCGGATGCTGGAGGAATCCGCCGCGAGTGTGGCACATTTTGCCTGGCTCCTCTTTTACGCTGCAACTACTCTCCTCACGATTGCACCACTCTCAAGCCAGGCCTTCCTCGGTACCACTCTCAGCTCAACACTCGTCTACATCTGGAGTCGGCGCAATCCTGACACGAGGTTAAGCTTCCTGGGCCTCCTCACATTCAAAGCTCCATGGCTACCATGGGTGTTGATTGCCTTCAACGTGGTGTTGCACGGACACTGGCCCAAGGATGAACTGTGTGGTATTGTTGTTGGCCACGGTAAGCTTAACTGTATCAATCGGTCACTGCATGGACCATCGCTGACATTTCTGCAGTCTGGTATTTCTTCAATGATATCTACCCATCAACGCACAACGGTCACCGACCGATGGATCCTCCAGGTTGGTGGATCCGCTTGTTCGAGCGTCAAGTAGCATTGCCGGGTACAGATGTGCACGACGCTGCGCTTCACAGAGAGGTTGCAGCACCTGCGGTTGCCGACATTCGATGATTAAAGCGTATTTAGCAAGCAATCAATGACTGCATTTTTCTTCTATCAAACCCGACTTTGCGCTTGTGGCCCTTCACGCGCTAATCAAGCCTCGCGAATTACATTTGCTGTTGACTTCCTGACAGTCGACTATGGAGCTTGCATCAAGGCACGTAGAGACTCTGAAGCAATGTCTTCAAATCAATCACATCTGTCCAGGCAAATGCGATAGATTACCATCTTCACGACTGCATGTACAGCATACACTCAGAATGCCACTGAGCTCGCCGGTCAGTACCTTTCATATTGACCGTCGACAAACGCCCGCACCTAAGACCACGAAAGCCTTCGAAATGAACCACCACATCCGCAGAAAATGATCCAGAAAGACAGACGCATGAGATCGAATACTTTGCATGGTTCGTCTTCGACTTGTTTGGTAGGGTACGTTTATCTGTGCAAGAGCCTTTGCTTGCAAGGAGTTACTGGCCAATTTGTGAGCCAACTACTTCACTCCACTCCACTCCTCCTGCCAAGCCGAGTCCCCAACCTCCGCGCACATCACTTCAAGGGCTGGGCCCGCTAGGAGCAACGAACTCCCGACTATCATTAGTCTGCCAGCTCAGAGCAGTAGACTTGCTGACCTCATCCTTCTTTCCTCCTGTCCCTTCGACTTCCCCTACCGCCATCCTTTCAGCAACATCCGTGCTTGCAAACGTAGTATCGCGCCTCTCCTTCCCATCACCTCCATCTGCCCCAATCCCAACTTCAGCGCCGAAACTCGGGCCTGGAGCTTCCGACAACACAGGTCGAGATCTCTCAGGCAGCGGCGGTGCGCCGTCCGGAGAATTATCCACAAGCCGCCCTTTGCCCTTGGCCACCACGCGCACGGAGCGGGCGTTTCCCCAGTGGGCATTGTCTCCCACCAGCTCTGGCACTAGCTGGTGGCGGCGGCCGTGGAGCTGTCTTTGCGAGGGTGACAGGGGAGAGGGTGAGCGCTGCCATCTCTTTTGGACCAATAGGGGGGATGGGAAGAGGTCTTGGTCGAGTTGCTCCAACCTGAGGCTGTCGTGGGCCCGCTCTTCGTTTGCATCTTCCAAACCCTTTGCTGATTGATGGCTGGAGCCGGAAGCTTGACCGTGATGTTGTGGTAGGGCAGATGCGGCCTTGAGGCAGCTTATGAGCTCCTCTTCGGATTTTGTCGGGTTCAGCGTAGTTGACAGCGGGAGGCAGGAAGATGCTGGTCTTTCTTCATGTGATGGTGAGGGATGCTCGCCGATAGGAGAGACGGGGCTCAGGCCTTCTGTGCCTTGACGAGCGTCGGCTTCACTCAGAGGCGATACGGGAGGGTGTTCGGCATCTCGCGATTTGATTAGTATACGAGCTGGTCGTGGTCGGAAAGGCGGTACCACAAGCGGTGATAGCGGCCTTGCTTCTCGAGTTCTCGTGGCAAGCGGCGACGCTGCTGGTGTTGTTGGCACTATAGCCATCGGTCTTGGAGGAGCATCGATCCGAGAAGGTGTGCTCTGAGAGGTCGAAGGTGATGCAGTTGGCGAGATTTGAGTTGGAGAGGCGCCCTTTCCTTTTCTTGCCAGCTTCTTGGTGAATAGTCCAGACATCTTGCGCCACCTGCCGGGCGTCTTGGGCTGTTCCTCTTCCTCTTCCGCAACCCTCACCTCTTCCATCCTCGCCGTGTCTCGCGTTGCAATCCGATTCACGCTGCTCGTCGCGTTGAGGCTCGTAGGCGCATCCACGAAAGGTCCTGCAAAGATTCTCTGCTCCGTAGCCGATGCATGGGGCTGAGGGAAGCCCTTGGACAGAGCTGCCCGACGTTGGTGAATCTCGTGGAGCGTGTATCCAGTGCTGTGAGGTGAGAGATTGTTGCCCCATTCGACCTGTCGTGTTTGAGGGCGGTATGTAGGGCTGCGCTCGTACTGATCATGCATGTCCAGTAGCGTGCGCGGCCGCTGCCCGGCAGTGGTAGGGCGGAGTGGCAGGACGGGTGTTGAGTAGGTGCGCGGGCGTGTGTTACTATTGTATCTGGAGATCGGTGCTACACTGTCCTCCCTCCTAGTGCTGATAGAGGCGGCACCAATCCTGCCTGCTTGAGAGTGAATGGAAGGAGCGACAACGTGCGTAGCGTGCCGAAGAGCTCCAGCGGGATCACTCCAGCGGACAGAGGCGCTGGCGTTATCGCTCTCGGTCAAAAAAGAGATTGGTGACAGTGACGAGGTTGCGTCGTCCTCGCTGCGAAGTGCGCTGGGAACGCGATGGTATGACCTGACGATTCCAGCTGCGGCGTAATCGTGGCCGCGCACAGGGGACTGGAGGGCAGTAAGTCTGTCGTGTCGTCTGGCCCAGACGAAATAGCTATAGTCCCCGTTCTCAGTCTGCGAGGTTGTTGATGTAGGCCTGACTTGGGAGGCACCAGCACCAGCAGTGAGCCGGCTGAAATTGGGAGTGGTACTCTCATGGGATGATGCTGCGTATCTGTAAGAGCTCGTGGTGACGGTGCTCGCTGGGTGCTGACTGCGGTTCAAAGTGGTATCGCTGCCGATTCTCTTCGGTGGCACCCCTGATGGACGCGCATCAATGGGTGCAGCAGTTGTCGTCGTCATTCGGGTGGAAAGTCGAGAAGCACTTTCATCGCCGCTTTGAGACTGCCTATCGGAGGCGAGACGGCCAGCTTCATCTCCCGAAGCTGGTGGCGCTGAGCGCAGAGAAGACTTTGAGACTCTAGTCTCCATGGCGAATGTTCTCTTTGCAGGGTAGGAGGCAGAAGGTGATGGCAAACAAAATTCACAGAGTATGGGATCGAGAAGAACGAGAACAAAAACGAGAGGACATTTCTTTGCACCTACCAGACTCATACGTTATAACATCCTTTTACCGCCTGACCTACACATTTGTCTCGATTGTTGGTTGTGCTCAAATTCTATCTGTGTAAGTTTCAAATTTCGTGTAGTCAGCTTTGTGGGCTCGACGAACAGCGAATCGAAAGGTCAGCAATGGATCACGGATAAAGGTTCTTGGTGGAGAGAGCGTAGCTCCACACCTACAAGGAATATACCACCACCTCTTGACGGAAGTTCATGCGCTGTCGTTTCGGCGCTATCTCTCGTTAGACAACTTTTGGTTTCATCATAGGTATTTTTCATCTATACTGGCAAAAAGAGACTTCCTGTTCCAGCCTTTGCGTCTTTGCTGGCCACCGTAACGGCTGCTGATGAGCGGCAAGCGACTGCATGCCTCGGGACCTCCTGCACATACATCGTGGCTTCGCTCCCGTTCCCACGGGATGGCATATTTCAACTTCCCGCAAAAGGGTCGCTCGTACTGTAAAATTGATGCATGTGAATCGGTCGTAGAGTCGCGCGCAGATTGGCCGTTATTGCTATATAGTCGGGGATACTTGTTTAACGGCCGGTGGAGGCGCGCTTGACAAGGGTGTCCCACTCGATGTCATCGGCGTCGTTGGCCTGGACGTCGATGGCAATGCCGTTGAGGGAACGCTTGAGGGCTTCCTTGGAGGTGGAGTACATCATGCGCGGCTAGTGAGAGGGTCAGTAAGAGTTGTGTTCTATGCGACAAACGTTGCGACAGATTCATCTGCACTCACGTATTGGCCAGCATCATCGGGCACCCAGCTGATGAAAGTGATCTTGTTGCGCGTACCCTCGCCCTTGTCGAACTCCACGTCGTACACGGCGTAGCGGCCGCCAATACCGGACTCGCCCTTCTTGTTGTTGCTCTTGGCGTTGACCAGCTTCTCCCGGAAAGCCTCGTAGTTGGCCTCGGTGGAAGACTCCTCGACAACGATCTCCTTGTAGTCGTCGGAAATCTTGAAGATGATCCACTTGGTGCTCTTGCCGAGCTTGAGGTCGTTGAAGGCAGTGATGCACTCGGGAGCGACGGAGACACTGGGGAGTGAGTGTCAGTTGCGGTGAGTTCGCGGGTGACCCGCCAGTAGGGCTAGGTTGAGGGGAGAAGCGTAGGCGGTTGAGAGATCGAGTGGCGGTGAACGTACCCTGATTGCGCCTGTGTTCTGCATTAGCATGGCCGTTATTGCTGGTATGTATAGCGCTGAGTAGCCACTCACCATTTTTCCTGACTACGCTTGGTATAAGATGCTGTGGGATTCGTCTGGGAGGTCGAGTCTGCGAGTGGGTCAGCACAGATTCAGGGAGGACTGATTGCAAGGCTCGCAAGGCTGGCGGAGGCCTGGTGCTGAGGAATAAGTAGCGCGGCATGGTAGGCTGCTGCCTGGGTTGCGGTCGAGGCGACTTACGTGAGGAATGATCCAAAGACTCGGCGAAGGCGGTAGGATTTGGTGGTGTTGGGTGGTGGAGGGGCAGTCGTGGACTGAATGTTTGTGACGATGAGCGAACCTACTCACGCTTGGCCAAGAAGAGTGGGGGGTGGGACTGGAAGCGGGCGCCTTCAAGGCTACGATTGGAGACAGCCGAACCACAACGCGAACGCTACCCTGCACAGCTGGAAAGAGTTGCAGGTGAACTCCAGCATCCAACCGTGCTGATCACGTGATTGGAATGAATGTTTTAGGTTTCCTTGTGAGTGAATGTAAATGCCGAATTCCTACTTGTGCTTTCAACACCACGTATGCTCATGCCCAAATACCAATCAAGATTTACTGCAGTTTTGCGCTCAATTTCCGATTGCTGCATGCGATTCATGGGCGACGAGGATGTCTCAATGGTTCTTGTCATGAGTGACAATTCTCGATCGCAATAGTGCGTTGTGAGCTCGTCTTACATGGTCATCTACACACGTTCAGACATTTCAAAACATGTGTTCGATACGTGAGCATGGTCTCTACGACAAAGTCGACAACCCCAAACCCTAACCCTGAGACCAGGGCGCCCGAGTCAACTTCACTTCACCCAAGATTCGCTTGCGGTCTTGGTCTCCGAGCATTTGTAGCTTCTTCTATTCTCAACAGGCTGGATTCATCGTCCAGTCGGGACGAAACATTGGAGTCATCTCAGATGTTCCCGTTGCATAGTTGATGTTCACGGGTTGCAGCAGGTTTACTAGTGACTAGGTATGTTTTCCTCAAACTATCACATGTCCGATCAACGTGTGTGCCTCTGCAAAGCCGGGATGTGCCGTCTCAAGTCTTCACAACGACCCTGGTTGCTGCACCACTAAGAAAACCGCTCCGCGATGTTGCTATAGTAGTGCCTAGTGCTACGTGTATCCAATGAAGCCAGCCGGTGACGTTGAATTTCCCAAGCTTCCTCGACTGCAGAGGACCGAGAGTCGATCACTCCACCACGTACGCATCTGGTGCTTCGAACGAATCAAACGGGTGGCGAAGACAATGCAAGCTTCTAGGCTACGCACCTTGCAGTCACCAATCACTTCATCGAAAACACCAGCAAACCGAGACCTCAATTGGACATTCAAGCATTACCGAAAGAAACCATGCTCATCAGCCACGAGACAGAATGACTCAAAGCACATACCGATACATGGGCCCATAGCTCTCCAGCCCGAGTTCCATCTCCGCCTTGTGAGCTCCATTCCCAGCCGCAGAAGAGCTAGCGGCGCGCGACTGCTGTTCCTCCAGTGTACCGTACTGTCGATCCAACTTGCGATTCTCCCACACCAGCAGGAACCTCAACGCACAGGCCAACAGCGTCGTGAAAAATAAGAAACCAGCGCAAATGCTATGGCCCATGACAAACTGCGGACCGGTGTGATCTGGGTAGATTCTCGTGCCCAGCAGTGGCCCACATTGCCCGACCAGCATGAGCATAACAAAGCCGACGCCTCGCCGACTGTCGTTTCCTTGGTTGTTGGACACCCACGGTAGGATGTTGGCGATCGCCGGGAAAATGCCGGCTGCTGCTAAGTAACAGCCTGCGTAGCGTACGCCGACAGACGATGCGGCGGCCAGCATGATATAGCCCGCGCCTCCGATAGCGGCCATGATCATGATAGTGAAGCCTCGTTGCTGGGTGTGGTCGGCAAACCACGCTGTCGCAATGGTCACCAGGAAAGAGAGGAAGTACGGAGGCGCAGACAGGCCTTGGGCGTTGACTCCTGTGAACCCCATCTCCTTTAAGATGGTAGGCAGGAAGACTGGCAGCGACGCGAACGAGACGTTGCAAGAAAAGTACATCAAAGCCGTCAACCACGCTTTGAGATCCAAAAGCGTCGCCAACGATTCTTTCCAATCGAAAGCGCGGGTGCGTTCTGGCTCGGACGTCTGGCGCATCGTACGGGCGATGACAATGCGTTTCTCCTCTTCGGTGAAGAAGCGGGCGTGTTTCGGCGTGTCGGGTAGGAAGAAGTACACCACCGCGGCCATGGGGATGACCGGCGCGCCTTCCACGAGGAATAGCAATCTCCAACTCGCAATGGCTGCGTGTCCGGATGTGATGCCGTAAGCCAGGGCACCGGCGAAGCAAGTAGCCAAAGGCGCCATTGCAAGGTATATTCCGGATCGGAGGCCGATCTCGTGGCGCAGATAGAAGAATGAGAACAAGTAAGGGACTCCAGGGCCGAAGCCTTGTTCGAAGAGTCCTAGAAAGAATCGGCAGACCATCATTCCGGCATGATTGGTGGCTCCGGCTTGCGCGGTGGCTGCGATTCCCCACCCAAAGACGACGAACGCCGCCCAGCGATGTGGCGGGAAGATCTTCCAGCAGAGGATCAGGAAGGCGAAGATGATGTAGGAGATGTAGAACTTTGCAAGTCGTCGTTAGCGGAGGCTGACAATGCTGTGCATGGGATGTGTGCACTCACAATAGTCAAAAGCCATTCATAGTCGTCGCCTTTGAAATTGAGATCCTCTGCCATCTATCACAGCTGGTCAGTCTCGCTTCGTTCTCTGTGAGAGAGCTGAAAGTCGTCCAACATACTCCCGCAATCCTGGCATTCCCAATGTTCGATCTGTAGTCTGATTAACATGGCGGCCTGCATAAGTGTAATGGGTGCTCACCGACCTATCAAGGAACGCAAGGAGGTACAGAACGCATACTAAGGATAATAGGTGGCGGTCCAATCTGACCAGAATGCATTAGCTATACCGAGGAGGTAGACGTGCAATCGGAATAACTCACTTGCGAACCACTCGCTTTTCCGCAGCAGGATCTGTTTCCCGGACGTCCCCACGGTATTTCACATCAGAAGACTCCCATTTGCCCGCGTCTTGCTCGACGTCTGTTGACATTGTGACGCCAACGTGAGATGGTTGTTGTGGAGGCCCAGATAGAAACAGAAAAAGATGCCGAAGTCTAAGAAGAGGATGCTAGGGACGACTTACGTTCACGGACAGTCATGATCAATAATGGTGGGTGCACGACTGCTCGGCTCGGTACTAGGAGAGCGATAGGCGCTGCACGCCGATCATGTTGCCTTAAGCTTCACTGGTGGCTCAAGCTCTGCTAGTGATGGGGCCGTTGAACATCAAGGCGATGGCACTGCGTCACTGCTCTGTTGATCGTCGTGATTTCGGTGTCGAGAAAAGCACACACAACATGCCGCCTTCGATACGACCAGGGTCAATGATTTGCCGTAAACTGCGTAGGTACATGTATCGAATTGAACTCAGCTTTTCCCAGGTACTTGGGCCGAGGATGGAGGATGGAGGATGGCTGTATCATGTAGTCGACTTGGGAGGAGTGCAAATCAGGAATCCGAATCCCTGCGTCGATCATCCTTCGCCAACGCGGAGATTTTGTCCCTTACCCTTTCTTGCCTTCCAAGGTTCCTACTCGAACAAAGACAGATATTCCTACCTCCTCGCCGCGAGGTTGCTACAGTGGAAACTTAGATTTTCCTGTTCTCATCATGAATCTATGGGCTGTAGTCATAGGGCGTACATGTGCCTTCACGGAAATAGCGATAGTAAGCCTCCGAGATCCCTCTTCGATGCTTATGCGGTGTGAGGAACAGATCGTCCTTCTGCTCTGTGCTCCACTATGAATTCCAAACCGCTTTAGGCATTTGCATGATTTTCGACACGGCAAGCCAGCCGTTCTTGCGTATTCTGATGTTCGACAGTTCGATATCTCGTGATGATTAAGCTCTCGCAAGAATCACCACTGCGTTGTCAACTGATGTTACTAAAAATATTACCAGCAACCACTAGACAATCGATGAAAAGCAATGGCAAGCACACGCTGGCTCGCACCTTAGAACCCGTGACTTTTGAGGGTACGAATAGTCGAAAATCGATGGTATATAGTAGCGGAACTGAATAGCGATTGTTCGCTCACTCAGCGCCTCCTTGTCTGCTTGTACTTTGAGAATCGGATTGTTACCTTTCCCTTCCTCGACCCGTTTTCAGCTCTTCCTCCAGACGAGATAAGCCACCTCTTTCGAACTTTCGAACTCCCACAGGGTATCGGCCTGATACTCATCAGAAGTGGTATCAAACCAGATCATTTTCGGCCACCAGTGCATTTTCACTCCCGGTATATCCGCGAATCTTCATCGCGGCCAAGCTCAAACACAGCCTCTTCAACACGATAATGAATGCAAAGCCTTCTCACGCCTACCACACTCAAGCCTTTTCCTTAAAGCTCCCCTCAACCTCCCTCAACAAGCCCTCCAACTCGCCCAAATTCCCCTTCTCCGGCCCATTCCTCTCAAACTCCACGCCCTGCCTCAACCAGTCCCTCGCCTCCACCAACCTACCCATCTCCTTCAAACACTGCCCCCGCCTCCACCACCCCTTGACATTTCCCACCCTCTTCATCTCGGTCGAAATCTTAGCATCCAGCGCTGCTTCGGGCCACTCCTGAATCCCCATTAGCGCCTGCGCGCGGTTTCCGTGCAGCGCGCTCAGCTCCTCGCGCACCAGACCGCTGGCCTCCCAGGGCGGGCGCTCGAGGGCCATTTTGATGGCCAGGTCGTACATTTTGACGGCTTCGGCGAAGGTGCCCTTTTTGAAGGCTGCGTTGCCCGATTCGCGCAGCTTGCCGATTTGCACGCTGCGTTTGGGGTTTACGGGCGCGGGTGGAGGCACGTTTTGGTTGGGGGTTTCGAGGGCGACGATGTAGCGGTTGTAGAGGTTTAGTTCTTCCAAGTGGTCATCGAGGGTGGTATTGGTGGAGGAGAGGGCTTTTGTTTCAGGGTCGATGGTGATGGGGAGTTGGACAAAGGTCTCGGGGCCTTCGGCGGCGGCCATGATTGTGGTGTGTTGAGTTTGCGTGTATGTTTGTTGGGTGCTTGGTTGGTTGTATCAGAGGGGGGTGTATAGTTTAGTCGTCGTGTCGGCGTATGCTTTTATGGAAGTAAGTATCCAATTGTACCTAGTTCTGTACCTAGACGGAGATGACAGCTATCACATGCAAATGGATTGAATACTCCATCACGCTAGATACCCCACGACAACGGGCTGACTAAGGGCAGTATTTACACTATTTACTCACAAACACAGGGAAAGGACTTTCTTGTCGTTTCATGTATCGATATAACCGTCGCAGGCTAGACCGTCCGTTTCATCTGGTCTCGGCAGGTTTCATTCCCTGTCTCGACAGTGGATTGCCTAAAAGGTAAAGTAGGTAAATGTACAATATCAATCCGTCTCTTTACGCGCTGACACGTCAGCCATCACGGCGAGGCTGAGCATCCCCATAATCACTAGGCAGAGTAGCGTGGTACATGGCATTATTATCCTTGCATCCAACTACTACCACCACCACTACACTCTCACTACTGTACTATGCCACTGTCTTGTCATCACATAATACACCACACTCGTTGTACTCGTTGTACTCGTCAGCCTTGTCTTGCATAATCACTCACAACCCCTCACTCTCTACCTTACTGTACATACCATCCACCCTCTCCCTAGGCCCTGCTGGGTATCGGCAGTATACCACAGCAAAAACCACCCACCATGCGAATCGAACAGAGCTATTTCCAAAAGTCAAAGGCCGCCTTCCACGCAGCTCAGGCCCTCTTCACCTTCATCGCAGGCTGTCTAGCTCTAGCCATCCTCACAAAATCAGGCAACCATGGCGGCCAGATTGGCTTCTTCTTCGCTCTTGTAAGCCTGCTCGACATCCTGCTTACTACTGTACGACATGCTAACCGAATCTTCCCACGACAGTGCTTCTTCAGCATCCCCGCCCTGATCTACCAAGTAATGGTTCCCATGTGGACGCGCGCCTGGCGCTTCGCCAACATCTACGCCTACCTAGGTCTAGACCTCCTCTTCGCCCTCCTATGGTTCGCAGCCACAATCGCCGTCGGAGTCTGGGAAGGGCAAGGCGTCAAGCAGGGCAAAAAAGATCACGAAGACGACGAGGACCTAGACGATAAAAGCGACTGCGAGATCTGGGCCTGGGGCAGCGTGAGCAAGTGCAAAGTTACCAAAGCGGCCGTCGGCTTCGGCGTCGTGCTGTTGCTGCTCTGGTGCCTGACCAGCGCCATCAGCATTTGGATGATGAACAAGTACAAGAAGACGGGTGTCGTGCCAGGTAGCAAGAACAACAACGGCGGAGGCCGCGGCGCTTTCCAGCCGCAAGTCGACGATGCCGCGACTAAAGACGCCTGGTCGACGCGCATCGACGAGCCGGACAGCGAACTATACGGGCATGGTCATGGAAGAGACAGCGTGGACGACGATGCCGACAGGCGCAAGTATGGCCAGGTGAACGACTACGACGAGCACGAGAATAACAACAACAGCAATGGTCTCTATCCGACAACCTCTTTCGATGCGCACCCAGGCCGTCGCTCGCCCATGAACTCGGACTCGCACAGCGCCGCACCCTCAGGATACGAAGACGGCGTTGCGCCTAGCGCTCTCAGCCCGACGGGAGTGCTCAGCCCGACAGGCTATGGGCAACTCAACCCATTCGCCAACCCGAGTCCGAGCCCGCTGTATGATCCGCAACCGCCGGCGTCGGGTGGTAGGGTGCCATTCCCGCCTGGAAACTACTGAGGCGATTTGAAAGAAGTGGATTTTGGACAGAACGAGCTTGCGGTCTTGCGTTGTGTCGTGTTAGAAAGTCGCATCTTCGTCGTCGCGTGAGCCTTCGTCTCGATCTTTGTTTGGCTTTACTTTTTTTTTGAGCGGGAATCTTTTCAGCAAGGCGTTGGTCAATGGTGTTGTACGATGGATCTTGATTGGCTTTTTTGCTTAGTTGATTTTATCTATTGTCTCTCTGCGAGGCTCTGCATCAGTCTACACATATCTCTACAGCGATGTGAGCAGACATAACAGTACATACATATCCACGGTATACCAGGCGAATAGAGACACTTCGAGATGTTCGCTGTCAACATTGTTCTACAACAGTATGCACGTTTCCAACCACAAGATGCAGCAACGCATACAATCAATCCTACGAGCCAGTCCCCTCGTCAGCCTTCCTCTTCTTCCCAACATGGTTCCCCCTAGCCTCAACGCCTCCCTCGATGGGAATCGCCCTCCTAGCTGTGAAAACAAAGCCCTCGCTACCGCCCTTGCTCGTCATAAGCGGGTGCGTGCGCCCAGGCAAAACCTGCGATGCCCTCACGCGACTCGTCTGCACCGTCGGAGCGAGCAAAAGACGCGGATCAACAGGGAAATCCTCCTTGTCAACCTCCTCGCCGGGGTGCTGCGCGAGGAAATTGAGGTAAGCCGTGCGGCGGTCTTTCGAATACAAGTCCGCGAGTTTGACCAGCGGCTCGATGGTGGGCGAGTAGACGACGATGTGCCCGCCGCCGCGCACCAGGGGCACGGCGTGCGGGAAGATGGTCGAGGGGTCCATGTGCGAGGCGACGACGAGGCCGTCGAAGCCGCCCGCGCGCGTGCCGTCGACGATCGTCTTGCAGCGCTCCCAGCGTCTGCGCTTCTTGTAGTAGGTGCCGCGTTTGCCGGATTTCCAGGTCTGGATTGTTTCTTGGTCGGCGTATTCGGGTTCGCGGTAGGTGGGGTCTTCTTCCGGGTGCAGGAGTTGGAGCCAGGAGAGGGATTTCAGGTGGTGGTGTAGGGGATGGGTGGGGTCTGGGTTGTTGCCGTCGTAGTCGAAGTATTTTAGTAGGCTGATGTTGGGTTGGATTGCGGCGTGGAGGAGGGTGATGGTGTTTGATGAGGCGGGGACGGGGAAGTCGTGGTGGACGATTGGTGTCGTGGGTTTGGCTTCTGGGTGGCCATTCTCCATTGGTACGTCAGCGGATGCAGAAGTGTCGTTGTTCGCGGGCTTGGGAGAAGTGTCTTTGTGCTTGCGAAGGAGGTTCATCTTCTCCGCCACAGCTCCAGTGACCAGTCCGCCAGTGTCGTCGATCACGAGCCAGTTGCCGCCAGGCGCTTTCACGTCGATCTCCTTGCTGAAATGCGCATTGCTCCAAGCCAATACCAGACCCAGCGTCTCTTCTCTAATTTCCATTGTCCGGCTAGGCTCTTTCTCCATAATGTAGTCGATCAAGTACCCCAATTCCATAGGCAAGACTGTGAAGCGTTTCAAGTATTTCTTCGTCTTGCGCAGAGTGTATTTGGCCTTTGAAAAGGCTGTCTTCTCATCCAGAGCTGCGTGATTTGCCAGAATCTTCTCAATGATTTCTTTGCCGCCCGTACTCTTCTTCAATTCCTCAATCTCAACATGCGTAAGAGCTTGCCGGCTCGCGTCGTCAATTGTAAGGCGGTTGTTCTTCATGATCACAGTCCCGTCGTCGGCAATGATGTCGTAGTTGTCCGTCGCGCCATTCGTTGCGCCCGGGGTGACGGGCTCTCCTCTGCTCTCGGTAGGCGTCGCCTCTTCCGCGACAATGTCTGCATTAAGCTCACTCGGCGGCACGGTACGAAGACCAGAATACAACTCGCCCTGCTGCTTCTCGAGCACTTCATAGGTGTAGTAGAGGGGACGGCCAAGGAGGAGGTTGGAGGGGAACGAGCCGTACTTGCTTATTTCAATGATCCTGTGCCATTCTCAGCTTG